>Ga0307510_10002010_pt1 | contig 22941 bp, 16 predicted proteins | sample 12_EM_MG_FD_207224 | JGI IMG/M metagenome (GOLD analysis project Ga0307510, IMG submission 207224) | Populus trichocarpa ectomycorrhiza microbial communities from riparian zone in the Pacific Northwest, United States - 12_EM | ecosystem: Host-associated > Plants > Roots > Unclassified | place...
CATGCCCTGGATGAACGCGCCCTCGACCTGGCCGATGTCGACGGCCGGGTTCAAGGACTTGCCGGCGTCGTGCAGGATGTCGGCGCGCAGCAGCTTCCATTCGCCGGTCAGCGTGTCCACCACCACGTCGGCCACCGCCGCGCCGTACGCGAAGTAGTAGAACGGCCGGCCGAACATCTTCTCGCGGTCCCAGCTCAGGCCGGGCGTGGCGTAGAAGCCGTCGGACCAGAGCTGCACGCGGTCGAGATAACCCTGAGCGACGACGGCGGTGAAGTGCAGCGTCTTGCCGTTGACCACGACCTGGTCGTTGGCGAAGCGCACGTCCTTCGCGTCGCCGCCGTGGTGCGCCGCAGCGCTCACCGCGAGCCGCTCGCGGATCTGGCGCGCGGCATCCTGCGCGGCCTTGCCGTTCAGGTCGGCGCCGGTCGAGGCCGCGGTGGCCGAGGTGTTCGCGACCTTCTGCGTGTCGGTGGCGGTGACGCGTACGCGCTCGAAGCCCACGCCGAGTTCGTGCGCCACCACTTGCGCGACCTTGGTGTTCAGCCCCTGGCCCATCTCGGTGCCGCCGTGGTTCACGAGGATGGAGCCGTCGCTGTAGACATGCACCAGCGCGCCGGCCTGGTTGAAGTGCTTGACGTTGAACGAGATGCCGAACTTCAGCGGCGCGAGCGCGAGGCCGCGCTTGAGCACCGGGCTGCCGGCATTGAACTGCGCGATCGACGCGCGCCGCGCGCGGTAGTCGCTGCTCGCCTCGAGCTCGGCGCTCAGCTCGTGGATGATGTTGTCGGTGACGTGCTGGCCGTACGGCGTGACGTTGTTCGTGTCCTTGCCGTAGAAGTTGAGCCGGCGCACGTCCATCGCGTCCTTGCCCAGCGTGCGCGCGATCGAGTCCAGGATGCTCTCGATCGCGATCGCGCCCTGCGGCCCGCCGAAGCCACGGAACGCGGTGTTGCTCTGCGTGTTGGTCTTGCCCGAGAAGCCGTGCATCGCGACCTCGGGCAGCCAGTAGGCGTTGTCGAAGTGGCACAGCGCGCGCGTCATCACCGGGCCCGACAAATCCGCCGAGTGGCCGGCGCGCGAGACCATGCTGATCTCGGCGCCGAGCACGCGGCCGTCGTCATCGAAGCCGACCTCGTACTCGTACCAGAAGCAGTGGCGCCGGCCGGTGATCAGGAAGTCGTCGTCACGATCGAGGCGCAGCTTGACCGGCCGCTTCAGCCTGGTCGCGGCGACCGCGGCCACGCACGCGAACAGCGCCGATTGCGATTCCTTGCCGCCGAAGCCGCCACCCATGCGCCTGCATTCCACGTGCACATCGTGCGCATGCAGCTTGAGCGCATGCGCGACCAGGTGCTGCATCTCGCTCGGGTGCTGCGTCGAGCAGTGCACATGCATGCCACCGCCTTCGGTCGGGATCGCATAGCTGATCTGGCCTTCGAGGTAGAACTGCTCCTGGCCGCCGACCTCGAAGCTGCTCTTGAGCCGGCGCGGCGCACGCGCGATCGCGGCCTGCGCGCCGCCAGGTGTCGACTCGCGGATCAGGTGCATCGGCGGAAGCACGTACTGGCCCTTGGCATGCGCCTGCTGCGGCGTCAGCACCGGCGGCGCGGCGGCGATCGTGAGCACGTCCTTGGCCTTCGCGGCGGCGCGGCGCGCGGCGTCGCGCGTGTGCGCGATCACCGCGAACACCGGCTGGCCGAGGTAGCGGATCTCCCCGTCGCAGAGGATCGGGTCGTCGTGGATGATGGAGCCGCAATCGTTCGGGCCCGGGATGTCGGCGGCCGACAGCACCGACACCACGCCCGGCAGCGCGCGGATCTTGTCCAGATCGGCCGCCGTGAGCGTGCCGTTCGCGACCGGCGACAGGCCGAGCGCGCAGTGCAGCGTGCCGGCGAGTTCGGGGATGTCGTCGATGTAGGTCGCCTCGCCGGCCACGTGCAGGTGCGCGGACTCGTGCGGCCGGCTGATGCCGACGCGTGCACCGGCCGATTCGGCGGTGGCCTCGGCAGGCTGGTCGATGCGCGCGGCGGTGTTCTTCAGATAGTCGGCGAACGCGTCGTCGGGTTGCAGCAGCAGGGCGTCGAGTGGCTTGTTCACGGGCGGCTCCTCAAACGGCTGCGCCGGTCAGCGCGGCGGTGTCGTGCGGCATCACGCTGAAGACGCTGGTGGCGCTCGCTGCGAGCGGATTCTCGCGCCGCGTCTCGAGCCAGAAGCGCTGCAGCAGGTTCTGCGCGACCTGCAGGCGGTAAGCGGCGCTGGCGCGCATGTCCGAAAGCGGCTTGAAGTCCTGCGCGAGCGCGGCCTTCGCCGCGTTCACGCTCGCCTGCGTCCAGGGCTGGCCGACGAGCGCGGCCTCGGTCAGCGCGCCGCGCTTGACGATGCCGGCCATGCCGCCGAAGGCCAGGCGCACCGCGCTCACGGTGTCGCCGTCGAGCTCGATCGCGAACGCGCCGCACAGCGCGGAGATGTCGCAGTCGAAACGCTTGCTGATCTTGTAGGCGCGCACCTGGCGCTGCATCGCGGCGAGCGGCACCGCGATCGCCTGCACGAACTCGCCGGCCTCCAGCCGGTTCTTCATGTAGTCGACGTAGAAGTCGGCCAGCGGCATGCGGCGCACGCGGTCGCCGCGGCGCAGTTCGATCTGCGCATCGAGTGCGATCAGCACCGGCGGCGAATCGCCGATCGGCGAACCGTTCGCGACGTTGCCGCCCATCGTGCCGGCGTTGCGTATCGGCGGCGATGCGAAGCGCAGCCACACATCGGTGAGCGCCGGCACACGCCGCGCGAGCGCGGCCCACGCGGCCTCGAGCGAGGCGCCGGCGCCGATGTGGAGCTCGTCGCCGCGCCGCTCGATGCGCTTCATCTCGGCGACCTCGCCGACGAAGATGATGTCGCCCAACGGCCTGAACATCTTGTTGACCCACAGGCCGACATCGGTCGAGCCGGCGAGCACCTGCGCGCTCGGGTGCCGCTCGCGCAAGGCTGCGAGTTCGTCCAGCGTGGTCGGTGCATGGAAGCGGTCGCCGCCGCGCGCGGCCGTGTAGCTGAAGGCGCTCTCGCGTGCGATGCGCTTCAGTGCGGCGAGCACCGGCGCGGTGTCCAGCGTGGCAGCGGGCAGGTCGAACATGCGCTGGCCCGCGTCGAGAATGGGCCGGTAGCCGGTGCAGCGGCACAGGTTGCCGGAGAGTTCGTCGGCGAGCTGCTGGCGCGTCGGCTGGGTCGCGCAGGCGCGGTGGTGTTCGTAGCTCGACCACAGCGACATCACGAAGCCCGGCGTGCAGAAGCCGCATTGCGAGCCGTGGCACTCGACCATGGCTTCCTGAACCGGATGGAGCTGGTCGGCGTTGATCGCCTTCAGGTCTTCGACCGTGAACAGCGCCTTGCCGTCCAGCGTGGGCAGGAACTGGATGCAGGCGTTGACCGTCTTCAGCGAGAGGCCGCGCACCGCGGCGGCGTCGCCGGCGGCTGCGGCCTCGCCGATCACCACGGTGCAGGCGCCGCAGTCGCCCTCGTTGCAGCCTTCCTTGGTGCCGGTGCAGCGCGCGTCCTCGCGCAGCCAGTCGAGCACGGTGCGGGTCGGGGCTGCGTCGGAAACCTCGACGACGGCGCCGCGGTGGAAGAAGCGAATCGGCTGGCTGGACATGGTGGTGGTGCGTGGGCGGGTGTTACCCGGAAGTTAGTCGGTTTGAACCCTGGAGGTATACAGTTTCAGGCATAGCGCTTATATCTGGAGGCTTATGACAGACCGCGCCGATTTCGACAAGATCGAGCTCTACCTCATCCGCGTGTTGAAGACCTTGATCACCGAACGCAGTGTCTCCCGGGCCGCGATGCGATTGCAGAGCACCCAACCCGCCGTGAGCGCCCAGCTGAAGAAGCTGCGAGCGTTGACGGGAGACCCGTTGCTGGTGCGCGCAGGCAACAACATGGCGCTCACCGAGACCGCGCAGCGCCTGCTCGAACCGGCCACGCGCATCTTGCAAGATGCGGACCGGCTCTTCAGCCCGCGCGCCCGCCAGCGTGGCTTCGACCCGTCGAGCAGCACCGCGACCTTCCGCATCGCCGCGAGCGACTACCTCGATCCGCTGTTCCTGCCCGAGGTCGTGGCGCAGGTCAAGCAGCTGGCGCCGCAGGTGCGGCTGGAGATGCTGCCGCTGTCCAGCGAGTACGACTACCGGCGCGGCCTGGCCGCGGGGCAGGTCGATCTGGTGATCGGCAACTGGCTCAAGCCGCCGGAAGAACTGCACCTCGGGCGGCTGATGTCGGACGAGATCGTCTGCCTGGTCGCGGAAGACCATCCGGCGGTGCGCTCGTCGGCCACGCGCGCCTGGACGGCCGAGCGCTACCTGGCTTGCGAGCATGTCGCGCCGAGCGCGCTGCACACCGGGCTCGACGGCGCGGCACCCGGCGTGATCGAGGAGCACCTGGCCTCGCTGCACCTGAAGCGAGACGTGATGGTCAAGAGCGCGCATTTCGGGCTGATCCCGCTGATGGTGGCGCAGAGCTTGCTCGTGCTGACGACGGGGCGGCTGTTCTGCTCCAGGTATGTCGACACCCTGCCGGTGCGCATCGTGCGCTGCCCGGTGCCGTTCCCGGCGCTGACCTACTACCAGCTCTGGCACGACCTGACGCATGCGTCGGCGTCGGGCCGCTGGCTGCGCGAGCAGGTGCGCGACGTGGCCGGCAAGCTGGCCAGCCACGGCATGCCGCAGCGCGCGCGGGCGGCGCGCAACGGCGACGGCCATTCCCATTGATGCACCGCTGACCGGCACGAGAACGTCATGACCACGACCCCTCAACGTATTGCGCTGCGTGGCGATCTGCTCGACTTCACCGGCGAGCCGGGCTGGGGCGTGATCGATTCCGGCGCGGTGCGCTATCGGCCCGACCACTGGCTGCTGATCGAGAACGGCCGCATCCAGGGCGTGCAGGCCGACGCGCCGGGCGAAGGCTGGGAGCGCCACGACCACCGCGGCCGCTTGATCCTGCCCGGCTTCATCGACACCCATGTGCACATGCCGCAGCTCGATGTGATCGCGAGCTACGGCACCGAGCTGCTCGACTGGCTCAACACCTACACCTTCCCGGCCGAGATCCGCTTCGCCGATCCCGAGCATTCGCGCGCCGGCTCGGCCTTGTTCCTTGATGCGCTGCTGGCCAACGGCACGACCTCGGCCGTGGTGTTCGCGACCGCGCACAAGGTCTCGGCCGAGGCGCTGTTCGAAGGCGCGCAGCAGCGCGGCATGCGCGTGATCACCGGCAAGGTGCTGCAGGACCGGCACTCGCCCGACGGCCTGCGCGACGACGTCGTTCACGCCGAACAGGACTGCCTGGATCTGATCCGCCGCTGGCACGGCCGCGACCGCCTTGCCTACGCGGTGACGGTGCGCTTCGCGCCCACCAGTTCGCCCGAGCAGCTCGCGATGGCCGGTGCGCTGTGCGCGAGCGACCCGTCGCTCTACATGCAGACCCACGTGGCCGAGAACCGCGACGAAGTGAAGTGGGTGCGCGAACTCTTCCCCGAAGCGCGCAGCTACCTCGACGTCTACACCCGCGCCGGCCTGATGCATCCGCGCAGCGTGCTCGCGCACGGCGTCTGGCTCGACGACGACGACCGCGCCGCGCTGCGCGCGAGCGGTGCGCACATCGCCCACAGCCCGTCGAGCAACCTGTTCCTGGGCAGCGGCCTGTTCGACTGGCACGCCGCGGTGCAGGCCGGCAGCCGCGTGAGCCTGGCCAGCGACGTGGGCGGCGGCACCAGCCTGTCGATGATCCGCACGATGGCCGATGCCTACAAGGTGCAGGCGATGGCCGGCCAGCGCCTCACCGCATGGAAGGCGCTGCACGGCGCCACATTGGGCGCGGCGCAGGCGCTGTCGCTGGACCACGAGATCGGCTGGTTCGAGCCCGGCCGCATCGCCGACGTGGGCGTCTGGGACTGGGCCGTGGAGCCGGTCGGCGAGCGGCGCATGGCGGTCGCGCGCAGCATCCACGAAAAGGCCTTCGCGTGGATCACGCTGGCCGATGACCGCAACCTCGTCGAGACCTGGGTCGCCGGCACGCGGCGACACCGACGACCACCGCCCACCGCCGGCTGATCCCAGCCGCAGCGACCTCACCCAACAACAAAGAGAAAAGCGGGCGCCTGCCATGCCGGGGCGCCGATTCACTGCGCCTGCCCGACATTGGCCGGATGGCGCATCACGACAGGTCGAAACGACCACTGGAGACAAGAGACATGCAACTACTCGAGCGCATCTTCAAGCTCAGCGAGCACCACACGAACGTGAAGACGGAACTGGTCGCTGGGCTGACCACTTTCCTGACGATGGCCTACATCATCTTCGTGAACCCGGCCATCCTCGGCGATGCCGGCATGCCCAAGGACGCGGTGTTCGTCGCGACCTGCCTGATCGCGGCCTTCGGCACCGCGATCATGGCGCTGTACGCCAACTACCCGATCGCGCTCGCGCCCGGCATGGGGCTGAACGCCTACTTCGCGTACGCGGTCGTCGGCGCGATGGGCTTCACCTGGCAGGTGGCCTTGGGCGCGGTCTTCGTGTCGGGCTGCCTGTTCCTGCTGATCACGATCTTCCGGCTGCGCGAGCTGATCGTGCGCGGCATCCCGCAGTCGCTGCGCACCGCGATCGTGGTCGGCATCGGCATGTTCCTCGCGATCATCGCGCTCAAGAGCGCCGGCATCGTCGCGCCGTCGAAGGCGACCTACGTGACGCTGGGCGACCTGCACCGCGCGCCGGTCGTGCTGTTCTGCATCGGCTTCATCACCATCGTCGTGCTCGACCGCTTCAAGGTCACCGGCGCGATCCTGATCGGTATCGTGCTGGTGACGGTGTTGTCGTTCTTCTTCGGCGGCAACCGTTTCGGCGGCGTGTTCGCGCCGCCGCCGTCGATCGCGCCGACCTTGCTGCAGCTCGACATCAAGGGCGCGCTCGCGGGCGGCATCCTGAACGTGGTGCTGGTGTTCTTCCTGGTCGAACTCTTCGACGCGACCGGCACGCTGATGGGCGTGGCCAAGCGCGCGGGGCTGCTCAGCGAAGGCCGCATGGAGCGTCTGAACAAGGCGCTGCTCGCCGACAGCGCGGCGATCTTCGCCGGCTCGCTGCTCGGCACCTCGAGCACCACCGCGTATGCCGAAAGCGCGGCCGGCGTGCAGGCCGGCGGACGCACCGGGCTGACCGCGCTGACGGTGGCGGTGCTGTTCCTCGCCTGTCTGTTCATCGCGCCGCTGGCCGGCGTGGTGCCGGCCTACGCCACCGCGCCGGCGCTGCTGTTCGTCGCCTGCCTGATGCTGCGCGAGCTCACCGAGCTGAACTGGGACGACTCGACCGAGGTCGTGCCCGCGGCCATCACCGCGCTGATGATGCCGTTCACCTACAACATCGCGAACGGCCTGGCCTTCGGTTTCATCACCTACGCGCTGCTGAAGCTGTTCACCGGCCGCGTCGCCCAGGTGCACTGGATGGTCTGGATCATCGCGGCCATCTTCCTGTTCAGGTTCATCTACCTGGGCGGTTGAGCAGGGCGCTGGCCCGCCATTTGCATACCACCCCGGGCTAGTCAGCGTTCACCGCGCCGGCTTTGTGAGTTAGTGTTCGCGCGGCGACCGGCTTCGTTCGCTTCTCTCGGAAAGTCCGTTCCCATGCTTCGACTCGAACTCGTCAACATCAGCAAGCAGTACCCGGCGGTCAAGGCCAACGATTCGGTCAACCTGCAGGTGCAGCCGGGCGAGATCCACGCGGTGCTGGGCGAGAACGGCGCCGGCAAGTCGACGATGATGAAGATGATCTACGGCGCGGTCCGCCCCGACGAGGGCGAGATCCGCTGGAACGGTCAGGCCGTCAACATCCGCAACCCGCAGGAGGCGCGCACGCTGGGCATCAGCATGGTGTTCCAGCACTTCAGCCTGTTCGACACGCTGACCGCGGCCGAGAACGTCTGGCTTGGCCTGGACAAGTCGCTGAGCCTGGCCGAGGTGACTCAGCGCATGATGAAGGTCGAGAAGGAATACGGCCTGGAGGTCGATCCGCTGCGGCCGGTGCATTCGCTCTCGGTGGGCGAACGCCAGCGCGTCGAGATCGTGCGCGCGCTGATGACCGGCCCGAAGTGCCTGATCCTCGACGAGCCGACCTCGGTGCTCACGCCGCAGGCGGTCGACAAGCTCTTCGTGGTGCTGCGCAAGCTCGCCGCCGAAGGCACGAGCATTCTCTACATCAGCCATAAGCTCGACGAGATCCGCGCGCTCTGCACCAACTGCACCGTGCTGCGCGGCGGCAAGGTCACCGGCATGGTCGATCCGCGCACCGAGACCAACGCCGGGCTGAGCCGCTTGATGATCGGCGCCGAGCCGCCGCAGCTGCAGCACCGCCCGCCGCATCTCGGCGAGGTCGTGCTCGACGTGCGTGCGCTGTCGCTGCCCAAGGAAGACCACTTCGGCATGAACCTGTCGGCCATCCGCTTCGAGGTGCGCGCCGGCGAGATCCTCGGCATCGCCGGCGTCTCGGGCAACGGGCAGCAGGAGCTGATGGCCGCGCTCTCGGGCGAGGACCCGCGCAGCCCGAAGGATTCGGTCCATCTGTTCGGCAAGGACATCTCGCAGGACTCGCCGCGCCATCGCCGCCGGGAGGGCCTGCACTTCGTGCCCGAGGAGCGCCTGGGGCGCGGTGCGGTGCCCACGCTCTCGCTCGCGGCGAACACGCTGCTCACGCGCACCGAGGCGGTCGCCGCGAGCGGCTGGATACGCACCGGCGAAGTGGCCAAGCTGGCGCAGGAGCTGATCCGCCGCTTCAACGTGAAGGCCGGCGGCGCGGAGGCCGCGGCCAAGAGCCTGTCGGGCGGCAACCTGCAGAAGTTCATCGTCGGCCGCGAGATCGACGCCAACCCGAAGCTGCTGATCGTGTCGCAGCCGACCTGGGGTGTCGATGTCGGCGCGGCCGCGCAGATCCGCGGCGAGCTGCTCGCGCTGCGCGACAAGGGCTGCGCGCTGCTCGTCGTCAGCGAGGAGCTCGACGAACTGTTCGAGATCTGCGACCGCCTGGTCGTGATCGCGCAGGGCCGCGTCTCGCCGAGCGTGCCCACCTCGGAGGCCACGATAGAGATGATCGGCGAATGGATGTCGGGGCTGTGGCCCCAGAACAGCGCGACGGAGGTGGCCCATGCTGCGGCTTGAGACGCGCCCGCAACCGTCGAAGGTGATGTCGATGGCGTCGCCGCTGATCGCGCTGGCGGTCACGGTGCTGATCGGCGTCGTGCTGTTCTGGATTCTCGGCAAGGACCCGCTGCGCGGCCTGCAGATGTTCTTTTACGAGCCAATGAAGAACGTGTATGGCCTGGCCGAACTCTCGGTCAAGGCCACGCCGCTGATCCTGATCGCGCTCGGCCTGGCGGTCTGCTACCGCTCCAACGTGTGGAACATCGGCGCCGAAGGCCAGTACATCTTCGGCGCGCTCGGCGGTGGCTGGGTCGCGATGCAGGCCGGCCCGGGCACCGAATGGATGGGCCACGCCTACGTGATCCCCATCCTGCTCGCCGGCGTGCTCGGCGGCATGTTCTGGGCCGCGATCGTGGCGCTGTTGCGCGACCGCTTCAGCGCCAACGAGATCCTCGTGAGCCTGATGCTCGTCTACGTGGCCGATCTGCTGCTGGGCTGGCTCGTCAACGGACCCTGGCAGGACCCGAACGGCCACAACTTTCCGCAGACCATCAACTTCCTCGCGCAGACCAAGCTGCCGCGCCTGATCCCCGGCCTGCGCGCGCACATCGGGCTGCTGGTGGCGCTGGTGGCGGTGGGCTGCTTCTGGGTCTTCCTGTTCCGCACCTACCGCGGCTTCGCGCTGCAGGTCGGCGGCCTCGCGCCCGCCGCGGCGCGCTACGCCGGCTTCTCGGCGCGCAGCGCGCTGTGGGTGGGGCTGCTGATCTCCGGAGGCATGGCGGGCCTGGCCGGTGCGCTCGAGGCAGCGGGCCCACTCGGCCAGCTCACACCGTATGTGCCGGCGGGCTACGGCTTCGCGGCCATCATCGTGGCCTACGTGGGCCGGCTGCATCCGGTGGGCATCGTGTTCTCGGGCTTCCTGATGAGCCTGTTCTACATCGGCGGCGAACTCGCGCAGTCGCGGCTCGGTCTGCCGAAGGCGCTGACCGGCGTGTTCCAGGGCCTGCTGCTGTTCACGCTGCTGGCCTGCGACACGCTGATCTTCTACCGCGTGCGCTGGCGCAGCAGCGCGGCGCCGCAGGGTGCGTCTCGCGTGACTGCCGTCGTGGCGAGCACCGCGGCGAAGGAGGCCTGAGATGGACGGCCTCGAACTCCTCATCGCCGCGTCGCTGAACGCCGGCACCGCGCTCGCGATCGCCGGCATCGGCCTCTTGATCAACGAGCGCGCCGGCATCCTGAACCTCGGCGCCGAGGGCATGATGCTGGTCGCCGCGATCGCCGGCTTCGCGACCGCGGTGCACACCGGCAGCCCGTGGCTGGCCTTCGTCGTCGGCATGCTGGCCGGCGCCGCGCTCTCGGCCTGCTTCGGCGTGCTGGTGATCTGGCTCAACACCAACCAGGTCGCGACCGGCCTCGCGCTGAGCATCTTCGGCGGCGGCTTCTCGGCCTTCGTCGGCATCCCGTACGTGCAGGAAAAACTCGGCGAGCAGACGCAGTTCCAGATCCCGCTGCTGGCCGACATCCCGTTCTTCGGCCCGGCGCTGTTCCGCCAGCATCCGATGGTCTACATCGCGATCGCACTGGTCGCGGCACTCGCGTGGTTCCTGTACTGCACACGCGCCGGGCTGGTGCTGCGCGCGATCGGAGAGTCGCCGGAATCGGCGCACGCGCTCGGGTATCCGGTGCGGCGCATCCGGCTGATGGCGGTGCTCGCAGGCGGGGCGATGTGCGGGCTGGCCGGCGCCTACATCTCGGTGATCTACACGCCGCTGTGGGTCGAAGGCATGATCGCCGGCAAGGGCTGGATCGCGCTCGCACTCACCACCTTCGCCACCTGGCGGCCGGCGCGCGTGCTGCTCGGCGCCTATCTGTTCGGCGGCGTGACGATGCTGCAGTTCTATCTGCAAGGCCGCGGCGTGCATGTGCCCAGCCAGTTCCTGAGCATGCTGCCGTACCTGTCGACCGTGGTCGTGCTGGTGCTAATCTCGCGCAACGCTGCGTGGATACGCGCCAACATGCCCGCGTCGCTTGGCAAGTCGTTCTTCCCCGGTTCGTAGTCGTCAGTTCGTTGTCACCCGCGTTTCCCACAACCCATCAGGAGAAAGAGCCCATGACCCTCAACACGAAGCGTTCGCTGCTCACGCGCGCCGGCTGGACCGTGCTCGCTGCCGCAGCGGTGCTGGCCGGCTGCGGCAAGAAGGAAGAGACGCCCGCGCCGGCCGCCTCTGCACCCGCATCCGCGCCGGTGGCTGCCGCCGCGCCGGCCTCGGCGCCGCCGCTCAAGGTCGCGTTCGCCTACCTCGGCCCGGCCGGCGACCACGGCTGGACCTACGCCCACGACGAAGCCCGCAAGGCCGTCGAGAAGGAATACGGCGACAAGATCCAGACCAGCTTCGTCGAGAACGTGCCGGAATCGGCCGATGCCGAACGCGTCTTCCGCGACATGGCCACGCAGGGCAACACGCTGATCTTCGGCACCAGCTTCGGCTACATGGAACCGATGCTCAAGGTCGCACCCGACTTCAAGGACGCGAAGTTCGAACACGCGACCGGCTTCAAGCAGCTCGACAACCTGCGCAGCTACGACAGCCGCAGCTACATGACGGCCTACCTGGTCGGCATCATCGCCGGCAAGATGAGCAAGACCGGCGTCGTCGGCGTGGTCGGTTCCATCCCCGTGCCGGAGGTGATCCGCAACATCGACGCCTACACGCTCGGTGCGCAAAGCGTGAACCCGAAGATCAAGACCAAGGTCGTCTGGGTCAACAGCTGGTTCGATCCGCCGAAGGAAACCGAAGCCGCGCAGTCGCTGATCAACGGCGGCGCCGACGTGCTGCTGCAGAACACCGACTCCACCGCCGTGCTGCAGACCGCCGAGAAGAACAAGAAGTGGGCCTTCGGCTGGGACAGCGACATGTCCAAGTTCGCACCCAACGCGCACCTGGCCTCGGCCGTCATCAACTGGGCGCCGTACTACTCCAAGGCCATCAAGGAAGCGCTCGACGGCAGCTGGAAGGGCAACACCGCCACCTGGTGGGGCATCAAGGAAGGCGCGAACGATGTGGTGGCGATCAGCGACCAGGTGCCGCAGGACGTGAAGGACCTGGTCGCCAAGACCAAGGCCAGCATGGCCGACGGCTCGTTCAACGTCTTCCACGGCCCGCTGCTCGACAACGCCGGCAAGGAAATCCTGAAGAAGGATGAAGTGGCCGACGACAAGTTGCTGGGCGGCCTGAACTTCTACGTCAAGGGCGTGGACGGCAAGGTGCCAGGCGGCGACAAGAAATAAGCCGGCTGTTCGTATGATGAGGAGGCTGCCGCGTGCAGCCTCTTTTCATTCAGGAATCCACATGATCGATTTCGATGCCATCCCCCGCGAGCGTCTGCCCGCGCTGCTGCGCGAGATGCCCAAGGCCGAGCTGCACATCCACATCGAAGGCTCGCTCGAACCCGAGCTGATCTTCGCGCTGGCGCAGCGCAATGGCGTGACTCTGCCGTATGCGAACGTCGAGGCGCTGCGTGCGGCCTATGCGTTCACCGACCTGCAGAGCTTTCTCGACATCTACTACGCCGGCGCCAGCGTGCTGCTGAAGGAAGAAGACTTCTTCGACATGGCGATGGCGTACTTCAGGCGCGCCGCCGCAGACAACGTCGTGCGTGCCGAACTCTTCTTCGATCCGCAAACCCACACCGAGCGCGGCGTGCCGATCAAGACCGTGATCGACGGCCTCGTGCGCGCCTGCGACACCGCGCACCGCGAACTCGGCGTGAGCGGCGCGCTGATTCTTTGCTTTCTGCGCCACCTCAGCGAAGAGGCGGCGTTCGCGACGCTCGAAGAAGCGCTGCCGCACCGCGCGCACTTCATCGGCGTCGGCCTGGACAGCAGCGAGCGCGGCCACCCGCCGGAGAAGTTCGCGCGCGTGTTCGCGCGCTGCCACGAGCTCGGCCTGCACCTGGTCGCGCATGCCGGCGAGGAAGGCCCGCCCGCCTACGTGTGGAGCGCGCTCGACGTGCTGAAGGTGCAGCGCATCGACCACGGCGTGCGCAGCGTCGAAGACCCGGCGCTGATGCAGTGCCTCGCGCACACGCGCATGCCGCTCACGGTGTGCCCGCTGAGCAATGTGAAGCTGTGCGTCTACCCGACGATGGCGCAGCACCAGCTGCCCGCGCTGCTCGAAGCCGGCCTGTGCGCGACGATCAACTCCGACGACCCGGCTTACTTCGGTGGCTACATGAACGCCAATTTCGTCGAGACCTTCGCCGCGTTGCCGCAGCTCACGGCGCACCACGCGCACAAGCTCGCGAGCAACAGCTTCGAGGCCAGCTTCGCCGACCCGGCACGCAAGCTCGCGTGGATGAGCGCGCTGAACGGCGTGTTCGAGCGGCACGCGAGCTGAGCACCCGATAACGCGGCGCCGGCGCGGCTACTGCAGGCGCGTCGGCGCGTCGAAGCAGTAGCGCACCTGAGGCGGCTGCGGCGCCGGTTGTTCGCCGCTGCAATCGCGCTCCGCCGCTTCGGTGCATGCGCTCATCGCCAGCCATCGTTGACGCAGCCCGTCGAGCACCGCGCGGAAGCCTGTCGACAACTGTTCGTGATCGGCCAGCAGCGCGAGCTGGCGCGTGATCTTGTGGCCCATCAGCAGCCGCTGCTCCGGATGAATCGCGGCTTGCAGCGATTGCGCGTAGCCGGTCATCAAGGCCAAGGTGCCGGCGAGCACCGCCTCGACGCACGGCAACTCGTGTTCCTCGATCTCGCAGTCTGAATGTGGCGTGGGCATGCGGTGCTCCTGAACTCTTCCGTGACCCCCTCAGCTTAACGCAAATGCGAACTATTCTCAAATAGACGACTTCGACCCGCGGGGTTGGCCGGTGAGCGCGACAACCGCTCTGCGACAATCGCGCACTCACCGCCTGCGTGCCCCCGCAGGCGGTTTGTCTTTGTCAACCGGGGCCATGTAGAGGAACACCATGTTCAAAAACCTCGCCCGCGCCAGCGTGTCCACGCTGGTCGCGATGCTCGCCGCATTGACGGCCGTCACTCACGTTCGAGCCCAGTCCCCGCCGCTGAAGGTGGCCTTCGTCTACGTCAGCCCGATCGGCGATGCCGGCTGGACGTTCCAGCACGAGCAGGGTCGGCTAGCGATGCAGAAGGCGCTCGGCGACCGCGTCGTCAGCAGCGTCGTCGAGAACGTGGCCGAAGGGCCCGACTCGGAGCGCGTGATTCGCGACCTCGTCGCGCAGGGCAATCGGCTGATCTTCGCGACCAGCTTCGGCTACCTCGACCCCACGCTGCGCGTCGCGGCCGATCACCCCGAGGTGAAGTTCGAGCACGCCGGCGGCTACAAGACCGCGGCCAACGTGAACACCTACAACGCGCGTTACTACGAGGCACGCTACCTCGCCGGCCTGCTCGCGGGGCGCACCAGCAAGAGCGGCATCGCCGGCTATGTGGCGGGCTTTCCGGTGCCGGAGGTGGTGCAGGGCATCAACGCGTTCACGCTCGGCATGCGCGAGGCCAATCCGAACGCGCAGGTGAAGGTGGTGTGGCTCAACACCTGGTTCGATCCGTCGCGCGAGCGCGAAGCGGCGCAGACGCTGATCAACCTCGGTGCCGATGTGCTGACCAACCACAGCGGTTCGCCCGCCGTGCCGCAGACCGCGCAGGCCAACTTCAAGACCAAGGGCGTGCGCGCGATCGGCTACCAGAGCGACATGCACGCGTTCGCGCCCGACGCGCAGCTCGCCGCGATCACGCAGCACTGGGGCGGCTACTACACGCAGGTCGCGCGCTCGGTCATCAACGGCAGCTGGAAGCCGCAGCCGGTGTGGGGCGGCATGAAGGACGGCATGGTGCAACTCGGTGCGATCGCCAACGATGTATCGCCCAAGGTGCAGGCCGAGATCGAGGCGCGACGCAAGGCCATCGTCGACGGGCGCTTCAAGCCCTTCACCGGGCCGCTGGTCGACAACGAAGGCCGCGTGCGGCTCGCGACGGGCAGCCTGGACGATGCCGCGATCGAATCGATGAACTGGTTCGTGCGCGGCGTGGCCGGCTCAGTGCCGCGGCCCTGAGCCCTCGCCGCGCGACCACGCCGCCGGCGTCACGAAGCCCTTGTTCAGCAGCGCGGCGATGCGGTGCACGCGCCATTGGTTGTCGATGAACAGGTAGTCGGGCGCGAGGCCTTCGTCCTGGAAGCCCAGACGCTTGAGCACCTCGGCGCTGCGCCAGTTCTCGGGCCGGTACGCGGCCTGGATGCGGTGCAGGTTGACGTGCGGCGAGAACATCTCGGCGATCGCGCAGCGCAGCGCCTCGGTCATCAGCGCCTGGCCTTCGAAGGCCTGGTCGAGCGCGTAGCCCAGGCTGCAGCTCTGGAACGCGCCGCGCACGATGTTCGCGAAGTTGATGCTGCCGATCACGCGCGTCGGGTCGCCGATGGGCTGCAGCAGATAGCGGTGGCCGGTGCCCGCGGCGAATGCGGCGGCCGCCTCGCGCAGCCGATGCGCCTGCGTGGCCTCGGTGTAGAAGTCGTCGCTGCTGGGCGGGTCCCAGGGCGCGAGGTGGGCGCGGTTGCGGTCGTGAAATTCGGCCAGTGCGGCGGCGAGGTGCTCGTCTGCAGCGACAAGCCTGAGCCGGGCGGTGAGCAGCAGCGGCTCCGCGCGGGTGATCGGTACGACATCCATGGCGCCATTACAGCACCGCGCCACGCCGCACGATCCGCAGGGCCTTACATCCGAGTTCGCGACTCGTGTAAGTTCCGTCCATGAACACCGAGACGACGACTCCGCTTCCACTGCCTTCCCTGCGCGTTCCTTCCGTTTGGCAACTGGCCTGGCGCCAGCTGCTGCGTGACTTCCGTGCCGGCGAGCTGCGCCTGCTGGTGGTGGCGGTGATGCTCGCTGTGGCCGCGCTCAGCGCGGTGGGTTTCTTCGCCGATCGCATCGAAGGCGGCCTCGCGCGCGATGCGCGCCAGTTGCTGGGCGGCGATGCGATCGTCTCGTCCGACCAGCCCGCGCCCGCTGCGTTCACCGAGAAGGCGCGCGCGCTCGGCCTGGTCACCGCGACCACCGCGGCCTTTCCGAGCATGGGTCGTGCGCCGGACGACAAGGGCGGTGCCTCGCGGCTGGTCACCGTGAAGGCGGTCAGCGACGCCTATCCTCTGCGCGGCAAGGTGACGCTGGCCGGTGCGGCCACGAGTGCTGCGGCAAGCGGCGCGCCCGCGGCCGGCAGCGCCTGGGTCGACCCCGCGCTGCTCGATGCGCTGAAACTGCAGGTCGGCGACAAGCTGATGCTGGGCGACGCCGAGCTTCGCATCGCGGCCACCATCGTCAACGAACCCGATCGCGGCGCCGGCTTTCTCGCGTTCGCGCCACGCGTGATGCTGAACCAGGCCGATCTCGACGCGACCCACCTCGTGCAGCCCGCGAGCCGCATCACCTACCGCCTCGCGGTGGCGTCGGTGCGCGGCGGCGACGCGCCGGTGCAGCAGTTCGTCGACTGGGCCGAGGCGCAGGTCAAGAGCGCGAGCCTGCGCGGCGTGCGCATCGAGTCGCTCGCCACCGGCCGACCCGAGATGCGCCAGACGCTGGACCGCGCGTCCAAGTTCCTGAACCTGGTCGCGCTGCTCGCGGCGCTGCTGGCCGCGGTGGCGGTCGGCATCGCATCGCGCGAGTTCGCGAGCCGCCATCTCGACGACTGCGCGATGCTGCGCGTGCTCGGCCTGCCGCAGCGCACGATCGCGATGCAGTACCTGATCGAGTTCACCGCGGTGGGACTGATCGCGAGCGTGGCGGGCGTCGCGCTCGGCTTCGCGGTGCACTATGTGTTCGTGCTGCTGCTGGCCGGCATCGTCGAATCCGCCTTGCCGGCCGCGAGCCTGTGGCCGGCGCTGTTCGGTGTCGGTGTGGGCTTCACCTTGCTGATGGGCTTCGGCTTGCCGCCGGTGTTGCAGCTCGCGCAGGTGCCGCCGCTGCGCGTCATTCGCCGCGATGTCGGCAGCCTCAAGCCGGCGTCGATCGCGGTGCTCGCGGCCGGAGCGATCGGCTTTGCCGCGCTGCTGCTCGCGGTGGCCAGCGACGTGAAGATGGGCCTGATCGCGGTCGGCGGTTTCGCTGTGGCGATCGCGGTGTTCGCATTGCTGTCGTGGATCGCCGTGCTCGTGCTGCGGCGCGCCGTGCCCGACTCGCGCGCCCCGCGCTGGCTGGTGCTGGCCACGCGCCAGATCGCGGCGCGGCCGGCGTTCGCGGTGCTGCAGGTGTCGGCGCTGAGCGTGGGCCTGCTGGCGCTGATCCTGCTCGTGCTGTTGCGCACAGACCTGATCGACAGCTGGCGCCAGGCCACGCCCAAGGGCGCGCCGAACCGCTTCGTGATCAACGTGCAGCCGGAGCAGGGCGATGCATTCCGCGCGCGCCTCGATGGCGCGGGCGTGAAGGGCTACGACTGGTTCCCGATGATCCGCGGCCGCCTGATCGCGATCAACGGCAAGCCGGTCAAGGTCGACGACTACACCGAGGAGCGCGCCAAGCGCCTGCTCGACCGCGAGTTCAACCTCAGCCACAACGCAACCATGCCGGTGCACAACCAGATCACCGCCGGCCGCTGGACCAACGAGGAGCCGGATGCCGTCAGCGTCGAGGAAGGCCTGGCGCAGACGCTCGGCCTGAAGCTCGGCGACGCGCTGCAGTTCGACGTGGGCGGCACGCTCGCGAGCGGCCGCATCACCAGCCTGCGCAAGGTCGACTGGAGCTCGATGCGCGTCAACTTCTTCGTGCTGTTCCCGACCACGACGATGGCCGATGTGCCGGCCAGCTTCATCGCCGCCTACCGCGCGCCCGAGCCCGGCGCGGCCGCGTTCGACAACGCGCTCGCGCGCGAGTTTCCGAACATCACCAACGTCGATGTCTCGGCCTCGATCGCGCAGTTGCAGAAGGTGCTCGACCAGGTCGTTCGTGCGGTCGAGTTCCTGTTCGGCTTCACGCTCGCGGCGGGGCTGGTCGTGCTGTTCGCGGCGATCACCGCCACGCGCGAGGCGCGCTCGCGCGAGTTCGCGGTGATGCGCGCGTTGGGCGCGAGCGGCAAGCTGCTCGGGCAGGTGCAGCGGGCCGAGCTGCTCGGCGTCGGCGCGCTCGCCGGCGTGCTGGCGTCGCTCGCTGCGATGGCGGTCGGCTGGGCGCTCGCGCGCTATGTGTTCGAGTTCAGCTGGAACGCATCGCCGTGGGTGCCGCTGGCCGGCGGCGCGGCCGGCGCGCTGCTGGCACTGGCGGCAGGCTGGTGGGGCCTGCGCGAGGTGCTGAGCCGGCCGGTGGTGCAGACGCTGCGTCAGGCCGCGGAGGGCTGACGCGGTCTGTCGGGCCCGTGGTCGGCCTTGCAGCCGACCACGTGTCAGATCACGCCGCCGCGGTGGCGGCGTTGATCAGCCCCATCTCTTCGCTGGCCATCAGGCCTTCGATGTCGATCAGCACCAGCATGCGGTCGTTGACGCTGCCGATGCCGGTGATGAAGCCGGTGTCCATCATCGAGGTCATTTCGGGCGCGGGCTTGATCGAGCCGCTCTCGAGCGCGAGCACGTCCGACACCGAATCGACCACCGCACCGACCACGCGGCCCTTCACGTTCAGCACGATCACGACCGTGAAGCTGTTGTACTCGGCCGTCTCGCACGACAGCTTCAGGCGCAGGTCGACGATCGGAACGATCACGCCGCGCAGGTTGACCACGCCCTTGATGAACGCCGGCGCATTCGCGATGCGCGTCGGCTGTTCGTAGGAGCGGATCTCCTGCACGCGCAGGATGTCGATGCCGTATTCCTCGGCGCCGAGCCGGAAGGTCAGGAACTCGCCGCCCATCGCGGTCTTGCCACGCACCGCCTCGTGTTGGGCGATGTGGCGGGCGTCGTTGAGCATGTCCATGGTGGTCTTTCGGGGAGGGTCAGAAAGTGGTGGCGTTGCCGAGCCGGAAGGTGGCGATCACCTCGGCCAGCGTGGCGGTCTGCGCCTTGAGCGATTCGGCGGCCGCGGCCGACTCCTCGACCAGCGCGGCGTTCTGCTGCGTCATCTGGTCGAGCTCGCCGACCGAGCCGTTGATCTGGCCGATGCCGGCGCTCTGCTCGGCCGAGGCCGATGTGATCTCGCCGATGATGTCGGAGACGCGCTTCACCGAGTTGACGATCTCGGTCATCGTCGAGCCGGCGTCGGCGACCAGCTTGGCGCCGCCTTCGACCTTCTCGACCGATGCGCCGATCAGCGTCTTGATTTCCTTGGCGGCTTCGGCGCTGCGTGCCGCGAGCGAACGCACTTCGCTGGCGACGACCGCGAAGCCGCGGCCTTGCTCGCCGGCGCGGGCTGCTTCCACGGCGGCGTTGAGCGCGAGGATGTTGGTCTGGAACGCGATGCCGTCGATCACGCCGATGATGTCGGAGATCTTCTTGGACGACGCGTTGATGTCGTCCATGGTCTTGACGACCTGCGCCACCACCACGCCGCCGCGGCCCGCCACTTCGGCGGCCGAGGCCGCGAGCTGGTTGGCCTGCGTCGCCGAGTCGGCGCTCTGTCGCAGTGTGCCGGTGAGCTGGTCCATCGACGACGCGGCCTGCTGCAGATTGGCCGCGGTCTGCTCGGTGCGCGTCGACAGATCCTGGTTGCCGGTGGCGATCTCGGCGCTCGCGGTGCCGATCGAATCGACGGCGTGACGCACGCTGCCGAGCGTGGCCTGGAAATGCTGGCGCAGCGATTCGACATCGCGCACCAGCGTGCCGATCTCGTCATGTTGGTCGCTGTGCGAGGGCTGGCTCAGATCGCCCTGCGCGAGTGCGTTGACGGCGCCGCTGAGCTGGCGCAGCGGGCGCGTGATCCAGCGCGTCATCATGATGTACAGGCCCAGGCCGAGCGCCACGCAGGCGGCGGCGAGCATGCCCCAGAACGGCAGCATCATGGCCCAGTGCGCCTTCATGGCCTCGCGGTCCGAGACCTCGGCCACCACCCACCAGCCGGTGGCCTTGCTCTTGCGCACCACGGCCCAGCGGTCGTCGCCGGCGCCGGCGAACAGCGGCAGCGCATGCGTGACCAGGCCATCCGGTGCGGCCTCGAGCGCGGCGAGGAAAGTGGGTGCGTCGGCGGACACGTCCGCCAGCTTCTTGCCCTTGGCAGAAGGGTGCATCACGAAGGTCGCGTCGGCGAGCGCCTTCTTCGGATCGACGACATAGACGCCGCCGGTGTCGAAGATCTTGCGGTCGGCCACGAGCGCGTCGAGCGAAGCCTGGAACGGGCTCAGGTCGAAGCCGATGAACAGGATGCCGATGATCTTGCCGGCGGCATCCGCCACCGGCTCGTAGCGTGTCATGTAGGGCTTGCCGAACAGCACCGCGCGGCCGATGTAGGGCTTGCCGTCGAGCGCGCCGGCATAGGCCGGGTGCTTGCGGTCCAGCGACGTGCCGAGCGCGCGTTCGCCGTTCTCTTTCTTCAGCGAGGTCGTGACGCGGACGAAGTCGTCGCCCTTGCGTGCGAACACCGTGGCCACGCCGCCGGTGGCCTGCGTGAACTTGTCGACCGGCACGAAGTTGTTGGCGAGCGTGGCGCCGCCGTTGCTCAGCGCGCCGGTGGCGTCGTCATGCACGAAGGTGGGTTCGAACTCTTGCTTGAACAGGCCGAACAGCCGCTCCACCGTGACGCGCGAACTCGTGTCGTAGGCATCGGCCGATTCAACCACCGACTGCGCCTTGTCGCCGACCCAGGTCACGGCGTTCTCGCGCGCATGCCGCGTCATCAGCAGGCTCATCGCGCTGCACACGCCCAGCAGAACGACGGCCAGCGCGACGCTGCCGGTGATGGAGAAGCGCTTGGCGATCGAGCCGGTGGAGGCGAGGGCGGTGGTCATGGCGTGGTGTTCCTGTCGTGACGCCCGAAGGCGTCGGCGCTCAATGGCGGGTGTCGAGCAGGCCCATGTCGTCGCTGGCCATCAGGCCTTCGATGTCCATCAGGATCAGCATGCGGTCGTTGACGCTGCCGATGCCGGTGATGAACGAGGTGTCGGCGACCGAGCTCATCTCGGGTGCGCTGCGGATCGCATCGCCGGCGAGTTCGAGCACGTCGGAGACCGAGTCGACGACGGCGCCGACCACGCGGCCCTTCACGTTCAGCACGATCACGACCGTGAACGAGTTGTATTCGGCCGAGGCACAACCCAGCTTCAAACGCAGGTCGACGATGGGCACGATCACGCCGCGCAGGTTGACGACGCCCTTGATGAAGTCGGGCGAGTTGGCGATGCGCGTCGGCTGCTCGTAGGAGCGGATCTCCTGGACCTTCAGGATGTCGATGCCGTATTCCTCGGCGCCGAGGCGGAAAGTCAGGAACTCGCCGCTGGCTTGCGCCATCGCGCGGGCGGCTTCGTGGCGTGCCACGTGCGTGGCGTCGGTGATCATGTCCATGGTGTTCTCTCGAGGTAGTGGTTGAGCGGTGCGGCGGGCGAGGGCCTCAGAACGTTTCCCAGTCCTTGTCGTTGCCGGCAGAGGCGGTGACGACAGGGGCAGGGCGACTCGCGGGCTTCGCGGGTGCGGCCACGGGCTTGGCGCTGGCGAGCGGCTTGGCGGCTGCGGCAGGTTTGGCGGCCAGCGGCTTGGACGCGAACTTGTAGGCCGCCTTGGCCGGTGCCTTCGCCGCCGGCCGCGCGACGGTCGTGGCGAACACGGGAGCCTTCGGCGTGGCCGACGCGCTGCTGCCGTTGTCGAGACGGAAGGTCGACACCACTTGCGCGAGGCTGGTGGCTTGCGCCTTCAGCGACTCGGCGGCAGCGGCCGACTGCTCGACGAGCGCGGCGTTCTGCTGCGTCATCTGGTCGAGCTGGCTGACCGAGCTGTTGACCTGGCCGATGCCTTCGCTCTGCTCGGCCGAGGCCGCGGTGATCTCGCCGATGATGTCGGAGACGCGCTTCACCGAGTTGACGATCTCGTTCATCGTCGCGCCGGCATCGGCGACCAGCTTGGCGCCGCCTTCGACCTTCTCGACGCTCGCGCCGATCAGGCCCTTGATTTCCTTCGCGGCGGCAGCCGAACGGCCGGCCAGGCTGCGCACTTCGCTGGCGACCACCGCGAAGCCGCGGCCTTGTTCGCCGGCGCGCGCCGCTTCGACGGCGGCGTTCAGCGCGAGGATGTTGGTCTGGAACGCGATGCCGTCGATCACGCCGATGATGTCGGAGATCTTCTTCGACGACGCGTTGATCTCGTCCATGGTCGTGACCACTTGCTGCACCACGACGCCACCGCGCGCTGCGACTTCAGCGGCCGACGAGGCGAGCTGGTTCGCGTGGCGGGCCGAGTCGGCGCTCTGCTTCACGGTGCCGGTGAGCTGTTCCATCGAGCTCGCGGCTTGTTGCAGGTTGGATGCGGTCTGTTCGGTGCGCGACGACAGGTCCTGGTTGCCGGTGGCGATCTCGGCGCTCGCGGTGCCGATGCTGTCGGTCGAGTTGCGCACCTGGATCACGGTGTTGCGCACCGACTGGACCATCGCCTGCAGGCCGGCCAGCAGGCTGCCGGCGGGTGCCGCAGGCACTTCGACCGCGAGGTTGCCGGCCGTCACTTCGGCCATCACCGCGATCGCCACGGTCGGCTCGCCACCGAGCTGGCCGAGCACGCTGCGCGTGACCAGCATGCCGACGCCGCCGATCGCCAGCAGCACCACCAGGCAGATGCCGAGTTGCTGCAGCGCGGCCGAGCGCACCTGTGCTTCCACGCCGTCCATGTAGAGACCCGAGCCAATGACCCAGTTCCAGCCGGGCACGG
>Ga0307510_10002011_pt1 | contig 22938 bp, 21 predicted proteins | sample 12_EM_MG_FD_207224 | JGI IMG/M metagenome (GOLD analysis project Ga0307510, IMG submission 207224) | Populus trichocarpa ectomycorrhiza microbial communities from riparian zone in the Pacific Northwest, United States - 12_EM | ecosystem: Host-associated > Plants > Roots > Unclassified | place...
GTGGCGGCCTTCGTCATAGTTGAAATATTCCGTGCCGAGGGATCGGATCGGGATCAGGCCGTCGGCACCGGTCTCGGCGAGCTTGACGAACAGGCCGGCGCGCGTGACGCCGGAGACGCGGCCCTGGAAGCTTGAGCCGATACGGTCGGCGAGGTGATGGGCGATCAGCCGGTCGACGGTCTCGCGCTCCGCCTTCATCGCGCGGCGCTCGGTCACCGAGATGTGGGCTGCGACTTCGCTTAAGGTTTCCGGCGTCTCGCTGTCGGGCAGGGCGCCTTCGCCGAGGCCGAGCGCGCGGACCAGCGCGCGGTGCACGACCAAGTCGGCATAACGGCGGATCGGCGAAGTGAAATGCGCGTAGCGGCGCAAATTCAGGCCGAAATGACCGTAATTCTCCGAGGAATATTCGGCCTGGGCCTGGGCGCGCAGCACGACTTCGCTGACCAGCGGGAAGTGATCGTGGCCTTCAAGCTGGGCCAGCACGCGGTTGAACAAAGCCGGGCGCAACGCGCCGCCCTTCGCGAAGGGGACGTCGAGCGTCTTGAGAAATTCCTGGAGCGCGTGGACCTTCTCCAGCGTCGGCTCGTCATGCACGCGGTAGATCAGCGGCAGCGACTTCTTCTCGAGCATTTCCGCCGCCGCAACGTTGGCGAGGATCATGAACTCTTCGATCAGTCTGTGCGCATCGAGCCTGTCAGGGACGATGACGCGATCGACCGTGCCGTCGCTCTTCAGCAGGATCTTTCGCTCGGGCAAATCGAGATTGAGCGGATCGCGCTCGTCTCTTGCGCGCTTGACGCAGGCATAGGCGGCATAGAGCGGCCTCAGGATCGGATCGAGCAGGGGGCCAGTGGTGTCGTCCGGCCGGCCGTCGATCGCGGCCTGCGCCTGGGCATAGCTCAGCTTGGCTGCCGAACGCATCAGGATGCGATGAAAACTGTGCGAGCGCTTGCGCCCGTCCGGGGCAATGATCATCCGCACCGCGAGCGCGCCGCGCGGCTCGCCCGGCACCAGCGAGCAGAGATTGTTGGAGATGCGTTCGGGCAGCATCGGCACGACGCGGTCGGGGAAATAGACGGAGTTGCCGCGGTCCAGCGCGTCGCGGTCGAGCGCGGTGCCCGGCCTCACGTAGAAGCTCACATCCGCAATGGCGACGTCGACGATGAAGCCGCCCTTGTTGTTCGGATCGGGATCAGGCTGCGCATGCACCGCGTCGTCGTGATCCTTCGCATCCGGCGGATCGATGGTGACGAGCGGGACGTCGCGCCAATCCTCGCGCCCTTTCAGGTTCGCTGGCTCCGCGGCTTCGGCTTCACGCTCTGCCGCGGGCCGGAATTGCAGGGGGATGTCGTGCGCATAGATCGCGATCAGGCTGATCGCTTTCTCGGTCTTCACCGAGCCGAGCTTCTCCTTGACCCGGCCTGAGGCCAGCCCAAAACTGCGCGTGCGGACGATGTCGACGCTGACGAGGTCGCCGTCCTGGGCGCCGTGCGTGTCGGCCGCGGCGATGTTCAGCTCGCGGTCGGCAGATTTCTTGTCGACCGGGATCAGCCGCCCTCCGCCTTCGGGAAGGCTGCGGAACACGCCGAGGATGCGGCTTTTCGTCTTGTCGAAGACCTTGATGATGTGGCCGCGATAGGCCGGGCCTTCGCTGTCATCGGAGCGCTCGACGCGCAGCAGCGCGCGATCACCGATGCCAGCCGCGGTGCCGGGCTTTGGCCGGCGCGGCATGACGATGAGGATTTTTGGCGGTTCGCCGCTTTCGACCTCGTCCCATTCGGTGGGGGAGGCGATCAGCTCGCCGTCAGCGTCGCGGCCGGTGATGTCGGCGACCAGCGTCGGCGGCAGGCTGTCCGGCTCTGAAATGGTATGGCGTTTTTTCTTGACGAGGCCGTCGTCGGCGAGCTCGCGCAGCATGCGCTTGAGCTCAATGCGATCGGCGTTCTTCAGGCCGAACTCGCGCGCAATTTCGCGGGTCCCGACCTTTCCGGGGTTTGCCTTGATGAAGGCGACGATGGCTGCCCTGTCGGGAAAGCCATGGTCATTCTTGCGTTTCACTTAACCTCTAATTTTTGCCGGCACTCTTCTTGGCCGGAGCTTTGGCGCCGGAGGCCTTGGTCGGCGACGTCTTTGCGGTCGACGACACGGCTGCGCGCGCCTTGCTGGTTGATTCAGTTTTCGATTTGGCCGCCTTTTTCGCGGCCGGTTTTTTGGTCTTCGGCGCGGCGTCATCGCCGTCCGCGGCCTTCTCCGCAGCTTTCTTGGCCTTGGCCGGCTTTGCAGCCTTCTTCGGCTTCTTGCCGCCGCCCTTGGCCGCACGCTCGTCGATCAGCGCGATCGCCTGCGGCAGCGTGACGGTGTCCTTTTCAAACTCGGCGGGGATCGTCGCATTGACGCCGCCGGCGGTGACATAGGCGCCGTAACGGCCGCTCTTCACGGTGACGGTGCCGAGTGTCGGATGATCGCCGATCGCCTTGCCGGGATCGGCGCCGAAGCGGCGGCTCGGGCCCTTCAAAACCTTCTCGGCGATCAGCGTCACGGCGCGGTTGAGGCCGATGTCGAACACCTCGTCGCCGGCCTCCAGGCTGGCATAGGTCTTCTCGTGCTTCACGAACGGCCCGAAGCGGCCGAGACCCGCCGTGATCGGCTCACCGGTCTCCGGATGCTTGCCGATCTCGCGCGGCAGCGACAGCAGCTTGAGCGCAAGCTCGAGCTCGACATCGCCGGGAGAGGTGCCCTTCGGGATGCCCGCGCGCTTCGGCTTCTCGCCTTCCGCGTAATCCTTCTGCTCGCCGAGCTGGATGTAGGGGCCAAACCGGCCGGCCTTGACCCAGACGTCGCGACCGGTGTCGGGATCCTGGCCCAGCGAACGGTCGGCGGTGGTCTCGCTGTCGGCGGCGAGCTGACGGGTGTAGCGGCACTCCGGGTAGTTCGAGCAGCCGACGAAGGCGCCGAACTTGCCGGCCTTCAGATTCAGCCGGCCGTTGCCGCAACTCGGGCATTGCCTGATGTCGCCGCCATCGGTGCGGGGCGGATAGATATGCTGCCCGAGCACGTCGTCGAGCACGTCGAGCACCTGCGCCACGCGCAGATCCTTGATCTCGTCGACGGCGCCAATGAAGCCGCTCCAGAAATCCTTCAGCACCTGCTGCCAGGAGATCTCGTTGTTGGAGACGCGATCGAGCTGCTCTTCCAGATTGGCGGTGAAGTCGTATTCGACGTAGCGAGCAAAGAAGCTTTCGAGGAACGCGACCACGACGCGGCCCTTGTCCTCGCCGTGCAGGCGCTTCTTCTCCAGCTTGACGTAGCCGCGGTCCTTCAGGACCTGGAGGATCGAGGCATAGGTCGAGGGTCGGCCGATGCCGAGCTCTTCCATGCGCTTGACCAGCGAGGCTTCCGAGAAGCGCGGCGGCGGCTCGGTGAAGTGCTGGGTGACGGCGAGCGACTGCCGCTTGAGCGCGTCGTTTGGGCTCATCGCGGGCAGGCGGCGGGAATCTTCGTCCTCCTCGTCGTCGCGGCCTTCCTGATAAAGCGCGAGGAAGCCGTCGAACTTGACGACCTGGCCGGTCGCGCGCAGCTCCAGCGTGCGGGAGCCTGCCTTTGCCGTGATGTCGACGGTGGTGCGCTCGAGTTCCGCCGATTCCATCTGGCTCGCGATGGTGCGCTTCCAGATCAGCTCGTAGAGTCGCGCCTGATCGGAATCGAGCTTGCGGTTCATGCTGTCGGGGCGGCGCGAAAGGTCGGTCGGGCGGATCGCTTCGTGCGCTTCCTGCGCGTTCTTGGCCTTGGCCTGGTACTGGCGGGGGGCATCCGGCACATAGGCGTTGCCGTAATCCTCGCCGATCACCTTGCGCGCCTGGGTGATCGCGGACGGATCGATCTGCACGCCGTCCGTACGCATATAAGTAATGAGTCCGGTGGTCTCGCCGCCGATGTCGATGCCTTCATAGAGGCGCTGCGCGATCCGCATCGTGTGCGCCGGCGCAAAGCCGTATTTGCGGCTGGCTTCCTGCTGGAGCGTGGACGTGGTGAAGGGCGCCTGCGGATTGCGCCGGGCCGGTTTTGCGTCGACCGAGGTCACGGCATAAGCGGCCGTTTCGAGCGCCTTCTTGAAGTCTTCCGCTTCGGCGCCGGTGCCGATGTCGAGGCGCTGGATCTTCTTGCCGTCGGCGCCGACGAGACGGGCCTCGAAGGCATCGCCGCGCGGCGTCAGCAAGGTCGCGATCAGCGACCAGTATTCGCGCGCGACGAACTTCTCGATCTCCAGTTCACGGTCGCAGACCAGCCGCAGCGCCACCGACTGCACGCGGCCGGCCGAGCGGGCGCCCGGCAGCTTGCGCCACAGCACGGGGGAGAGGGTGAAGCCGACCAGATAGTCGAGCGCACGGCGCGCCATGTAGGCGTCGACCAGCGCGCCGTCGATCTGGCGCGGATTCTTCATCGCGTCCGTGACCGCCTGCTTGGTGATGGCGTTGAACACTACGCGCTCGATCTTCTGGTCCTTCAGCGCGCGCTTCTCTTTCATCACCTCCAGCACGTGCCAGGAGATGGCCTCGCCCTCGCGATCAGGGTCGGTCGCCAGAATCAGGCGGTCGGCGTTCTTCAGGGACTTGGCGATATCGTTGAGCCGGCCGGCCGCCTTGGGGTCGACCTCCCAGATCATCTTGAAATTTGCGTCGGGATCGACGGAGCCGTTCTTCGCGGGCAAGTCCCGGACATGGCCGAACGAGGCCAGAACCTCGTAGGACGAGCCCAGATACTTGTTGATCGTCTTGGCTTTCGCCGGCGACTCCACAATGACGATATTCATGTAGTTCCAGTAACTTACGGGGAAAATACGGGCCGAATTCGATGAGATTCGGGTCGGCCCTTTCGACCCGAACATGGGTGGTGCGACCCCCGCTGTCAAATCGGGGGGTGTTGAAAGCCCGCGAAATGGGAAAAGTTTCATATCGAGAAAGTTGAGAAATACCACCTTGGAGTTGTGGCTGCTGTCAGCGTAGAGTTCCCGCGGGGCATGGATTCGGGTGGGGTCTGGTGACAAAGCCAGGAAAGAGACGGGCGCGCGCCGCATCAGGCGCGCCGGGGGGCTCGCGCGGTGAGGAACCAGGGGAGGGCGGCGTCGATGAGGCCGTCGCCTTCATCGCCGAGCAGGTGGCCGTATTGCGCAAGCTGGCCGAGCGCCACAAGCTCGATGTGCTGCATTATCTGCTGGGCATGACCAAGCTCGAGGCGGACGAACACCTGCGGCTGCGGAGCAAGCGCAAGCTGTCGTGAGGGGCCACGCTGGTGCCGCCGGGCCGTCGCCCTTCGAGGCTCGCCGAAGACGCGAGCGCCTCAGGGTGACGGTGTTAGATTGGAACGCGTAGCCCGGATGGAGCGAAGCGCAATCCGGGATTCTCGCCGCAGATAAAGCGGCCCCGGATTTCGCTTCGCTCCATCCGGGCTACGCAAAGCAACGTCGTCACGCCGACCGTCGTCGCGCCGCAGGCCGCAGCTTCACCAACGTGTCCGCCGGCGTGAGCAGCCGCCCGTCCTCGGCCCGCATTTCAAGTTTCCGAATCGGCCGGCCTTTCTCGCGATCCACCAGGATCGTCGCGATCTCCTCGGGCCGATCGTCGAACTCCTCGCTCCATTGCCGGAGCGCGACCAGGATCGGGAAAGTGCCGCGGCCCTTCGGCGTCAGCACATATTCCTGGTAGGCGCTGCCGTCGGAGGCGGGGGCGGTTTCCAGAATGCCGTGGTCGACCAGTGCGTGCAGCCGCGCCGACAAGATGTTCTTGGCCATGCCGAGCTTGCTCTGAAACTCGCCGAAGCGGCGCAGGCCGAACAGCGCCTCGCGGATGATGAGGAGCGACCACCAGTCGCCGATCGCCTCGAGCGAGCGTGCGACCGGGCAGGAATCTCCCTCAAAGCTGGTTCGTTTCACCATCGTCTTTCGTCCTGTCGCATTCGCCCGATTTCGGCGCCGATCACGCGCTTGTGTGGTTGCATCATAAAACCATATGGCCTAGATGGCAACATAGTTTCATTATGCAACCACTGGAGGCGAGCATGAGACTGAAGAACAAGACGGCACTGATTACGGGCGGCAATAGCGGCATCGGGTTTGCGACGGCAAAATTGTTCGTGGCCGAGGGCGCGAAGGTGGTGATCACCGGGCGCAACAAGGAGACGCTGGCGGCTGCCGCGAAGGAGCTCGGGGCGAACGCGCTCGCAGTGGCGGCGGACGCCACCGACATCGCCGCGACCGAAGCCGCGATCAAGCAGGGCGCCGAGAAATTCGGCAAGTACGACATCGTGTTCGCCAATGCCGGCATTCCCGGCGGCACGCCGCTCGGTTCGGCGACGCTCGAGGTCTTCGAAAAGGTGATCAGCACGAACCTCACCGGCGTGTTCTTCACCGTGCAGTCGGCGCTGCCTTATCTCAACGACAACGCCTCGATCATCCTCAATGGCTCGGTGATCTCCGTGCTCGGCATTCCCGGTTATTCGGCCTATGGCGCCGCCAAGGCCGGCGTGCGGGCGATGGCGCGGATCATGGCCTCGGAGCTGTCGCCGCGCGGCATCCGCGTCAACGTCGTTGCGCCCGGCGCGATCCGCACGCCGATCTGGGGTGCCGCGATCGCAACACCGGAAGCGGAGAAGGCGTTCGAGGCGCGCATCGGATTGTCCACGCCGCTTGGGCGCATTGGTGAACCAGATCACATCTCGAAGACGGTGCTGTTCCTTGCATCGGATGATGCCGCGCACATTCAGGGCCAAGAGATCTTCGTCGATGGAGGCGCGGTTGCCTCTCCGGCCGGCGCGCCGATCTATCGCGGTTGATCAAGTGAAGTGAAAATTGAATCGGACGGCGCGCCGGTATCGGTTGCGTCGTCCGATTCTTACACCTTGTGGGATGTATTTTCTGAAGCTTGCGTGATGCGTTGAACCTTCGCACGCGCTGCCAAGACCTTTTTACGGGCAGGGGTCATAAGACCCAATTTCAAGGGAGCCCGTGATGCCAAAGGCAGCTCGCATTTTTTCGTCGATTTCAGCACCGCGTATTTACACCGAAGATTCCGCCGTCTCCGCCAAGCGCTCCGACACGTCCGAGTTCATCGGCGTGGCGATCTTCTCCGGCATCGGCCTGTTCATTTCACTCGTTGCCGTCATCCTCGGCGTGCAGGGCGCCTGGTTTTAGCTCAGACGAACTGTCAGCCGCCGCCGGTTTCCGGCAGCGGCTGGTGTCGGCGTTGAGGCTTACGCCGCGTGCAGGCTGGTGGCGGCCAGAAGCGCGCCGGCCAGCGCCTTTTCGCGGTGATCCGGTCCGACCTGGATGCCGTCGGCGAAGATGAACTCGGGATTGGTGATGCCGATGAAGCCGAACACCCAGCGCAAATACGTTTCGAGATGCTCGCCGACCGCAGCCGGCGTGCCGGCGCCATAATAGCCGCCGCGCGAGATCGCAACGATTACGCGCTTGCCACCGGCAAGCCCCTGTGCCCCGTTCGCGTCATATTTGAACGTCTTTCCCGCGACGAGGATGCGGTCGATCCAGGCCTTGAGTTGGCTCGGGATGGTGAAATTGTACATGGGTGCGCCGATCACGACGATGTCGGCATCGAGGAACTCGTTCAGCACCGCCGCGCTCGCCGCAATGTCGGGTCCGAGTTCCGCGGGCGCAGGCGCGCCTTGCGCGGCCGCCAGATGCGAGCCGGAGAGGTGGGCGAGCGGGATCTGCGTGAGGTCACGATAGACGAGGTCGAGCGATGGGGTTGCCTGCCGCAGCCGGTCGACGACGGCGGCGGAAACCTGCCGGGAGACGGAGTGGGGGCCGAGCACGCTGGAGTCGATATGGAGGAGTTTCATTGAGGTCACCCATGGTATATGTTTGTAACCAGCGCTACATGAGTGACTGCTGGAATCTCCGCAAGAACGCACTTTTTTGAGCCATGGGCACATCCGTGAGACCTGAACACATCGATTTACCTGCTCCGCCGAAGCCGAATCCTGATCACGCGGACTGCCGCGGGGTCGCCTCGGTGCTATCGCGCGTCGGCGATAAATGGAGCGTGTTCGTCATCATGATGCTGAGCGACGGGCCGAAGCGCTTCAACGAACTCAAGCGCATGATCAACGGCATCTCGCAGCGGATGCTGACTTTGACGTTGCGGGGGCTCGAGCGCGATGGCCTCGTCACGCGAACGATCTTTCCGACCATTCCGCCGCGGGTCGATTATGAGCTGACCGATCTCGGCCGCGGGTTGCAACAGCCGGTGAAGGCGCTCGGAATGTGGGCATTCGAACATTTGGAGCAGATCGCGGCGGCGCGGACGCGCTTCGACAAGCGCAACGAAACCTAAAGCAGCGACACCAATCCGCCGCCATGGCGTTCGAGCCGGCCAGCGAGTTCGAGCTCCAGCAGCACGGTGCGCACGATCGCGGGCGAGGCGCCGGACATGCGCACGAGGTCATCGATTCCGATCGGCACGGGACCGAGCAGGCTGGTGATCTGGTCGCGATCGTGTCCTTGCGGATCGCTCTCGAACGGCTCGCTGTCAGGCTCTCCTGCGGTGTGCAGCAGCGGCCGTTCCATGATCGGCGCGACAGCGTTGACGATGTCGGCAGCTTCCGTGACGAGCGTCGCGCCCTGCTTGATCAGATCGTTGGTGCCGGCCGCGCGCGGATCGAGCGGCGAGCCCGGCACCGCGAACACCTCGCGCCCCTGTTCGGCGGCCATGCGCGCGGTGATCAGCGAGCCCGAGCGCTGCGCCGCCTCCACCACGACCACGCCGAGCGCGGCGCCCGAGATCAGCCGGTTGCGGCGGGGGAAGTCCCGGGCGCGAGGTTCGTGGCCGAGCGGCATCTCCGAGATCGCGGCACCCGCGTGATCGAGGATCGTCGTGAGCAGATCGCCATGCTCGGGCGGATAGATGCAATCATGGCCGCCGGCGAGCACCGCGATCGTGCCGCTTGCGATGCTGGCGCGATGTGCGGCCTGGTCGACGCCGCGCGCCAGCCCCGAGATGACGATGAAGCCGGTCTCGCCAAGCTCACGCGCGAGCTGGCCGGCAAATTTCAGCCCGGCGCCGGAAGCATTGCGCGAGCCGACGATGGCGATCATCGGCCGCATCAAGGTCTTGGTGTCGCCGCGCACGGCGAGCAGCGGCGGCGCATCGTCGAGTGTTGCGAGGCGCGCGGGATAACCGTCCTCGCCGGGCGCGAGCCAACCGATGCCGAACTTGCGGCTGGCGGCAAGCTCCGCCTTCGCCTCGTCCGCGCTACAGATGCGCCCCGATCGCTGGGCACCGCCACGGCGCGCCAGATCGGGCAGCCGCTCCAGCGCGGCACGCGCCGTGCCGAAATGATCGACCAGCGACCGAAAAGTGCGCGGCCCGACATTGTCCGAGCGGATCAGCCGCAGGCGGTCGATCCGGTCAGCCTCGGTCAGCTCCACGCTGGGATTGATGGCGTCCACGGCGTCTCCTTGTGGGAGCAGCATGTAACAACCTGAGGGCGTGGGCAACAGTTGCGTGCGCTTGCGCGGCCGCATCGCAATGCTAAAAGCGATCCCAATAAGAAGGGTTTTGCCATGATCTCACTCGCCGACCTCCAGCGCCGCATCGAAGCGGGCGAGCTTTCGCCCGATGACGCCATCGCCCAGTCGCACGCGGCGATCGAGGCCAAAGAGAAGGACGTTCACGCCTTCGTCCGCCATGACAAATCCGCGAAGGCACAAGCCTCCGGCCCGCTGCGCGGCATCGCGGTCGGCATCAAGGACATCATCGACACCGCCAATATGCCGACCGAGATGGGCTCGGAGATTTATCGCGGCTGGCAACCGCGCGCGGATGCGCCGGTCGTGATGATGCTCAAGCGGGCAGGCGCCACCATCATCGGCAAGACCACGACGACGGCGTTCGCCTCGCGCGATCCGACCCCGACGCTCAATCCGCACAATGTTGGCCATACGCCGGGCGGCTCGTCATCGGGCTCGGCGGCGGCGGTCGGCGCCGGCATGATCCCGCTGGCGCTGGGCACCCAGACAGGAGGCTCGGTGATCCGTCCCGCCGCCTATTGCGGCGCCGCCGCGATCAAGCCGTCGTTCCGCATGCTGCCGACCATCGGCGTCAAATGCTATTCGTGGGCGCTCGACACGGTTGGTCTGTTTGGATCGCGCGCGGAGGACCTTGCGCGCGGTCTGCTGGCGATGACAGGCCGCACCGAATTCTCCGGCATTGTCGCGGCCAAGGCGCCGCGCATCGGCGTTATCAGGCAGGAGTTTGCCGAAGCCGTCGAGCCGGCGGCCGAGGAGGGATTGCAGGCTGCGATCAAGGCGGCCGAGAAAGCCGGCGCCAGCGTGAAGACCATCGAGGTCCCTGAGTCGGTGCAGGAGGCCTGGCGCATCCACCCCATTATCCAGGATTTTGAGGCACATCGCGCGCTTGCCTGGGAGTTTTCGGAGCATCACGACGAGATCGCGCCGATGCTGCGCGCCAGCCTCGATGACACCGTCGGACTGACGCCGAAGGAATACGACGATGCACGCCGGGTCGCCCGTCGTGGCCGCCGCGAGCTTGGCGAGCTGTTCGAAAATTTCGACGTGCTGCTGACCTATTCGGCGCCGGGCACCGCGCCGGCCAAGGAGCTCGCCTCGACCGGCTCCCCCCGTTACAACCGTCTCTGGACGCTGATGGGCAATCCTTGCGTCAACGTGCCGGTGCTGAAGGTCGGCGGCCTGCCGATCGGCGTGCAGGTGATCGCGCGCTTCGGCAATGATCCCGGCGCGCTCGCGGCCGCGTGGTTCCTGGAGAACGCGCTGGCGAAATCAGGCTAGCGCCGGTTCGGCGGCGGGCAGGGCGCGTTGGGCCTCGGTGCCAACAGCGCCTTGTCCGAGCCAGCGCTCGGCGGCCTCGCGCCCGCTCCGGTGCAGCGTGCGAATAAAGCCGCGGCCGAGATCGGTGGATGAGCGCTGTGCAAGTCCATCAACGCTGTCTTCGGCTGCGATCCTGAAGAGTCGCAGCGAAGGTGCTGCGTGCGACTGGGCCCATTCGATCGCCGCGATTTCGGCATTGAGGACGGCATTGGCCGCGATCTGGTCGAGCCGGCGATCGATCGCGGCGAGGGTGATCGGCACATAGCTGTCGAGCGACGGCGTCACCTGAACCAGCAGCACATCCGTCGCTGCCGTTTCCTGCACGAGCTTCACCAGCGGCGGATTACCGCCATAGCCGCCATCCCAATAGCCCTCGCCGTCGATCTCGACGGCGCAGTGAACCAGCGGCGGGCAGGTCGAGGCCAGCGCGACGTCGGCGGTGATGGCGTCGTTGCGAAAGACCTGCTGCTGGCCGTCGCGAATGCGCGTTGCCGCGATCAGCAGTTTTGGGCAGGCCGCATCGCGCAGCGCGGCAAAATTGATGTCGCGCGACAGTGCCTGCCGCAGCGGATCAAGATCGAACGGATCGAACTGGCCGGAGCGCAGCGTCGGCCCGAATGCGACCGAGCTTCCCGCCGGCGAGAAACCGCCGACCAGCATCAACGAGCGGAACGAGGCCTCGTGCATCAGGCGGACCCAGAACCGGTTCAGCCGCGCGCGGGCCGCTTCGCGGCCGCCCTCGGCGAGGCCGCAAGCCAGCAGCAGCGCGTTGACGGCGCCGGCGCTGGCGCCGCTGATGGTGTCGATCTCGATATCGGGCTGTTCCAGCAGCCGTTCCAGCACGCCCCAGGTGAAGGCGGCAAAGGTGCCGCCGCCCTGGAGCGCCAGCGACAATTTTCGCGGCGGCCATTGTCCGGACCGGACCCGCGCGGGGGCGACCGGCGCAGCCGTGATTGCGACCTCGACCGGAACGGCAACTTTCGCCACGGGGGCAGGCGGTGCCGGTGGAGGAACGCGCGCAGGTTCCGGGACGGGAGGGGGCGCGGGCGCATCCGACCAGATGTTGGTCATCGAGAGCAGTTGGCTCGCTGCGGTGCGCGTCGCACCTTGCAAACCACCGTCGATATGCGCACCGACAATCTTCTCGCTCATTCTGAGCAACCGCGTCGCCATTTCCGCTGTCAGGATGACAGGCATGGAACTTGTTCGCTACTCCCCGCCGAGAGTGATGCGGAAGTTGCGAACAGGATTTGGCATATAATACGGTAGAGGTGCGGCGGTATCCGTACTTTTTCCGGCGTTACGCCTTTTCGCCGATCCGGCTTTCCTTGCCCGCTTGCAATCGCTTGATGTTCTCGCGATGCGCGTAGAACAGCAGCAGCGTCAGCACTGCTGATAGCGCCGACAGAGCGAGGTGGCCGAACCACCACAGGAACAGCGGCGTGATGAAGGACGCCACCAGTGCCGAGAGCGAGGAGTAACGGGTGGTGAAGGCGGTCGCCAGCCAAAGCACGCAGAACACCAATGCGGCCGGCCAGAACAGGCCGAGCAGGATGCCGATATAGACGGCGACGCCCTTGCCGCCCTTGAATTTGAGCCAGACCGGGAAGAGATGGCCGAGGAAGGCGCCGAGGCCTGCCACCATCGCGGCATTGGGGCCGGCGATGTAGCCGGCGATCACCACTGCCGCCGTGCCCTTGAGCGCATCGAACAGCAGGGTTGCCGCGGCAAGGCCCTTGCGTCCTGTGCGCAGCACGTTGGTGGCGCCGATGCTGCCGGAGCCGATCGAGCGCAGATCCTGCGTGCCGGCGAGTTTCGTTAGGATCAGCCCGAACGGAATCGAGCCGAACAGGTAGCCGATGACGAAGGCCACCGGCAGGAAGGCTTCAAGCCCCATGTTTGCAAATCCTCTGGCCGCATCTCCATGCTGAACTGCGACGCCACGCATGAATTCGTCCGTCAGACATGCTCGTACACCGTCCGTCCGCCGACAATGGTGCGCACCACGCGGCCTGTAAAGCGGGCCTCGTCGAACGGGGTGTTCTTGCAGGGCGACTTCAGATCGGCGGGATCGACCACCCAGGGGACGTCGGGGTCGATCACGATGACGTCGGCCGGCGCGCCAGTGCGAAGGGTCCCACCCGGCAGACCCAGGATCTCGGCCGGCCGCGTCGACATCGCCCGGATCAGCGTCTTCAGGTCCAGTTCCTCATTATGCACCAGCCGCAGGCCGGCCGGCAGCATGGTCTCGAGTCCGATGGCGCCGGGTGCCGCTTCCGCGAACGGCAGGCGCTTGACCTCGACGTCCTGCGGATTGTGGTCGGACATGATGACGTCGACGAGGCCGGAGGCCACGGCGGCGACCAGCGCGCGGCGGTCGTCCTCGGTGCGCAGCGGCGGCGACAGTTTCAGGAAGGAACGGTAGGGGCCGATGTCGTTTTCGTTCAGCGCAAGGTGGTTGATCGAGGCCGAGGCGGTCACGGCGAGGCCGGCGTCGCGGGCGCGCTTCAACACGTCGAGCGACTCGATGCAGGTCAGCGAGGCCGCGTGATAGCGGCCGCCGGTGAGCGCGACGAGGCGCATGTCGCGCTCCAGCATCACGGCCTCCGCCGCGTTGGGGATGCCCATCAGGCCGAGCCGCGAGGCGAACTCGCCCTCGTTCATGACGCCTTCGCCGACGAGATCGGGATCTTCGGTGTAGTGCACGATCAGCGCGTCGAAATCGCGGGCGTAGGTCAGCGCGCGGCGCATCACCTGCGCATTGGTGACGCTTTTGTCGCTGTCACTGAAGGCGATCGCGCCGGCTGCCTTAAGGAGACCGAACTCGGTCATCTCCTCGCCGCGCATGCCCTTGGTCAGCGCCGCCATCGGCAGGATGTTGACGATCGCGGTGTCGCGGGCGCGGCGCATCACGAAGTCGACGGTCGCCGAGTTGTCGATCACCGGAGACGTGTCGGGCTGGCAAATGATGGTGGTGATGCCGCCGGTCGCGGCCGCCTGGCTCGCGGAGGCAAAGGTCTCGCGATGGCTGAAGCCGGGCTCGCCGACGAAGGCGCGCATGTCGATCAGGCCGGGCGCGACGATCTTGCCGGCGCAGTTGACGACGTCGGTGCCCTCGGGGACGCCGGCGGCGCCAATGCCGCGGCGGGTCTCGCGGATGATGCCGTCGGCAATCAGGACATCGCCGGGGCCGTCGAAATCCCTGGAGGGATCGACGACGCGGGCGTTGGCAAGCAGGATGGGACGGCGGTCAGTCAGCATGAGCATCACGCGTTCGGCAAATTGCGGGCGAGCGCTTCGAGCACGGCCATGCGTACCGCCACGCCCATCTCGACCTGTTCGCGGATCAGCGATTGCGCGCCGTCGGCGACCGCGGTGTCGATTTCGACGCCGCGGTTCATCGGGCCGGGATGCATGACGAGCGCGTCCGGCTTGGCGTAAGCGAGCTTTTTCTGGTCCAGCCCGAAATAGTTGAAATATTCGGAGGTCGACGGCACGAAGGAGCCGTTCATGCGCTCGCGCTGGAGCCGTAGCATCATCACAATATCCGCGCCGTTGAGCCCCTCGCGCATGTCGCGCGCGACCTCGACGCCCATCCGCTCGATGCCGGGCGGCAGCAGCGTGGAGGGGCCGACGACGCGGACGCGGGCGCCCATGGTGTTGAGCAGGATGATGTTGGAACGGGCGACGCGCGAATGCAGCACGTCGCCGCAGATCGCGACCACGAGGCCCTCGAGCCGGCCCTTGTTGCGGCGGATGGTCAGTGCGTCGAGCAGTGCCTGGGTCGGATGCTCGTGCGCGCCGTCGCCGGCATTGATCACGGAACCGTCGACCTTGCGGGCCAGCAGTTCCACCGCGCCTGAGGCGTGATGCCGAACCACCAGGATATCCGGGTGCATGGCGTTGAGCGTCATCGCGGTGTCGACCAGCGTCTCGCCCTTTTTGATGGACGAGGAGGAGACCGACATGTTCATGACGTCGGCACCCAAGCGCTTGCCGGCGAGCTCGAACGAGGACTGGGTCCGGGTCGAGGCCTCGAAGAACAGGTTTACCTGCGTCCGTCCACGCAGGACGGTGCGCTTCTTGTCAACCTGGCGGTTGAGCTCGACATATTCTTCGGACAGGTCGAGGAGGCCGGTGATGTCGGCCGCGGAAAGGCCCTCGATGCCCAGCAAATGCCGGTGGCCGAGGACGAAGGTCGATTTCGATGTCATTAAAGCGAGAGCTATAGGCGCGGATGGCGGGGGGAGCAAGGGCCAATGCCGGGGCCTGGAGTTATCCCCTGATCTGTCGATTTTGCCGATGTGGCGTGACCTGTCCCCAGTATCTCCGTCATGCCCGGGCATAGCCGTCCGAAGGACGGCGTCGCTTCCGCTCGCCTATGTCCCGGGCATCCACGATCTTCGGTCGCATTTGACGTAAAAAGGCCGTGGATGGCCGGGACAAGCCCGGCCATGACGACTGGGATGCATTTCGTGAAATCAATTCTGACAGCGCTTTTGGCGGCAGTGACCATCAGCGTAGCCCACGCCCAATCGCTCCCCGGCGGCTTCGTCTATCTGCGCGACATCGATCCCGGCATCGTCCAGGACATCCGCTACGCCACCTCCAACAATTTCGTCGGCCGTCCGCTCGCCGGCTACGGTGCCGGCGAATGCGTCGTGAAGCGTGAGGTGGGGCAGCGGCTGAAGGCGGTTCAGCAGGAGCTGGCGGCGCAAAATCTTTCGCTCAAGATGTTCGACTGTTACCGGCCGGCGCGGGCGTCGCTCGACATGGTGAAGTGGTCGCAGAACGGCCACGAGACGGCCGCCGAGCGGCGCTACAATCCGAAGATCCCGAAGACCGAGCTGTTTCGTCTCGGCTACATCGCGAGCCGGTCGCAGCATTCCACCGGCGCGGCGCTCGACCTCACTCTGGTCGATCTGAAGGCTGACAACTCCGCCAAATACGACCCGTCAAAGACGTATGCCGACTGCACCGCGCCGGTCGAGGCGCGACTGCCGGAAGGCAGCGTCGACATGGGCACCGGCTATGACTGCACGGACACGAAAGGCCATACTGCGGCACCGTCGATCACGCCGGATCAGCGCGCCTGGCGCAGGCGGCTGGTGGCTGCGATGGCGAAGCAAGGCTTTGTGAACTATTCGAAAGAGTGGTGGCATTTTTCCCTGCCGGGCGAGGGCGGGGCGGCCTATGATTTCCCGATTCCGCCGCGAACGAAGTAGATCGTCGTGCGAACGGCCCCGGAATGACGGTGCCGTCCCAACGAAAGCGCTTGAATGGACTCCCTCAATCCCGATCTGCCGCCGCTCACCGTGACGCCCGCGGACGACAAGCCGCGCGTCTGGAAGTTCTGGGGCACCGCTCTGTGGGGCGTCGTGATTTTCGCGGCCATGTTCGTCGGGCAGATCGGTGCCATCGTCTATCTGGTCTGGCACCACGGCGCTCCCATGAGTCTCGCATCGATGCAGGACGTCGGTCGCGAGCCCGCTGCGCTGGCGCTGTCGGTGACAATGGGCCTGCCGGCGACGCTGGCCGCGGTGTGGCTTGCCATCCGCATGAAGAAGGCCTCCTTCGTCGACTACCTCGCGCTGCATTGGCCGTCCTGGAAGCAACTGCTGCTCGGCGCAGTCGGGCTCATCCTGGTCGTGGTGGCCTGGGAGACGATGTCGCGGAGCCTTGGCCGCGAGGCGACGCCTGGCTTCATGACCGATCTGTTGAAATCCGGCCGCGACAAGGGCGCGGCGCTGATGCTGCTGTTCGCCTTCAGCGTGGCAGCGCCCATGTCCGAAGAGGTCCTCGCACGCGGCTTCCTCTTTCGCGGCTGGTCGGCGAGCTTTTTGCGCGTGCCCGGCGCGATCATCCTGTCGTCGCTGGTGTGGACAATCGTGCATCTGCAATACGACATGTACTTCCTCGCCGAGGTCTTCTCCATCGGCCTGTGGTTCGGCTACATGCGCCATCGCGCCAACTCGCTCTGGCTCACGATCGTGCTGCACGCGCTGAACAACATGACCGCGGTGGTGCTGACGATGTGGCTGGGGAGCTGAGGTCTCATACGCCGTCATTGCGAGCGCAGCGAAGCAATCCAGACTAGCTCCGCGGAGGCAGTCTGGATTGCTTCGTCGCATCAGCGCAAAATTGCTTCGCAATTTTGTCGCGAGCTCCTCGCAATGACGAGCGTTAAGCCACCAGTGCGATCACAATCGGCATCGTGATCGCCGCCAAAATCGTCTGCAGCGTGATGATCTGCGCCAGCAGCGGCGCATCGCCGCCCATCTGGCGGGCCAGCACATAGGCGCTGGGCGAGGTCGGCACCGCCGCGCAGATCGCAACGATCGCGAGGCTGTCGCCGGAGAGGCCGAACCAGGCGGCGAGCACCAATGCGAGCACAGGCATCAGCACCAGCTTGAACCCTACGCCGAGCGTCGCGCTCACGCTCGGGCGGAACAGGCCCTTGAGCTGGAGGCCCGCGCCGGTGACGAGCAGGCCGATCGCGAGCGAGGAGCGGCCGAGCGCGTCCGCAACCTCGTGCCAGATTTTTGGCAACGGCAGATGGATGACATTGATGACGAGGCCGATGACGCAGGCCCAGATCAGGGGATTGCGGATCACCGTCATGACGATGGCGCGCGTCGATTGTTTCTCGGGCGATGCATAATGCGCGAGCACCGCGACGCTGAATACGTTGACCAGCGGAATGATCGCGACCATCGCCACCGAGGCCAGCGCCAGCCCGACATCGCCGTACAGATTGGCGGACACCGACAGCGCCACATAGGTCTGCCAGCGTGTCGCCCCCTGGAAGATCGAGGTGAAGGCCGGGCCGTCGATGTCGAGCCGCGCGAGCGCCGGGCGGAGCGCGAGGCAGAGCAGCGACATCGCGAGCGCTGATAGCAGCAATGCGCCGCCGACGCCGGCGACTGGTACCTTGGAGAGGTCCGCCTTCACCAGCGTCTGGATCAAGAGCATCGGGAATAGGACAAAATAGGTCAGCCGCTCCAGCCCGTGCCATTGCGTGTCGAGCCGCATCAGGCTGTGCCTCAGCACCACGCCGAGCACGATGAGGATGAAGACCGGCAGCAGCGCCGCGATCACGACGGCCATGGATCAGCCGGCCCCCGGGCTGGCACGAAGATTGGCGAGACGGTCGAGCGCGCCTTGCAGGATGAAGATCGCGGCGTGCTCGTCGATCACTTCGGCGCGCTTGGCGCGGCTGACATCCATGCCGATCAGCTCGCGCTCGACCGCGGCGGTCGAGAGCCGCTCGTCCCAGAGGCCGATGGGGAGGGCGGTCAGGCCGGCCAGATTACGGGCGAAGGCGCGGGTCGATTGCGCACGCGGGCCCTCGCTGCCGTCCATGTTGATGGGCAGGCCGAGCACGAAGCCGACCACCTTGCGTTCGGCGGCAATTGCGAGCAGCCGGGCGGCATCCTGCTTGAACGCCTTGCGCTGGATGGTCTCGACGCCGGTCGCCAACCGCCGGTCCGGATTGGACACGGCAACGCCGATGGTCTTGGTGCCGAGGTCGAGGCCGATCAGCCCACCGCGTTCGGGCCAGTGGGTTGCAGCATCGACGAGGGGCAGGATAAGAGCGGGCATGGCGTTAGCGCATATCACGCGTCGCGCTGCGGGGTGAACCAGTAACAATGGATGCACTGACACTATTCGGCCTGTTTGCCGTGACGGCGATGCTGGTCTGCTATGCCCTGGAGGATCGCAGCCACTGGTTCGTGCTGCTGTTCGCTGTGTCCTGCGCGCTCGGCTCCGCTTACGGCTTCCTGCAAGGCGCCTGGCCGTTCGGATTGGTCGAGGCGATCTGGACTTTGGTTGCGCTGCGGCGGTGGCATCTCAGGCCGCGGTGACGAAGAGGTCGGGCGAGGGGCCTGCCAGCAGGCTGCTCCTCGCCCGGGTCTCAGCGGATCGCGATCGGGTTGATCATCGCCTGCACACCGCCGGTCCAGCGCGGCTGTCCCAGCACGAACAGGAACTCATAACCCTTGTCGCGGGCGAGCGCGGCCGTGTCCATGTTCTCGAGGATGTAGGTCCCGTTCATCGCGAGCAGGATCTGGTGCACCTCGAAGATGTTCTTGGACTCGAACGGCAGCACCTCGAGCGCCCAGGTGTCGGCGCCGATCGCGACGACGCCCTTGCCGGTGAGGTACTTTGCGCCTTCGACGCCGAGGCCGGGCTCGCCGGCCGAATAGCGCTTGTCGTCCTTGCCGATCAGGCTGAGCCAGCCGGTGTGGAAGATGACGACGTCGCCCTGGCGGATCTCGACGCCCTGTTTCTTGGCGGCTTCCTCGATCTCCTTGACGTTGAAGGCGGTGCCTTCCTTCACGATGTCGGTGTTGAAATAAGCAGCCATGTCGAGCAGCACGCCGCGGGTGACCATCGGCGGTACCTTCTCGATGCCGAGCTTCTTCAGTCCGTTCGGATCGGCGAAATCGGCGAGCTTGTTGCCATTGTAATAGACGTGCTCGACGCCGAGATGGCCGAGACCGTCGAGCTGGCTGCCGATGCCGACCCAGGTGTCGAGGATGTCGTCATTGTAGGTCGCCTTGTTGGGACCGAGGCCCGGGCTGCCGGCCTGTCCCGGCTGCACCACGGTGATCTTGAAGGTGCGTGGCGGATAGGCCGGCGTCTTGGAATCGACGGGAATGCCGAGGGCGTAGGTCTTTCCGGTCTTCACCAGCGAGGCGGCCTTCACCACGAGCTCGGGCGTCATGTAGTTGGCGGCACCGATCTCGTCGTTCGGTCCCCATTTCGATTTGGTCCAGTCCTGTGCGCTTGCAGTTCCTGAAATCGCCGACAACGCGGCGACACAGCACAACACGAGCGTATTGCGCATCGATGGTCCTCCCGATGTTTTGGCTTCGTTATGAGTTTTGCGCTGGCCAGTCGCTCATCCTAACGTAGAACGATCGCGCGCTTCAAAGCTTTTCGGTGTGCTGCGCTGCGACGGCTGAACGCAGCGTGGATCGATTCAAACGCGATCAATTTGTGACGAATTTCGTCGCGTGGAACGCTGCCCCTGCGTCAGGCCGCGATGACGTCGTCTTCTCTCTTCAGGCAGGACATGAAACCGCCGAGCGCGCTGTATTGATGTCCGGCGCTGCGCTGGATGAAGAGCGTCTCGACGCGCGCGTGCGCAGGGCTCAGCGTGTGGATCGATACGCTGCCAATCATCGCACTGCGTTCGACCACGGCGCGCGGCAGCAGCGTCACGCCCATGTCGGCGGCGACGCAGCCGATCATGCCGTCGAGCGTGCCGAGCTCGAAGCGTGCGGCCGACGGCCAGCCGAATTCGACGAACACCTGTTCGAGCCGCTGGCGATAGGTGCAGCCGGTGCGAAACACCAGCGCGGTCGGACCGGACTCCGGTGTGCCCGCGCGCAGCTCGGCCAGCGAGGCCCAGCACCGCGCGCTGACCAGCACCAGCTCTTCGCGGAAGGCGCTCGTCGCGGTGAGGTCGGCATGCGCGATGGGACCCGCGACGAAGGCGCCGTCGAGCGTTCCGTCGAGCACGCCGGCAACGAGGTCGGCGGTGGTCGCGGTGCGCAGCGAGAGGCGCACGGCGGGGAAGCGGCGATGGAAGTCGGCGAGCAGCGGCGGCAGCCGCACGGCGGCCGTCGTTTCCATCGAGCCGATCGCGAGTGGTCCCTTCGGCTGACCATCGTCGCGCGCGGCGAGCACGGCCTCGCGTGATAACGCGGTCATCCGCTGTGCGTAGGGAAGGAGGCGTTTGCCTGCGCCGGTCAGCGTCATGCCGCGGCTGTGGCGTTCGAACAGCGGCGTGCCGATCTCGGCCTCCAGCGCCTTGATCCGCTGGGTGACATTGGATTGCACGGTATTGAGCTCTTCCGCGGCGCGGGTGATCCCACCTGTGCGAGCCACTGCGGCGAAGGTCTGGATATCGCTGAGTTCCATGGCGGCGTCATTTCGCTTTTGTGATGGCAGCGTTCGTTAGAATTCATTTTTCGTGAATGCTAGTCGCGCCTAGTCTCACTGTCCAGACGGGGAGGAGCCATGCCGATCGCGACGCCGCTGACCACGCTGCTGGAGATCAAGCATCCCATCCTGCTGGCACCGATGGATATCGTCGCCGGCAGCAGGCTGGTGACGGCCGTGAGCCGTGCCGGCGGCTTTGGCATTCTGGGCGGCGGCTATGGCGAGAAGGCTTGGCTGGAGCAGGAGACGGCGAAGCTCGCCGGCTTGTCGACACCGTTCGGCATCGGCTTCATCACCTGGAGCCTCGCCAGGCGGCCCGAGCTTCTCGACATCGCGCTCACTGCAAAGCCATCCGCGATCATGTTGTCGTTCGGCGATCCCGCACCGTTCGCACGAAAGATCAAGTCCGCCGGTGCGCGCCTGATCTGCCAGGTGCAGGACGAAGCGATGGCGCGGCAGGCGCTCGATGCCGGCACCGACATCCTGATCGCGCAGGGGACCGAGGCGGGCGGTCACGGCGCGTCCCGCTCCACCATCGATCTCGTCCCCGCCATCGTCGATCTCGCATTGGGCCGCGTGCCTGTGGTGGCGGCCGGCGGTATCGCCGACGGGCGCGGTCTTGCCGCCATGATGATGCTGGGCGCGAGCGGCGTGCTGCTCGGCACCCGCTTCTATGCGAGCCGGGAGGCCGACGGCGCGGAGGAAGCCAAGCGGCGCATCTGCGCGGCGAACAGCGGCTCGACAGTGCGCGGCATCGTCTTCGATCTCTCCCGTAACAACGTCTGGCCGGCGCCCTTCACGGGAAGGTGTCTGGTCAACGACCATGCCAGGCGCTGGATCGGACGTGAGGTCGAGCTAATGCAGAATGTTGCCGCAGTCGCGGCGGATTATGCTGCGGCAAAGGCCGCCGGCAATTTCGACGTCGCGGCCGTGATCGCGGGCGAGGCGGTCGGACTAATTCATGATATTCCACCGGCCGCCGAGATCGTCGAACGGATTGCGACCGAAGCCGAGCAGCATCTCGCCGGCCGGCGCAACGCCATCGCGTCCGTCGCCTGAACCATGAGAGACACACCATGTGGCCTGACCGTCGACTGATCGATCTCTTCAAGACCGAATTCCCCATCGTGCTGGCGCCGATGGCCGGCATTATGGATGCGGAGCTGGTGATCGCCGTGGCGGAGGGCGGCGGGCTCGGCTCGCTGCCGAGCGCGATGCTGTCGCCGGAGAAGGCGCGCGAGCAGGTCAACATCATTCGCCAGCGCGTGAAGGCGCCGGTCAACATGAACTTTTTCTGCCACGCGCCTGTTGACCTCACAGCCGAGGCCGAAGCGCGCTGGAAGCAACGGCTCACGGGCTATTACACCGAGCACGGTCTCGATCCGGCGGCGCCGATCAATGCTGCGAACCGAGCGCCGTTCGATGCGGCCTTCTGTGAGGTCGTCGAGGAGCTGAAGCCGGAGGTCGTCAGCTTCCATTTCGGCCTGCCGGAGCAGGCGCTGCTCAAGCGCGTCAAGGCGGCCGGCTGCCTCGTCATCTCGTCGGCGACCACGGTGAAGGAAGCGGTCTGGCTGGAACAGCACGGCGTCGATGCCGTCATCGCGCAAGGCGCCGAGGCGGGCGGCCATCGCGGTATGTTCCTGACCGACAAGATCTCCGAGCAGCCCGGCACGTTTGCGCTGGTGCCGCAGGTCGCCGATGCCGTGAAGGTGCCTGTGATTGCGGCCGGCGGCATCGCCGACGGGCGCGGTATTGCCGCTGCCTTCGCGCTCGGCGCATCCGGCGTGCAGATCGGCAGCGCCTATCTGCGCTGTCCGGAATCCAAGGTCAGTGCGGGCGGCCGCAAGGCGCTCGCCGAGGCGCGGGACGATTCCACCGTCATCACCAATGTCATGACCGGGCGTCCGGCACGCGGGGTCCAGAACCGCCTGATGCGCGAGGCCGGCCCGATCTCACCGGATGCGCCGCCGTTTCCCCATGCCGCGACCGCGCTGGGGCCGCTGAAGGCGGCTGCCGAGAAGCAGGGCAGGGTGGATTTCACCAATCTCTGGGCCGGCCAGGCCGTCGCCCTGGGCCGTGAGGTCCCCGCAGCCGAATTGACCCGGGATTTGGCCAGATCGGCGCTG
>Ga0307510_10002012_pt1 | contig 22935 bp, 30 predicted proteins | sample 12_EM_MG_FD_207224 | JGI IMG/M metagenome (GOLD analysis project Ga0307510, IMG submission 207224) | Populus trichocarpa ectomycorrhiza microbial communities from riparian zone in the Pacific Northwest, United States - 12_EM | ecosystem: Host-associated > Plants > Roots > Unclassified | place...
ATTGGGAATGAGACGTACGCTACCGCGAGGCTGGCCCACCAACCTGTAAATTTTTGCGCGCCATGAGATGAGGACGTTATGAAATAACACGTATGATCGTACCACCCCAAGCGACGCTCAACCAAATACTCCACCATATCAAACGCACTCCCCAGATCTGTAAAAAGACACTTGCCTTAGGACCCTGATGCGCGTATGGAAGCAGGAAACGAACCTTTCCCGTTGGGGACGCGGTGAGACTAAGAATTCCGGGTATCCAGATGATGGCCAGGACAGGAATGATGAACAAGGTCCATCGCGTCACGATTGACGCGTTGAGAAGAAATTGATAGAAACGAAAGAACTGATGAGTGGTGAGCCCAGAGTTACAGCCATGCGTATCACTGGAGCCGAAAAAACTTACCTTTGAGTTGGGGAGATCTCCATCTGCAAACGCCAAATGCTGCTCGCTTGCATTTCGAGAATCGAACTGCTCGTAGGCCTGTCCGATTTTGCGCGCGCCGCCAAGCATGTCCCAGCTAGAGTTGCGAGTAGAAGGTGTGTGTTGGCTCTGTGGGTGTGAATCGTAATAGACTTGTGATGGAAGTCCCTCCCGGTCGACCTGCGGCTGGGAGAGATCATTGATAGAGGCGCTGTGCTGTGCAGGTAATGATGTGGTTGATTGTGCAGGATTGTTCTTGTTCAGAGGCATATGTGATGTGTATGACAGTGAAGCGGCGCGGTCGAGATCGTCAGTCACATCAAGGGAGTCTTTCCCTTCCAGAGGCCTCCTGCCTTCCGGTGCTGACAAGTCTATCGAATATCCTGGAGGTTTAGCGACGCTCATGAAAGAAAAGAGAGAAAAAAAAAAAAGAATGTGGTGTTACTTCGATACCCGAGACGGCGAAGTGTCAACAAGACCTAACCTTGCTCTTGCTCTAGCGCTGGCGTAAACGACACCACACCGACCATCGGCGCCCTCAAGTATTTGCATTTGCACTCGTCGCTCGTCCTGGCTCTGTGGGTCAAGATTGCACAAAACTTATTCGGCCATACTGTACTTGGTCTGCCATCTGAAATCTAGCGCTGCCCTATCCCTCTGCTATGTACGTACATACTACTCCAAAAATATTTGTCTGATACATGCACTCGGCAATCCTTCTCTCGGTGCCAGTCTGTTTTTGCAAACCCGGACTTCCCCCACCGGATGATCGCCGCGCAGCAGTCGAGCTCATAAAATCATATTCGTAGTGGGAATTCCCGAGAACAGATCTCAGTGACGTCGCGCCGATATAGCGTGTTTCTTGGGGTGTGCTTCAGGCTGAGAAACCTCTCGTGCGCGAGACGGGTTTCTGGCTACTGCGTATAAGCCGGCAACCGCATGTACTATGCATGTGCCTGTGCTTGGTATGCAGAAGGTTAAATTCGGGGTTGGTTGTCAATGGATCCTCAGATCGGGCAAACACGCTGAGGGCAGTGCGAATGGGAATGGTGGACATGCACTTACTGCCCTGCTGTATTGACTAGACCACTTGCAGACCCTCATTCTCACGCGATCTCACGGCTCGTCGGCATGCCACTCTGAAGGAACTGAAGCAGGAAGGCCACCGTGACTTCCGCCTGGTGACTGGTGAGAGCTGGTCCTTATTTCAGCCGAGAAGAACAAATATACTGAAACGCGTATTCGATCGGGTATCCTACAGGCCCTGCGCAGACGCTGCACAGGCTGAAAACAATCGCAAGAAATGGTAGAAAAACTTCCGTTTTAGTCATAATGTATGGGAAATACAGCGGCCATGCAGAAAATGCATAGCCCAGTAATAAGTGGGCAGTCGTTAGGCAGTCGTTAGCACGGTCGTTAGTGTCGTAGCGGTCATCACGTGTCCTTATAAATCACACTGAAATCGCACGTCCTTTCCCGATGTCTTGGTTCGAGCGCAGAGTTGAACGGCCTCGCACGGGCTCTTCTTGACCATAGGAATCTGGTTCCGGGTTAAACGCCTTGTCTGCGCGGACATAGCTGATCGCCCGGGGGCTCTTATGAGTGAACCCTGCGAACGCGAGTGCCTTGCGTACGTCCAGGATTTCCTGTCCATGGACCTTGTCACGCAGCAGTGGATCTCGGGTAGCATCTGGAGGAGCACCATTGGCTGGAGCAAGTGGCTACACGATACACCATGATCGAATCTTCATCGGAAGAAAAAAAGAGAAAAAAACTCAACACACCTCGGCTGGAATGTCATCCTCAAAGTGCCGAGTGTCCTCGGGATTGCGGAGTTCGGGACGGAATGGGGCAGGGTGACGATGAATGTTGGCCCAGTCGATCCCACGAAAGAAGGGGTGTGCCTTCAAATTTGTGTTAGGAGAGTTAGGAACAAGGATGAACCCCCGTTCTTTCGAGCACGACTTGCCTTGATCACTTCAGCACCATCGCCGCCGCGGGTAGCCCCTGAAGACGTGATGAGGGCACTACGCCTGGCCTGCATGATCATGGAATTTGGGCGGACAACCGAGCTTGAAGCCTGCGAGCCCAAGCGGTCTTCAGGCTCGCAGAGTAGCTGTTGCATGAGATCGACGGCTTCGTGTGATATGCGCGGCAGCGCAGGGAAACGCAAGGATTGCTTCCAATTCAAGATCTTCTGCCGAGTGACATGGCGCTAATTGAAAAGACACCAAAGGTCAGGATTACATCCACAGAGGATGAAGTTTTCTTACTGAATTGCTGACGAACGGCGGATATCTCAACGTGATGGACGGAGGTTACATCAGTTCGAACAATGACACAACCGGGTCGCATGAATACGTACCCATACAAGCATTCAAACATAATAACGCCCAAGCTCCACCAGTCACAGGAGTATGAATAGCCTTGGCCACGAATAACCTCTGGGGCCACTGAGATGTTCAAGTCAGGACCGCATCATTTCAGTCTGATAGGCAAGTACGCACTATAGGAATTCGTTCCACAACTGGGCTTAGTCAGCAACAGGCACATGCATCGGAGATCTTGTTGACGACCTACACGGAGTACGCCAACTGACAGGTTGCATGGAATCACAGACATGAGAAAGAAGATCGAGCCGGCACGAGGACAATCACTTTTCACCTTCCTACGGTTCTTCTCCCTCCAGGTGAAGATGCCACTCCGACCATCGCCGCCCATCAATGCGTCAAGATCCTTGCGGTCCAGACGTTTTATTCGTGGGCCATCTCCCAGAGAGTTGTCTTCGAGGTCGATGCCATGCTTCCTCATAAGGTGTAGTCTCTGTTGCTCATAATCTAGGCGATGGCATTAATACGGGTTCAATAGAAGGTTATTTAAGGCAACCGACAGGAGGTGTCATGGGCCCAATGTAGATCAGTTCTTGCGGTGATGGGAGGAAATGAACTCAGACTTTGACCAGCATAGCCTCAAAGTGTAACGACTCACGCCAAACCGAAGTCACTTAGTTTAATGTGACCTTCCACGTCAAATAAGAAATTCTGGACAAGAACACCGATTTCAGCGCATCTCAGACGGTAAGAAAGAACCTACATCCGGTTTCACGTCACGATGGATGAAACCAAATGAGTGACACGACTCTACTGCTAGCACCATCTGGTGGAATGGGAGGTCAGTATTCCGTCCAGTGCTAGAAAGGAAGCCCAGACCTCTGCAACGTAAAAGCGAGTGAAGTCTTCAGGGAAAGTATCCCGTTCAATCAACAGATTGAGGAGATCGCCTCCACCCATGTATTCAAGGACCTGTTAGGCATCATCACACTGAGAGGAATTGGCCGCATAGACAGTTGCGGACGCACCAGGTAGAGGTTGTCCCTATCCTGGAAGCTGTAGTGCATCCTCACGATCCATTCCGCGCCTCCCGGTGAGCTCACAAGGGATGCAGATTTCAAAACATCACGCTCGGCGCGAACGTGGCCCTCTTGACCCTTTCTCAACATATCCGTCTTGCGTAACTGGATGGGCATGTGCGAACGTGATATATTGCTCAGGGACGAAGAGACGCACCTGCTTCATAGCGAACAACTTGCCAGTGATCCGCTCCCTCACAAGAGAAACGACCCCAAATGCACCTGGCATGCGGCAACTTGTGTGTCTACGAACAATCGGACGATCCAGTAACATACTCACCGTGACCGATGGTCTTTAATTTAATAAATGCACTGACATCGACTTTGCGACGTTGTTCACGAAGGTAATCCGTCTCATTCTGACGCCAGCGAGACCGAAGATCCTCCTTTCGGACCTCAGGTAAACCCATACTCAGCATATCTCTTTCCATAGCCAGTCGTCGTTGCTCCCGAGAGGGTGGTTGGCGAAGCAGAGGGAAGTAGAGGTTTTCGAAATATATTCTAGCCGATACGGCTCTCTCCAACGTTGCAAGGGATGGCGTGATAACCTTCTTAGGCTCGGGCAACGGAGGGTGATTCTCGGGAGGCCGCAAGGCGGGTTCCTCTTCAAGCTCTTGCTCAGGATGGGAGACGAGACCGCCACCCCATCTAATGGTAGAGTTTCCGGGACGACCAGGAGAGTCTTCAGTGGTAGAGAGGCGTACATTCTCCCTCGCGGCTACAGTGATCAAAGAGGAGGTTTGGGTGCTAATACCGTTGACCACACGTAAGGGAGCACCCTCTCCATTCGTCATTTGTTGTTGCTCCGGCCTGTGCGCGTTAACGACCTCATTAATTGCGCGAGCCTGGTTCACCTCTCGTACTCGAGCCTTGATGGGTATAGCCCAGCGTGGGTCTAACAGGAGTAATGATGGTGAAAAAAAAGGGAAAGGCGATCCGGGAAGAGGGACGGCTCACCGCCCAATTTGCCAAGACCATCAGGACCCCAACGAGTCAAAATGGCCTCCGCCTGATCGGCGTCAGATGCATGCACTAAATGGCTGGCCCAAGTTGAGGCTCAGAGCTGGGGAGGTGTAGTGATCGCAGACGTACACAAAACCCATAGGTTTGGAAACCATATCTTTGCTAATTCGCCTTCCCTTCTTTGGCGACACGGGGCCAGTGGATGACAAGCTGACAGATGTCGGGGCCATTTTGATGGGAGGGACTTGATTGGAATCAGGTAAATCTTCGTATCTTGGTCCAGCTACCACATCCGGAGGAGGATCAGCAGTCGCCCCCCAGAGGAATCGAGAGGGTGATGGCGTCGGGATCAGCGCTAGTAAATCGTAAAAACCCTGGTGTAATAGGGTCCCTCCACGTAATGTAGCAGCTGGGCGTTCGTCTTCGATAGGAAGGGCCGTATATGGTGGACGGGGTGGGGGATTGTGATAAGGGTTGGAGAGGGAATAGATGTTATCATGATATGGTCCACCAAGGGGATGTACGGGACCTGGGGGAACGGGCAAGGGCCTGGACGGTCTGCTGGCCATCGGGACGAGGGAATGGGCGAGGAGAAGGGACTGATCGCAGGCGGCCCCGCCCGAAGGAGCACTCACGGCTCGGCCTTGCCGTCTGAGCTGAGATTGACAAAGCCGTGATAGCGCGGCGACCACGCGTAACGCCACGGACACGTGCTTCAAACGCCTCCGTCGCGGCGACCGGATGTAGGAGGTCCAGTTTACCTTTACAGTGGCCATCCAACGATTCAATTCATGCAGCCGTAATCTCTTCTCTTTTTGTAAACATCTTTTCTTTTAAATTTGTGCCTGACCTATCATTATTGGTTGTACTTCCTGGTTGCGACGTGTCCCAGCCGGCCCAAATCTGGTTCTGGTTCAAGTCAAGGTGTTCCGGATACAACTACTTGATTTTTAATCTTTAATTTTTTGAACTCCTCACTGAGAGCCCGTAACGGCGACTTGACCTTCCCAGACCAATGCCGATCATTCTTATGCGCTTAACGACGTCCCGTATATTTGGGTTGCAGAAACAGGGCCGTGGCCACGCGACGTGATCTACTTTGTAAAGTGCATGGACCATCCCTTTCCGTTCCGCAAGTCAAACGACAAGGAACTCGTTCGGGTGCCGCTCTGTCATGCACGTCCGGAGATCCCATCGTGTCGTAATTTCCAGCAGCTTGGCAAATGGATCCACTTTTATTACGACGACCAAGAGCCGGGTAATGCCCCCTTCAACTCGTTCTCAGTTCAATCCTTCCCCTTCCCTGCCCACCTCCTCGCTTTTACTCCATAGGTAGCTTACACGTTTCGATCCGCAGACCAGAGCTTGCATACTACCATTGCAACACGTTGAACCCTTCACCCTGGCCAGTGGTCCTCGAGGCGAAGTTTCTCTCACAGCGTCACAGCCTCGCCCGTTTCAGGCAACCAGTCTACCGCGTGGTCTTATAGGCACTGAGTACTTAATCCCTTAATCCCACCAAACTAGGGTCAGATCAGAGCCCCATTCCATCTACGTTATTATTCTTTCTGCCTTCTTCTGTAATAGCTAGCCATGTCGTCGTCCTACTCCTCCAATTACAATAATCACGGAAGGTCGTCGAGGCCGAGCCCTCCGGGGGTCGGTTCTCTCCCCGGTTCGTCGTATGCGGAACAACAGGGTAGGACTACATTACCCCCACTCACCATAGCGTTCCCGACATCTCTTGACCCCCCAGGTTTGTCATTAAATCTCACTTCAACACATCCGAACTCAACCTTCACGTCTCTCGACACAGTGCCCCACAACTACCAAAATCCATACCCTACGCAATCTCGTTCTACTCCTGTACCATACCAGCAGCCTTATTGTACGTGATCATGGCCGCTATTAGACCGCTTCCACGTCTTCTAACTCCTATGTGAAGACCCGTCTACCCAACAGCAAACGCAGACTCCGTACACTACTCCAAGTTATTCTTCTCACAATGCGCATTCAGATCCAAGATATTATAGCGGTCAGCAGTACGGCTCTTACAACAACAGAGCTTCGCCGTCCTCTAGTTTTGCGGACCCTCGGCGGAACCCGCCCCCGCCTTTGGAGGTCCCGCAGCCGCCGCGAGACGAGAGGTGGCCATACCCGACCCATACTGACATGCAGGCGCAACCCATCCCGTCGAATACACTATATCCCCCTCAGGCTGCAAACTACCCGCAGTGTCAATCCCTCAATTCCACTACGTACTCAGCAGGGCACAGTTCCTCGCGTGGTCCTGTCCCCTCAGATGTGCACCCCAATCCGCATTATCCCCATCCCCATAACCAGCCTACGTCAATGACTCACGCTCCCCAAGGGCGCCCAGCGTCAACCTCTCGAGTCCCTACGCAACCCTATGCACCCTATACACGTCCGCCACCAGCGGAATATGCACCGCCAGTCGAGACCACAGAGCCACAAATCAAGAAGAAGCGCAAGCGTGCGGATGCACGCCAGTTAGAGGTACTCAATGGAACCTATACTCGCACGGCGTTCCCGTCCACAGAAGAACGCGCGCAACTCGCGAAAGATCTGGACATGTCATCTCGAAGTGTCCAAATTTGGTTGGAACTTGTCCTTGTCTACACCGTATTTACGATTTCTGAATCGTAAACCGTTTTCTTAGGTTCCAGAACAAAAGGCAGGCAGCCCGCCAAGGCGGACGCAATGTTGCCGTGGGCTCATCCGGCGCTCCCGAACCCACACCGACCCCGCCTGCTCCTGGATATCGTCGAGACAGCCCGGCCCTTTTGAGCCCCATGGTTGAAACACCCGGGCCCTCGTACTCTCCTCGTTCTCCGCCGCCGGCTGGAAGGAGATCCGGACAAACTCCATCCCCCCCTAGTGGCAGAACCCACGCCGACATCGATCCCACTGGGAGGCACTGGTCTGGACCTGGCCGCGGATATTAAACCATAATCACCCACCACAGCGCTCGGGGACTGGTACCCCGTGAGCACCATCTTGTTTTGGTTTGTGCTGGGAATCAACTACGTTACTACGTGCTAGTGTCATAGCTATTCTCCCCTAATCTCCGATTCATTTCGTCTTCGTTAGTGCATTCTCCCTCAGATAATGGTTCGATGTTTCTTTCCGCTTAGACACACTCTTATGTTACACCATCCGTTGCATCATATCGTATTATATCCACTAGGATCTCATGCCATCATTCCTATGTATTGTCATTCCATTCGATCTAGGACTGTTCTCCTACTCCTGCGTTACTGTATGGATATCCTAAACTAAACCCACCCTGACGCGGTGCGTCATTAAATAATTTCGGATCGTACTGCACCGCTGGTCATGTCCCAAGACAGAGAGAAGGCCCACGGCGAACCGCGAAATTAATTCTCCTTAGTAATGGACGATTTCGGGAGTCACCCCATTATGAGTTCCATTCTAGGGCCACGATAATTCACAAGTGAAAGAAGTTTTCACAAAGATCACATCCTATTAGCCTTAGCTTGGCCTACAAGCAGGTACCGGGACCCGTAAGCCATATGACCATACCATACGGCACTATCGGATCCCCGTAAGTGCCGTAGGACACACTCAGCAGGTCTTGAACGCCCTGCTACACATGGAGACATTGTTGCTCAAGAATAAGTGCCTGCGGCTTGAGGAGGGAGAGCAACTCTCGTAAGTGCTGGCATGGCACCGCGTCGGGCCAAACGTCAAGAGGAAGCTGGGAACTAGTCTATTGCAACCCCCCTTCGAGTTGGCGCAACAATCGTATGACATCTGGACAATTAATATGCGCCATATGAAAACAGCTTTGGTCGAATTGGGACGAAGAGCGCGCAGATGCACCTACGGCCTGAACCGGCGCGCCCAGAAAGGAAAATATGGGCGACAATGGACCTACCTTATATCGACTGGACTCTTCGTAGGTGCCTGTCTAGGAAATGATCCAAGGCCTGAAACGTAGAAGAAAGGGGCGCGAAGCACCCCAATTTCATATGTCGGGCTAAAACTACTTTGCGCCGACCTCGAGAAGGGCGGGACAGAGCGGCGGGAAGGCGGGGGTGAGCAAACATGTGTTGGTCTGAGGGGGACAAGCGCGTGCTATTGGACCCCGTCAACATCATCATACGATGGATACGGAGGTACCCCCAGCGCTCTTGCTCGTTTTGCAGCGGCTCCATCCGGACAACCAGTTACCGCGACACGGCGACAACAAAAAAATGTTTGGAAGAATTGGGAATCGAGCGTCCTATCCGAAAACGCCAGCTCGCCGTTGTTGTAAGTACTAGTACCACACTTACTAGTGTGGCGGCGAAACTTCTCTTTCCCCCTCACCTCCGTTCCTCTCCACCCACTCCCGAATCCAAATCTGGTCAACCTGCACCGTGACAAGGAATTGCGATCCGTGGACTGGCACCCTACAGTCAGGCAGCTAAAGATCGATCCCATTTGACGTACACCGCCATAACAGGCCGCAAGAGGGCCACCACTTCCGGTATCTGAACGCACAGACCACAGCCCGGGCGGATGTCAATCCGGCGGAACATGTGCCCTATGCAGGGCAATAGTGAAGACGCATGGCAGACGGAGTTTTTGAAACGGTGGTACGACCCAAAATAAAACCGAGTCATCGTTGCAAGCAGGCGTCGCTCCATCAAAAAGCCGAAACCACCGGGGTAGGAGTTTTTGGGACTTTCAGAGACTGAGCACGTTATACTAAGCGAGGGTGGCGAGGAACAGCCGCTCGAAAAGGAAACTGTAGAAGTTGACCAGATTCTCGAGATAGATTTGTCATGTCTGTGATTGGGCAAGTCTAATCGCTTCGAGTGCAGCACAGCCGGTCAAAAAAGAGTCGGCGCTGGAGTTTTCATTTATCTTTTTACAAATAATAAAATGAAAACCTACGCATAGTACCCGCACAGCCTTTATCGTAAGCGTGTACGATATCGGGCCAGCCGCGAGTTTGGGGTGGACATAATATAGCATTCGTGTGCTGATCCACGCACTTTACGCCTGGGGCATTAAATGCAGACGTAAGCGACGGTCGACTCCTCACCGCTACCACGTTCACGGAAAAAACCTTATCGATCAGCGATCTCATTTCCAGAGCGAGGCAAATTCTTATGACACGCGTGTTGGTCCCTGCGACAAATAGTCCTGGCAACACAAACACTGGCAACATAACGCTAGGTCCCTGCACGTGACTACAATCTAGGTTGGGTGTACTTGTGCTTTTAATCCATCCTCAATTCTCATCAGTGTCCTCCGGTTTAGGGCCACCAAACTGTAACCAAGTCAATTTCCTCGTTCTCCTCCGCTCCTCCTGTACCTTCAATTGATTACGCGTCAACTTTTTCTTTTTCACACCAGGTACGGCGGGTGCCCCTTTGTCCTCAGCACCGCTGGCTGCAGGTGTCGCAGCTGCAGACGCTGCAGGGCTTTGCACTCTTGAGCGCACTGGTGTGTTGTAACCACTGCCCTTCGGCGATTTGGCGCCGATGAAGGCATCCTCAATCACTGCTGCCTTGCCCTTATGTGTCACTCGACCCTCGGAAATGTTCCAGATTTCTGGGCCTAACATAGTAATTAGCGCATGCATTATTTGTATGGAGATATATTTGGCACTGACAAAGAGCATTCACGAATTCTTCATTATGGGATATTATGACCTGGTTTCAATCACGTCAGATGAACAGTTGAAGCGAGTTATTGACAGGGAAATGAAGATGTACCACTGCTCCCGTCCAGTCACGTATAGCAACAGCCAGTCCGCCGAGTGCTTCTCTGTCGAGGAAGTTACTCGGCTCGTCGAGTACACATATCTTTTGCCGCCTTTGAGCCGACTGAGGCGCTGCGGTGTTTGAAAAGGGACATACCTGAGGGTTATTCCAAAGACAAGCAGCGATGACGAGCTTGATCTTCTGACCTTTAGAACGAATAAAGCGAAGGTTGAGCGGGTATACACAAAAGGTGCGACCATTGCTTACCACCGGACAGACCTGCGATCTCGTTGTACTGGGCGATATCCCCATCCAGACCTATGTCCTCGAGATGTTTTCGAACGATTTGAGCGGAGGTGTCCCGCTGCCCTGCGCCTTCTCTCGACGCCTCCAAGTCGTCGAATTGTGACACGATCTTCAGGAAACCCTTCTCGAGGAGCTCTTCGCGTGGGATCCATGTGTTGAACTTGTGGTCTAGACCTCTCCACTTGATCTCATATTGGAGGGATTTCTTCAGTTTTTGACGACCCATGATAAGCTATTTGCAACAGGTCAGTGCGCAAGTACAAACAAGAACACTGTGACGGAGCTGCACTCACTTCGAGTTTCCTGCGTTGGCCGTTCTTTCCAACGAAATCCTTATCAAGGAGTGCCTTCTCTTCGTCGGTCAGAACACGGGTAGCCTTTTCCAGGATCTCACCTAATAAGAGGGACGATGTAAGTCGCATCAAAGTGAAAGACACGGGGACTCACGATCGTGGCCGTCCTGGAATCGCCACTGGATGTACTGAATTGACGTCTTCTCTAGATGGCGCTCTGAATCGGGGTGATTGGGAGAAGGTACGAGAGATCGATCGCAAACGAACTGACCAATATGGTGCGTCGCGTGTTGTGAAACATACCCAATTCGTAAAGACGGGTGTTTATATACTGTTCCTATTTGAGGCTCCGTTTCACCCTGCACAGATTTTAGTGATGATCCATACAAATGCACAACAGACACGGACAGTCAGAAGCTTAATGAGCGTCGACTTCCCCGCGCCGTTGGGGCCAATTATTCCCACACGACTATCATGTTTTGTTAGCAAGTCTGCATGACCACATGTTTGATAAACACGGAACCTTGACAACGATAATGCACAGCTGACGTTTATCAAACTAGGCGTTGTCTTCCCTGGATAAGTGAAGGTGCAATCCTTCATTTTGAGAATGGCACGAGTATTGCTCCGGACACCCATCAAAGAACCTGGGGGTGGGAACGAAAACTTGACCGAGGTGGCGGCCAAAGTATAATATGATTTTGCTTCCGGGTGTATCTCGACGAATTGTGAAAGGTTCCCGCTGTAATATACAAGCTACACCACCCCATTAGTTGTGACGATGTGGAGAGATAAGCTATGCGCAAACCTTCTTGTCTTCGTAATGTATGATGTCCGTTGTTACATCGTCTAAAAATCTGAGAAGACAGGTAAGACGTGAGAGGCATAAACACCGTTTGGAGACTGACCTAGAGTCGTGACTGACGATTAAACATGTTACATTGGTATGTGAAATAAGGTATTCTTCCAGCCATGTCACCGATTCTCTATCTAACTGAAGTCCAATAGGTGAGAATAGGGCAGAATCGCCAGACGAGCAAGTCACATACATGGTTGGTCGGCTATGTGAGAAACAAGCAATCAATATTAATGCCAGTCGATGGACACCTATTAGTCAATGTGACAAACCTCGTCAAGTAGTAAAAGATCAGCATTGTACAGCATAGCTCTCGCCAGCTCAAGCTTCATCTTCCAGCCACCTGATAGGCCCCCAACGACCTCTGTTTGTCGCGAGTTGTCAAAGCCGACTTCGAGGAGCCGCTCTCGAATCTTATCCCGTGTGACGTGCGCCAGAGCCTTGTCTGAGCAGCGCAGAGAGTTAAAAGGGTTTCTGTCCGGGACGAAGAAACACACCTGACGCGATAAAGTCGATCACAGACAACGACGTGTCTTCACCTTGGAGTGAGTGTTCGACCATTACACAACGTAGCTCATCCTGGGGAGGAAAGTTCTCTACTTTTCCGTCACACAGCTGGCGCATAAGAGTTGTCTTCCCGGACCCGTTCGCGCCAAGTATACCATAGCGATGTCCACGGTATAGCTTCAAGGTTGTGTGCGATAGGAGGAGAAGGGCACCATATGCGAGGGAGAAGACAGTGTTGCAAAGGAGCGCACCCTCTTCCGAGCCGCCGTCGTGAACGTGAGCGTGTTTGGCCTGTAAAGATAATAATGAATTGGATAAAAACGACTAGGGGTGAAATGGACTTTTTCGATCGCGTAGAAGTGCTTGCAAACGGACTCTGCAAACGCTGCGTTGCCGTTCCCTTGTTTCGGCAACCAAGGAGATATGTAGACTCCAACACAACGATGCCACACGCTCTTGTCTGCAAATCTCTTGGCATACGTGAGGTCCGCAACAAGAGAGGCTATGAAATCAAGAACGACAGCTAGGTGCGGATCCTGGGCTGAATGTGGGCTGGCGGAGCCAGTTTGACTCGCCTTCTCTGAAAGGAGTTGACCGAGAGCCTTTCGTGCCACTATGACTTCAGCTGTGACGTCCCTTGGAGGTAGGGCATTGCCCTCTGACGAAGCACCAGCCTTCTGCAACGTGTTCAGCGCGCCTTCTGCGAAAGAACGGACCTAAGATCGCGATCAGTGGCCAGTAATCCAACGTGGACACCACGGACTTCAGGAAATGCAGCACCCTTCGCGATCTTGTCCACGCCAGCCACCAGTGGACCAAGATAGGTCGCAGCGATGACTGGATCGCGGACCAGTTTGACTAAATTATCAATGACGACTACGGCCCGTCTCTGCACATCCATACTTCGATCATTCAATGCGCGTGTGAGAAGAGGGACGAGAACAGCAAGGGCAGGTGCGGTGACTTCGGCAACAAAGGTCGTATTGGAAAGAGACTTGATGCAAACGGGGACCGAAGATGGATCGGACATGCACTTGACGAGTATTGGGATGTGCGGTGCCAGATCCGCATTAGCAAGAGTAGTGCACAGTGCAGTCGCGCACTTGACAGCTGCAGAGGAAACCTTTGCACATCCTCAGCGGACATTCAATTGCACGATCAACATGTGGCACACCTCATTTTTTGTGTCATGCATGGCTGCGGTGACAGCAGGCAAGACCATTCCAAGTTCAGTGGCAACCACCTCTTCGGCGCCAATTACAAACGTCCTCATCGCATCGAGCGCACCTGTCTTTGTTCGCCATTTGCCGCTCTCTAAAATACCTTCAAGGGTCTTGTAGACCAATCGGAAGGACTCCGGGGGGAATAGTTTCAGGATGGCTTTCGTTGCTGCGGCAGCGGCTTGGCGGACAACCTCGCCTTTATCCATGTATAGATCGAAGAGTGTCGGAAGAGAGGATAGGAGGATTGGTGCAACAGGAGGGCCAAGGACGGCAGCAAAGGACTGAAAAGCCATGGCCGCGGATTCGCGCTCGTAACCGGACGTTTTGTTGGTAGCGAAGTTATGCATGGCCTCTATGACTTTACCCTCACTGGAAGAAATGTTTATCGCACAGTAGCCAATAAAACATAGTATGTTCCACTGACTGGAAGGAGGAGAAACCTTGTTTAGATATTTCCCTGGCTAGTGTATCGGCTGCTGCTTTGGCATCTATGTGACAAGGTAGAATCCCTATGTCGAGAATGCAACTAAGCTAAGGTGCGTACCGGGTGCAGTGGGTGCAGATCGGAGGGCAGCAAAAAGTGAAGGAAATGAAGAGGCGTCCATTCCTTCGCGAAAATTGGTCTATATGCGGAGAGTAAAGGACTATCGGGCGAAGAATGCAAGGTCCTATATCCAATAGCCTCGTTTCGAAGGTTGAAGACGTAGACGAAGAATCTAGTAGAGAAAGAAAGAGAGTACCCTTGACCCAGACTTTGACGCTCGGCTCTAGTTGGCGGCGGGCGTCTCTATGGTATCAGATGATGTGTCTCTCGGACTGCGCTGCAGCAACAAACGGCGGGGTGGGTCTAATGCCTGAGTTTGATCCAACGAAAGAGTGAAAATTTGAGTCAAATCACGTGCACCTTATTACTGGGGCTGGAGCTGGAGCTGGAGCTGGCTGGAGCCACGTTTTGACTTAAAAGACCGGGTAACAGCAGATCCAACCACATGTCTGCTGGCTACGAACCTGTCGCGACAACAGAGGAGTCATCTTCGCCGTCTCCTACTCGACCTCGCAAATATCGGGTCATTGCAGTCGTACTTTTCGTCACCGTCCTAGTCGGTCTTGCGTCATACAAATCGGGAATCTGGATTCTGCCGAGTGCTCGGGTTGGATCACGGCCAAACCCGTCCGCTGCGTCAACAACACCCTCCGAGAGTGACATCGAAGAACAGAACAACCAGACGGAAACGGAGACGCAAGCAGCCATGCCCCATGGGAAGTACAGCGTCGGATAGTGCGTTCGCATCTTCATCTTCTGTGAGACCGTGACAGTTCATCAATTCATTCTATAGCTTTGTGAACTGGTCAATTCGATCGTGTTTAATCCCCGCTTCAGCTAATTCTCTACCCTAGGGGCATTTATGGGCGCAAATTTCCTCCGTCTTCGATTCCTGTTCAGGACCTCACGTATGTCGTGACCCTTTCAAACCCTCATCGCCTTGGCAACATAGAAGATTAAACACATAACACATCTCTTCACAGTCACATCCTGTACGCTTTTGCAAACGTCCGACCTGACAGCGGGGAAGTATTCCTCTCTGATCCGTGGGCGGACCAAGACATTCACTACCCGGGTGATTCGTGGTCCGACTCGGGCACGAATCTCTATGGCAACTTCAAGGCGATATACTTGTTGAAGAAGCGTAACCGTCACCTCAAGCTTCTGCTCTCAATCGGTGGTTGGACGTACTCACCGTCTTTCCATCCCGTGGTCGTATCACCTGCACACCGTGCAGAGTTCGTCAGATCAGCAGTAAAACTTGTGGAGGATTATGGACTGGACGGACTGGACGTGGACTACGAATATCCCCAGAATGATGCACAAGCGATGGGCTACGTCCACCTTCTGCGTGAATTGAGGACGGCATTGGACGAACACGCACGCCGTAAACGTGCAGACTACCACTTCTTATTAACAGTGAGTGTCCCCGCTATGAACCGAAAGTGCCGCCCCTGAGGCGTGACAGATTGCAGCTCCGTGTGGGCCAGATAACTACCACAAGCTACACGTCCGGGAAATGACCCCGTTGCTCGACTTCTGGAATCTCATGGCTTACGACTTTGGTCAGTTTTCATTGCTTCTGGTCCTTGTTTCCTATTGCTAAAAATAGAAATAGCTGGGTCTTGGGATAAGGTAGCCAACCACCAAGCTAATATCTTTGGGGGTCCCATCAGCGCCTCGCAAGCCGTCCACTGGTACATTTCGCAAGGTGTTCCATGCCATAAGATCATACTTGGCGTCCCCCTCTATGGTCGTTCCTTCCTCAATACAGAAGGCCCAGGTACAACCTTCTCAGGTCTTGGCCAAGGCAGTTGGGAGTCTGGTGTCTATGACTATCGTGCGCTCCCTCTTCCAGGATCCCATATTCTTCGCGACGAGCGGGTACAGGCGAGCTGGACCTATGATTATGGGCGCAAGGAGATGATTAGTTTCGACGACGAGGTTGTCGGACGATGGAAGGGCGAGTATATCGCGCGGGAGGGCCTGGGAGGGAGCATGTTTTGGGAACTTAGTTCTGACAAGGGTGGCGCGCCGAGGGAGGGAATGGATGGCGGCCACGGGAAGGAGGCACAGCCTGGACGAAGTCTCGTACGAGTGGTGAAAGAGGCGATGGGAGAGCTCGATGCAAAGCCGAACTGGTTGCGATACGAAGGAAGCAAATTCGAGAATCTGAGAAACGGTATGGTGGAGTATTAGTTGTACAATATAGCTTGCCGCACAATGAAATGGCGTCAGAAACAATCTCTCATTAGCTAGAACTCAAAAAGCTACGAACTGCACAAGTACGCTCTACGAGGCACGTCGAGTGGACATGTGCATCACTGGCGAAAAGGGCACATCCGACACCCTAAAATACACAGGACAATCACCAGATCATTCTGGTGCGATGCCAATACCAACTAGGCCCACCCAGCCAGACAAAATCCCCTCTGTCAGACGACCGACGAGGAAGTGGACAATTGTACCACCGGCGCTCGGGCCGGTGTTTACATGGAAGTAAAACTTGTTATGCAACTTTGCCAGAAGCACGGATAGCTTGGTGAACTCGTTCGAGTTGAGGACCTTAAAAGTTTCAGGAAGCGATGTCGATGGCTGCAGCTGGCTAGACGTTATCTACCAAAAGATATGAGCGCCAAGAAAGAGGGCGAAGTGGGGGGCCGATAACGCGCTTGTCGGGTGGAGTCAGCCAAGTTCAAAGCGTGAAGAATGTTAGCTTCGTGTCCTTCGCTGTATGGCCCAATCCCAAGCCAAACGCAGATGTCGCCAAATTCATCTGCTTCGCTTCCTTGACCCGCAAGCACGCTCCCGCATACGTTCTCATTGGCTGTACTATTTGCAGCAGACGCGAGGTCCCTGAGGTACACTCGAACCTCTGGTGGAGGTGTGGAGATCAGGGACGCGACTTTGATGATGGAGGAGCTGCGGTAAAGGTGGGCGAGCGTTGCCTTTTGATGAGAACTTTCTGTGTCGAAAACGAAGGCAGAGGAGAGATTCGTTCTACCAGTCATGGTTGGTTGGGTTGGGAGTAGTTTGGGAACAGGAGGAGCAAGCAGGAGATGCGGAGATGCCGTCATTGCTCATTACGCAAGTATCACGTGGTCCGCATCTGCCGCTTCGGTTTCGTGCTTCGTGCTTTCCCCTCGGCTCAGGTCGCGACAAGTCATTGAGCCCAGCAAAGATGCTGAGTCCACTGGGAAGGAATGGCATTCACCCCAGGTCAGTGCTTGATCTACTGCCCTCAAACTGTGTCTTATTTTCTTTCGTCTTCCAGACATCACCAATTCTTCCGTCATCGCCGTCATGCTCACATGTTCGGCCCCACTCATACCAATTTCATCTCACGTCCACCCACATCCTCGAGCAACACCCATCATTTGTACAGAAGAACAACAAATTCCTCACAAGATTTCTTCCTACCTACCCGTTTTTTCTCGACTCCACCTACTACAACTTCTAAGTCCAAAGATGCTTCCGACGCGCACACGATAGCACCCTCCCCCGTGAAAGCCAAGGTTGAATTGAGACCAGGCCCCATCAAGCCCCCAATAACACCCTCCGGTGCACATTTGCCGAAAACCAAGAAGCTGCCGCCGACAAACCCACTACCCCAACCTCAATCTACGTCATCCACTACAACATCGTCGAACGCGATAGCTGAGACGATGAAGGAAGACCTGAAGCAGGCTTACATTCACGGGGTTCTTGCACGCCCACCCCCAAATGCAGGAAAAGTCGCGACACTTTGGCACAAGGCCAAGGAACTCTTTGTACGTTGCCCTTTTTAGCCCAAAGTCAATACTCACCCCATTACCATCTAAGAAATTCTACTTTCGAGGCCTCAAGTTGGTTGTTACACACAGCAAGCAGGCCAGAGCACTTCAAGCCCGGGTGAGGGCAGGTGGGGAACCTCTGTCTCGCTGGGAATCGCGATTTATTCAAACAAACAAGAGTGACCTCGCAAGGTAACCCCCTCTGCTTCAGTACCTCTATCGTTCTTATTCTCAGCGCTCACGGCCCAGACTCGTACCATTCGTCGCGATTGTTCTCCTTCTCGAGGAGGTCATTCCACTCATCGTGCTGTACGCACCTGGCATGCTCCCGTCAACATGTATCTTAGCATCCCAGCGCGAGCGAATTGATGCAAAGCGCCGCGAAAAACAGCGCGCCTATGCTGAGACTTCGCGCGATGCCTTTTTGGATGTGATCAAGGCAGGTCCAACAGCCCTAGCGTCATCGTTGCCAAGCACACACTCTGGCATTTCTCTCTGCGGGAAAGTACCTTTTGATCTGAGACCATGAGATATGCTGAATTAGTCTTCTCCATGCAGTCTCCTGTCTCTGTCGACGTGGGGTCCTGATTTCTGGCGCAGGACGAGGATCGAACGACATATGAAGTTTGTGGGCGTCGATGACACGCTTCTGGTAAGGGAAGGCTTGGGCGATCGGTTGACACATCCCGAGCTTCTCGAGGCCCTTTGCGAGAGGGGGGTGTACGTATGTCTGGCTCACTGTATGCGCACAAGCTGATTTTCTCCTCCCAGTGTGACCGACAGCCTAAACACGACCACTCTGAAAGCCCGTCTTCGCTGGTGGCTCACCAAGGCTGATAAGACCGACGAAGGTACTGCCGTTAGCAGACGCATTGCCCTCGCCGCCCGGAGCGCCCTGGGCAAGTTTCAGGTTCGTATTCCTTACCCCATATAGCCTGTCTGTCCTCTTGAAAACCGCACTCATTGTCATCCAGTGAATACACTCGTCCGAGAAGGTGTTATAACTTGTGATCACACATATTTTGTAGAAGTGGGATAGAGCTACATCTGCAACCATATAATGCAATCACCTATTTTTACACACGGCTCATATTCTGAACTGCTCTGATTGATTGAGATCCTACAGCCTACACTTTGGTGATCCTTGCGGGGTCCAACAAGAGCCGGGAACTTGAACATACGCGAACCCGAACCCCATTAACGTCGGCCCCTCAAGTACGCCAAGACTTCCCAGCTTCGGCGGTCCCAAGGCGCCAACATAACACCTTTTTGTGCCATGCTCCACGCTTCCTTCAGACTTTCCTCGTTCTCGCCCTCAGAAAGGGCCTTGGCGACTGCGTGCAGACCGATCGACCCGCGCAACTCTGCAATGTCGTTGTCGCCCCGCGCAGAGATGACGGCTCGCGCGGCCGCCGGTCTGCCGTACTGGAGCAATAGCGTGGCCAGCGTGCGCCGGGCGTCTTCGCGAGCGGGCTCGACGTGTGTGACTTTTTGTGCCTCGCTCAGCGCAGCCGTGAGGTTTCCCTGCGGGTAACATTGTCATTCCCAGTTTCGGCATGGTTAGTTACGGCACGATGAGAGATGGTATGGTATGGTATTAAAGGGTCGCTTACCTGCCCTAGATGGTGCTGCTTCAAAATGTACGAATAGTCGCGCTGCGGGTCACGTCTGTGGCGGAGGTCGAGGGGAAGCGACTTGAGCTCGGATAAGGCGGCGTCGATCAGGCCGTCGTCGTCGGTCAGGATGCCCATGCCAGCGAGCGCGTTGATCGCGGACAGGTTCTCCGGGTCCTGCGTGATACTTTGGGATTTTTTTTGATCAACATGCCCCAGTGTCGAATGAAAAGAAAAAAAGGAAAGCCCTCCGATGCGCACCAATTTAGGAGTTGCGACTGCGCCATCTCTCGTCCCTCCGCCGTGCCCGTGGCCCACAGCGTCTGCGCCAGCAACACGGTGACGTGCCCTCGCATATGCAGGTCATCGCCCGCCGCGACGAGCGCTGCTTCAAAATTCTCGATGGCGTCCTCCAGCGCGCCGAGCTTGAAACTCGCGAGGCCAGACCCGAAGAGACATTGCGTTTTCAGCGCCCTATCTTCCCCCTCTTCGGGCAGAAGGCCCAGGGCGGTCTGGAAAGAGCTGAGGGCACCTTCGTAGTCTCGCATGGCGAGGCGTAGCCGTGCCGCAGTCGCGTTTGCGATGGTAAATTGCCGCTCGATGACCGGGTCCTCGGTTTCCTCGTACGCTGCTTCGAGCAAGCTAATTGCGCGATCCGTGCGCTCGATGGCGAGCTCGACGTGGCCGATGCGCTCGCAGACGAGGCTGAACAGGTGTAGAGCCGACGCGTCATCCGGGCGCTGTTTGAGGTATCTGTCGAGGGCGAAGAACGCCGCGAAGAGGTCCTTTGGTGATTGGCGGTGGCTGTGCCCGGCGCTGAGGTACTTGTCGAATTCGCGTCTGGAGAACTCTATGTCGGCTTCGGGCTTACAAAAGTTACAAATCAGCGATGGGTGAAGTGTGCGCATGGTTTTTTTTTTTTTTGCTGACTCACAATGTCAGCTGACAGACTGACCGCATGCTCGAACAGTATGCGAGAGTCTGCGTGATGTCCTTTCCGCGTGGCGATTATGGCTTGGCCTACCCATGTCATGGTGTGATCCGGATCTAAAGTTTGTGCCTTGAGGAACGCCTCGCTGGCTAGCTCAAGATCGTTATGGTAGACGCAAAGGAAGCCGAAGCTCGTCCAAACGTCAACGCTCTGAACACGAGGATTAAGCCAAACTTATCACGGGTTAAGGTGAAAAAGGCTTACCTTGGGGTTGATTTCTAGCGCCCGAATGTAGGCGTGCTGAGCTTCTTTCGGGTGGGACACGAGATTCATATCGCCTAACGCACGCCAGTAATTGTCTTCACCTGGTTGCGCGCGGAGGGCTTCTTTGATGGACGCGAGTGCTTGTTCCACCACCTTATCCCGTTTCTCGCCCTCCGGGAAAATCTTCCCAGCCAGGTCGAAGAGTGTGAAGCCAAAGTCAAACCAAGCGCTGCCCGTGGCGGCAGCCCCAAGAAGACCAAGTGAAATGCGATGGCTGTAGGCTGCGACAGCAACCTTCAAGGCATCCGTTCCCGTGAGGTGATCATTGGGCAGTTGAATTGGCATCGTCACGCTGCCTGCCAATCTGTCCGCCGAATCGGAAGTCAGGTAAGTGCACGCTTGCGAAAGGATAGTTCGAACGGCGACTTCATCCGTGAAAGAGGACGCGCGAGAGAGACAGTAAATGGCATCTGCGATGATCTTCCACGCGAAACTATGAAATGATGTGTTGTTGTCCAAATACTGAAACGAGACCTCCAGGGCTGTCACGAATGAATCTTGTGCACGGGACATAAATCCTGTGGAAAGCTCGGAGAGACCCAGATCGACATATGTCCGCGCGAGGGACGTCAACGCACCAGGTTCATTTGGTTGAACCTGTAGAACGGAGCGGAAGGACGCAATCGCGTCTTGAAACCGTCCCGTTTGTCGGTGAACATCCCCTATCAAGTGGGTACACACCCAATCTTCCGGTCGTAACTCTTGAGCGTGATGAAGAGCCTTGAAAGCAGCGGCATGCCGGCCAGCTTTGGAATACGATTCTCCCAGACGAACCCATGACAACTGGTCATCAGGGTCGGCACGCAGCGCTACCTGGAAAGCCTGGATTGCAGAAGGAAAGTTGCGTCGGTTCTTCTCGGGCTGTTAGTCTAGCACGGGCGTGTTGCGAAGGACAAGAAACCTACCAAATGAACCACCCCAGAAGCCTTCCATGCCCAAGCGTTAACTGGCAAATAACGACCAGCGATAATTGCCTGGGAATCTTCGAATCCTCCTTCACCTTCAATGGTCCGATTCGCTACCACCTCAACGAGGTCCCATTCTCGCTCCTCTGCGAAGCCTTCGGCAAGTCGCCTAGCAGCATCAGCCTCCCTCGCATCGAGCTCGAAAGCCTTTTGAAAGCATCTCGATGCTCGAATTGGATCTAGGGGATTTGAAACTTCTGAATAGTAGATCCCAAGGGAGGTAAACGCGGGGGCGAAGGTAGAGGTGTGCTTTAGAGACGTTATGAAGTGCTTAAACGCCTCCTCCCGATGGTCAGCTATAAATCGTTTAGATACACAGAAAGGTGAACAGTGAAATTTTAATCACCTCCCATCTCCCAGTAAGCTCTGCCTAATCGCCACCAGGTCCGCGACTTATCCTCATCACTGTCCTCCTCGTTCTCCAATAATTCGATGACAGCTCTTAGCTCAGCAATTGCGCCATCAAAGCGTTCCAGCTGCACTTCGCACCACGCGTGTTCCTCCTGTGCACGTATGCTATCGCGACTTTCTTCCGTGTGACTATCGGAGACTTGAAGAAAACAGGACGCTGCTTCGAGCCACTTCCCGGCGCGCTGTAAAACATAGCCACGACCCATAAGGCAATTTACGTTGTTCGGATCTTCAGATAGGACGTCATCTAATATACGGAGGGCTCTAGTGTGATATTTTGGAGGGTATAGGTGAACGAGCGATGTTGCCAATGCAACATTGAACGCTTTTCGGACACTAGACAGGATCATCAATTAGGCCGACTTGAACTGTGGAAATACGTACAGAACCAAGTCAGAACCGGTGTCATCCCGATGTCTGTTGATCAGTTCTAAACCTGCCTCAGACACAGTAATGGTGGTTTGATAGTCTTGGTCGTGAAGATATAATTCCGCCATTACTCTCCGGGCAAAGATCGATGATTGTAAGGCTGATTCGGTTTCCTGTTTTGTGAAGTTAAGAGATAAACACGCGAGACGCATGGAGTGATACGAACCGAGATGATGGTGAATACATCGTCCAATGAAGCCGAGGGAGTGGGCGTTTCCTCTTCTTCATC
>Ga0307510_10002013_pt1 | contig 22935 bp, 23 predicted proteins | sample 12_EM_MG_FD_207224 | JGI IMG/M metagenome (GOLD analysis project Ga0307510, IMG submission 207224) | Populus trichocarpa ectomycorrhiza microbial communities from riparian zone in the Pacific Northwest, United States - 12_EM | ecosystem: Host-associated > Plants > Roots > Unclassified | place...
CACAACACAAACAACAAAACGGCAACCGCCGCAACAAAATCGTGGAATTTACCCACGAATCACGATCCCACGATGCAATCCAAAGCCACACCCCAAAAAGCCGGCAACAGCCGCAACAAAATCGCAGATTTTTCCCACACATCTCACACGCAACTATCGGCCCAAACACAACACAAACAACAAAACGGCAACTGCCGCAACAAAATCGTGGAGTTTACCCACGATGCAATCCAAAGCCACAACCCCAAAAGCTGGCAACAGCCGCAACAAAATCGTGGATTTTTCCCACACATCTCACACACACAACTATCGGCCCAAACACAACACAAACAACAAAACGGCAACCGCCGCAACAAAATCGTGGAATACCCACGATGGTCACACCCAAAAGACGCTACACGCACCAGTGCAAACATGATACAAACAACATTGTCCAGCAACGGCCGCAACAAAATCGTGGAATTTTCCCATGGGGGGGGGGGCTCGCTCCTCAAAATTTCCTGCTTGCAAAAACTGCTTAAATACCTCGTTCTCTAAAGAGAACTCGGAACGGTTCGACAGTGACGTAAAGTGTTGTGTCCGCGAGAGGGTATGCAGGGTATGCCCCACTCGCAAGTAAATCGGGAGGCGTTAGAGTAGGGTCGGCAAGAATTGCGTCTATGGCGGCAGTATGGCCTCGAGCTCAGCATGGCGGGTAGCCTGGGTTATTTTCAGGTATCAGCGGAGCGGGTGTAACCTCTGCAGGGATACGCAGAAATACGTTTCGGAGTTCGTTTGTGCGGTTACGGGCTCTCGCAATTGCCTTACCACCCCTCACGAAGATGCAGAACTTGAAGCTTGAAGACGGGCACCTCCACTAGCCGCAAGGGCTTCTTCCGCCTGCAAATGAGTATGAGGACTGCGATGTAAATAGGTGCGCACACCATCTCAGGCTCCATGGCCTGGAGTATCCACGCATCCACGCCAGACGCCCATCGGGGGCTTCCTCAAGAATACCTGTTTCGCCCGAGGCCATGGTCGACTTTCCTGTTGTTGTTCCACTGGATCACGGTGCTGAGGACGGTCGGTTACCGCTGCGCCACTGACGTACTGACGGACCGGTGAAGTGTGTTACAGTTGCGTTTGTTTGGCAATATTGAAGAGTAGCGCGTAGCAATCGAAAAGTCTTTACATCTATGCTACGTCCAATTCTCAGCACCGTGTCTCCATCTGTTCATGGTTTACGGTCCACCATTTTCTCGTCCCGCCAACATACACTTCCCACCTTTACTCCCTTGGGTTCTCAGTTTGCATCAAAACTCAAGGACACCCCCCATTAACAACGACATTCCATATACACATGTCCGCGTCGTCGGCCCCGAAACACGCAAATCTTTACCCCCAAAACTGTTGTCAGAAGTAGTCGACAACCTCGCAACGGGAACTCAACCTAAACCAGGGGGAGGTCCGCCCAAAACCTTCGTTGCGCAATTTGCACAGCTTGTAGCGTCGCCCTCGGAAGCTACAGATCACCGTCACTAGTATGAACATGAATGAACACATTTTTGACATCACGAGAAAGAGTCTCTGGCTCTCTGCTGAGGGGATGTAGTACTCGGGCCTTCCTGTCGTCAACAGGCTTCGAAGGCCACGGTCGTTGACTACTTGGAACGGCCTGTTGTTTTCTGTTACCCAGGGACAAATTCAACACTGCCAATGCCTTTTCAGAAACGATGAAATGAAATATAAGCCAAACATACCGTGCTTCGCTCTTGGTATGTTGGCGGTGACTATATACTGCCTTACGTCCTTCGCACACCTTCTGAAATATGGCTGTGATTGATGCATTACTCGTCTTCACGCCTTTGAGTGCCTCACATGCTGTCTTGATGTTTCGGGTACTATCGGCTGCCTCAACAACTTCGTCGCTCCAGCAGATCTTGGCATGACGCCGCAGATTACTAGTTGACTTGGCGTCACTTGTATCTAGGAATCGGCGAATGAAGCGTGTCCGGCCCTGACATCTGCTTGCCGCACATTCAAAGATATGTGCCTTCCGGTTTCGGATGTACTCGATGGATGGGAGGGGCTTGAAGAAAGCATATATCGGTGAGTCCCAATCCTTTTGGAGTCGAGCTAGTTCACCAATCAATCAGCATAAGTAACACTGTGACAGTGTAATAGAATACACACCCAACTCAGCATCATCATCTTCATTGGCGGTCGCCCCCTCATCGACCTCATCGCTCCCATATTTTCCCTCATCACCCCCCTCCTCATCGCTATCATCTACAGCGATTGCCTGGGCTACATCTGAGGTCCCATCACTGTTACTTTCACCATCGTTGGTGGCCTCCCTTGCACGTGGCATGGTATGGGGCGACTGAGTCGGCGGGAGCATCGGGGACAAGGTATGTTTCCCCTTGTCTGCGCTTGTATTGCTGACTGTCGCACCAGTGTCGCCAGGGGATACATTGTCCTTCCGTATCTTTTTAGAAGCAAGTGGGTCACCGTTCTCCAGAAGGCGTTCAGTGGGACGACGTTTGCGGGGTCCTAGGACGATGTTGGGATCAGACAGGCCAAGGATGGCACCAGATCTTTCAAGCGGCATGGGAGGCAGGAGCAAGAACGTGCAAGAAGGGGAGGCAGAAACGGGAGAAGCGAAGATGTCGGTGTCTTGCGCTGGCGTTGGCAGTTTGAGCGGCGGTGTTGTTGAACGTTGAAGTGCAGGCGGTTGGCGTTGGCGATGCAGTAGCGGTCGATCTGGACAGAGTGGAAGTGGTTGGCTGGATCAAATAGAGAGGTGGGCGAAACTCAGAGGGGAGCAGGGACCAGTAAGACGAGCGTCAGCACAGCAGGCTGCAGGCTCGCAGGTTGTCGGACGGTCGGGCAGAAAAGCACACAGATTTTTATATGCAGGGCCGAGACAATATGAAACAAGTATTCTATGCACGAAGGTGAGATAAGTAGAAGGGGCAGGGTGAAATCAATGAGCTCAAGGATGATACTGCCGGCGACAGGCCGTGCGGCGTCATAAACAGTGGCGTCCGGATCGAAAATTTTACTGAATGGTTGTAGGATGCACGAGTCAGCACGACATTGGGCGCGAGGATGACAAGGGTGAGGAATGGTGAGGCGATGTTGCTTGCACAAAGTCTAAGGTGAAAAGGGCAGGTGTGGAATGGAGAGCACGAAGTCTAAATCAAAAGGGGTCCTTTAAGGGGATAGTAAAACGTACAAAGGGCACCTGAGCGATCCTATATTAGCACTAATCCTTCCAAACGTGGGCGAGGTCCAGACCAAGGATCGGTCAGCGAGGGGCAGCGGGTAGCGCATGCTATGTGGCATGACAGGTTTTTGAAGGTTTGGACATCGGCTGAGACAATGTGGGCGATCCGTGGTGCACCGGCCATGAGTTTTGGGGTGCAGTGAGCATGGTGTCTTCAAGTTGTCTGTGAAGGGGAAAGGTTCGATCTTGTAGCAATGAGGGTGGGCAGGAACAGTTTGAGGGGCGAGGCAAGAGGTACGAGGGCAGGTGAGAGGCTGAATACAAGGAGGGGACATGTGACATATGCCGCATATTCCGAGTCCAGTCTCCATATCCACTGATAGATCTGATATAGGCCTGATACCCGCAAGACCTGTGGCTGCGAGTAAGGGTTTTTGAAGGGTTGAACGTTGAATATCTCTACCCTGACCCATACCCACCTATACCCTACCCGCTACCTGGCGGGTTTACCCCACCCGTGACGATCCCTAGCGAACTGCTGGGACACGTGGGAAAATTCCACGAGTTCATTGTGGCAGTTGCCGTTGTTTGTGTCATGTTTGGGCCGATGGTGTATGTAGCGCGACTTCTGGCCAACGGTTGGCCTCGTGTGTGATGATATCGGGGGCCGACTGCTGCTTTCGCGACATCGTCGATCCACCTTATCGTCCTGTACCGAGCTGTAGCGTTTAAGCTATGCTTCCTGAAGAGGCGTGTGAGACCAATGTTTCCCTTTTTCATTGCCAACTGGAGGGGGCAAGACCCGTTCTTGTCCAGAACTGTCGGATCCGCGCCGTGTTCGATGAGCAAGCGTGCGAGATCTACGTGTCCGGCCTGTACCGCCAAATGCAACGGAGTCGAACCGTCCTTATACTGGGCTGTTGCATCCGCGCCGTGTTCGATGAGAAGACGTGAGAGATTCACAAGTCCCCTCTGCATAGCCAAATACAATGGAGTCGACCCGCGTTTGTCCTGGGTTGTCACGTCCGCGCCGTGCTGAACAAGTAACTCTGCGAGATCCACGTTTCCATTTTGTACCGCCAAAAAGAATGGGGTTGTCCCGTCCTTGTCCTGGGCTGTCACGTCCCCTCCAAGCTCGATAAGGAAGCGTGCGAGATCCAGCTTTCCGTTTCGCACCGCCAGACACAACGGGGTCCGCCCAAGGTTGTCCTTGGCTGTCGCGTCCGCGCCGTGCCTGACGAGCGAGCGTACGAGATCCACGCTCGCCTGCCACATGGCCTTGTGCAAAACAGTCGACCCTTCGTTGTCCATGGATGTCGCGTCGGCGCCATGCTCGATGAGGAAGTATGTGAGGCGCACTCTTCCCTCCTCTACCGCCAGATGCAACGGCGTCCACCCAAGGTTGTTCTTGGCTGTCACGTCCGCGCCGTACCCGACGAGCAAGCGGACGATATCCACGCTTCCCATCCTCGCCGACAGATGTATTGGGGTCGATCCGTCCTTGTCCCGGGCTGACGTGTCCGCGCCGTTCTCGATGAGTAAGCGTGCAAGCTCCACGTTTCCCCTCCACATGGCCCCGTGCAAAGGAGTCGACCCATTGTTGTCCTGGGCTATCGCACACGCACCATGTTCGACGAGAAGGCGTGCGAGGTCCACACGTCCTGTAGACACAGCTCGATGTAACGGAGTCGATCCTTGATCGTCCTTGGATGTCGCGTCGGCGCCGTACGCGACGAGCAAGCGTGTGAGATCTACGCTTCCCGCCCTCACCGAGAGATGTAATGGGGTTGATCCGTCCTTGTCCCGGGCTGACGTGTCCGCGCCGTTCTCGATGAGTAAGCGTGCAAGCTCCACGCTTCCCTTCCACATGGCCCCGTGCAAAGGAGTCGACCCATAGTTGTCCTGGGCCATCGTATACGCATCATGTTCGACGAGAAGGCGTGCGAGGTCCACACTTCCTGTAGACACAGCTCGGTGCAACGGAGTTGACCCTTGGTTGTCCTTAAATGTTGCGTCGACCCCGTGCTTGATGAGCAAGCGTACGAGGTCCACTCTTCCCTCCTGCACCGCCCAATGCAAAGGAGTCCACCCGTGATCGTCCTGTGCTCTCGTGTCTGCGCCATGCTCAAGGAGTAACCGTACGAGATCTACGCTTCCCTTCCACACTGCCCGATGCAACGGAGTCCACCTATAGTTATCTTTGGCTGACACGTCTGCGCCGTGCTTGACGAGCAACTGAGCGAGGTCCACGCTTCCCTCCTCAACTGCCTGGTGCAACGGAGTCGAACCGTGCATGTCCTGAACCGTCACTTCCGCTCCGTGGTCGACGAGAAGGCGTGTGAGATCCAAGTTCCCCGCCCACACTGCGGAATGCAACGGAGTCGACCCGTCATTGTCCTGGGCTGTCACCTCCGCGCCATGTTCGACGAGTAAACGTGCGACGTCCACATGACCCCTTCCTGATGCCAGATGTAGCGGAGTCCATTTGTCATCGAAGCCCCGAGAGTTCACATCCTCGGGGTGCTTAATGGCTAAAACCTTGACAATCGAGCATAAGCCACAAAAAGCGGCATAATGCAACGGGCTTCCGAGAGGTGACAATGGTCTTTTGGATAGTCCGCGTCGTGTCCAGGGAATTGGGTCGCGTATCCAGACCCACGCCGCAAGGTGAGGTCTGCTTGAATCAAATAGCTGTTTCATCCCTTCTTCTAGGTTTTGCGACACAGCTTCAAAACGAGCGTGGTTAAACCAGTGCTCGGCAGCGTATTCAACGAGAGGAAGTTTCTTCAGGATGTCGCTAGTGATGTCTTCATCCAGGTGCAGCAAAATACCCAGACATGCTTGCGCGATGAGGGTGTGGGCGGGTGTCATGGAAACATAGTAACGTTGCGAAATTGTGTCACATTTTTCGGCAAAACGGGTAGACGCCAAAAACTCTCTGACAGAGAAGTGCGAGAATTGTATGACCTGAACACCTTCGACATTGACACGGGCGAGTAATGTGGAGCATGTCGACAGCACCGCTTCGAATGGATCTTCCAAGCGCCAGTCTTCGCGGAATATCGGAATCGCTCCTGCCTTGAAATCGAATGCCAGAAATTCTGCCAGTTCCTCGACTCGGAGCGGGCGCAAAGCCACGGAGACGCATAGGAACAACCGTCGGGCAAATTCCCAGTTTGTGGTCTTGATCTCCCTCAATGTACGTTCATATGTTGCGTCGAGTGTCTCCGGTAACTCGTCTAAAGCATGCGAGATACGCCCTGGGAGGCAGTCACCAAGGTAGTCGAGCTGGCAATATACCCATCTGAACCTACGGAGGGGCTGTGAGTGAGTGTCTAAGGTGAAATAAGGTGCTAGGTCTTACATTCCGTCAGCTCGCTTTGTCAAGACGTCAATGACAAGTTGCTTGTGCTCTGGTCTCCATCTTCGCATCTTTCTATCAGAATTAACGGTCGACTTGATGTAGCTCTCGATGTCGCGCATTTGTCCGCTCTCGTCGTGTATGGAAACCGAACAGAAAGTTAATGGTTCAATGGCGAGCTTAATGTCAGCCTCGGGGCGGCTAGTGATGCATAAGCGCAGGTTCGGGAGTCGTGAATCAATAAGCATTTCTACGAGCTTGAGGACTTTCTTGCGGGGGGAAGACAGGGAAGAAGTATCTGGACATTCGTCCAAGGCATCCACAATCAGGAAAATCGGGGCTTCTCCTGGGTATTCCAATATGCTCATTAAACAATGAAAAAGAGCATCATCGTTGGGAAGTCGGCAACCACCAGCGTGTTCCATGTAGAACTTGGAAAGAATGTCACAGTAGTTGTCAGATTGATGACAGAGCTGGACTAGCATGGATGAGAGAAGCCCGCGTCGGTCCTTCTTTTCATTCTCTCGAAAGTCATAGTAGTGGAATGCGAGTGATGCGAGTCCCCACTTCCGCATCGCGTCGATCTCCTCAATGATGGTGGAGCTGTCCGACATTGTGAGTTCCCAAGACAAAAATGACCGAGTTTAACACACCAAAGAACACTCTTTCCCGAGCCCGCTATGAGAAGATAAAACGATCAGCATCTGGGAAAGTAACAACGTTGGGTAATAACTCACGTTTCCCATGGAGCCATAGGAGGGAACTCGGTCTGGATGTTTTCCATTCCCAGAATTTGTCGCTTTCAATGAACCACGTTGTGGTCCCTTCGTGGCGCGATTCACAAGCAGCGTGATGGTTTTTCCACGGATCTGGAGGAGAGAGCCAATTTCGGATATTTCTCTGCAACTCGTCACCTTCCAGGTAATCTCAGTACTTCCTGTAAGCTATAGCATCGTTATAAGGTGACTGACGTTTCGACTTGTTCTTGTCGCTCGCTATTTTATGTAGGATTTCTAACACATACTCAGACACAGAACAAGTTTGTTTCCACAAAACGTACCGAGGGCTTCCCGGACACCGTCGACAGATGGGTTTCCATCTAGAGAGAACGACGCTGAACAGATCGTAGATGAATCTGAGAGCATTTGCTTACCGTTGATGGCCACATTCATATTCTGGACGAGACCATACACGACTTTGAGAATCTCTCCTGTGGTTATCCGAGCTTCGTCTTGCGTTAGTCTGTCCAACCTCTGCAGTACCGCCTCCACGCCCCACCCTTCAAAATGTTTCTTTGCAAAATTTGCTGCGTTGGTCTGAGTAAAGTAACACGGCAACGGGAGCGGTCTCACATGATCGCCCCTGCTTAAACTCTTTGGTCACCAACGCTAGGGTGGAAAGCAACTCCGCCGTTATCTTGACAAGCATCTCGTCTAAGGCAGGTGTATGGGGGATCTGGGTACATATCTCGAGACGCCTCAGAAGATGTTCGATTGACTCGAGCAATTCAACAAGTGGGTCGTAATTGGCATTCATGCCCTTGGCCGTCTGATAGAATGGATATCATGAGGACGCCCGCGTGGGAACAATAGTAAGGCACATACAGCAAACAAGATGGCAAGGCCAGCGTATATTGCTTTCGGAGGTGATAATGGCTGTGAATACTCGTCAGAGATGTGGGACATGCCATCAACAGATTTCTGACATACCAGGCCGATAGCGTAGTCGAGGGAGGCGATAGTAAAAAGCTTGGTTGAAATCAAAATGGTATTCTTGATGGATATCTTGACCCTATCCTCTACTTGTAGTTCATTGCCAGTGAGGGCCGATGCTTGGTGTTGCACAAGGGCGGTAATGGCCTCCACGTTGTCGCAAGTCCGGAGCTGGACTGAGAGTGAATGTTCGACTAGTGTTATTTCTGTCTCCTTCTCGTACGTCTTCAAGGCAGATTCGAAACGTGCCCGATAACGAATGGATCCTGATTGGTCACCCATGTCACAAAAGAAGAAGAAGAGTAGGTAGGTCCACTGTGAGGAAATGATAGCGAGTTCCAAGTTCGTGGGATGTGCGTAGGAGGAGAGGGATGCGGCCTAGGACAATGCACCGTATAACACTGCACCCATCACCCGTTTATTTGGTACCAAATTCGCACACAGATGCAAGGAAATAACCTGAAGCAGACGGGCGCAAGCCCGGGTGCCATTGGGGTTAAAGGTCACAGGCTGAGCGTTGCGGCGTTAAAAAAATGTGTTATAATGTATATATGTATATGTGTTTATGCCCCGGAATCGCGGACCGGCTTTTCAGGCTGCGTTCGCCGCTCCACTGGCGGTGCCCATGCTCAAACCCTCCTTCCCCCCCTATTGTAATGTCGACGTTATTATCACCATCTGTAATTTCTCGGTCTCCGACTCCTGTGCGACATTTCGCGTCTTAAACCCTTCCACCCCACCTCAACTCATGGCCAGTTTCTTCGGACAATCCGAGGAATATTTGAACGCCTTCGCCTCGGAATGGCATCTTTATATGTGCGCCACTCGGTGTACTAGGGCCGCTCCTTGGTCTCACTCGCTTTCTACAATCAAACCTTACTTAAATTTCAACTCACTCTAGGCCCGCCCGTTTGAGGTAATTAGCTTGCGTCTATCTGAGAGCGACAAGCAGGGGCAGAGTCATAGCTAGTGAGTCATTTTAAGCCTCATTCTACGGTCAAGGCATCACAGCGAAATGAAACAGCTGCCCCTTTCAAGGCCACGTTTCTTCGCCACCCGTGCCAGTGATACGAGCAACAAGCCAGGGATTGCCCCATTTTCGAGAGCATTTTGAGCGCTGCCACACAGGACTACTGTACGAGAACAAACCGGACACAACGTTACTAACCAAACACAACATGCGCCGAGTAGCTCGAGAAATCCCAACCCTTCCCTTTAGTTAGCAAGACATCGGCAGATCGTATCTGGGATTCTGGGGTGCCCCCTGCCAGTGTGCGTTTGGCTTGCAACAATAAGCCCGTACCGTAACTGATCCGAGTCGGAGATCAGGACTCGTAAACAAAATGGCGATGACGAGGGAGGATTTAAAAGTCGAAACGGCCACTGCCTTCGTTTGTCGACAGTGGTGGTGTGTTCGGGACCGTCACTGACTTCGTCAGCCATGCGAGGCCTGGAGATAGACGCCCGAAGCGCGGTCAGATAAGATACTCATCTGGGAACCGACCCTTGCCCCCAAAGCCGTCCTCTTGTCAGTAACATCGCAGAAGACACACTGGCCCTGCCGTGTGAACAGGAAGTGTGTCGCCCTCAGAGTGCCGCAGATGTCAGTCTTGGACTTTTGGAGGTAGCGCATGTGCCCAACACCTAACGCACTGCCAGAGGGAGAGGTGCCCCTTAAAAGCAGTTCCAACCTTTATATGTCCGAGGCGATCGTTAAGTGACGCGCACTTGAACATAAATCACAAGTGTACGTGTTCACACTGCAAGTTCTGTTGTATCGCAAGCAGAAAAGCTACGAACGCGTTGATGGTCAAGCGTTGGAAAAATGTCTTTGAAAAAGACAATCTATATTTTGTAATTATAATCTCTAGCGAGAGTGGATATGCGTTTTCTCCTGACCGGCGGTGTTGACGCATCTCAAGCCTACGAAATCAGAGATGAGCTGTTGGAACTCAAGGGGTGGAGTGGGAGGGCACTGGGTCAGTTAGCGGCGCCAGCTTCGGATGTTAGAATGGGTAGCCGTTTGGAAAGTGGTAATTGATGTGAATTCTGATGACCTCGAACGCCAGTAGTAAAAGCATAAGCAGCGGGATATCAGCAGCGCTTGGGCACCTGATGACCCTTTGGGGAATCATACCCCTACCCGTAACGATATCGCCCAGAGATAATGATAGGGTTTAATCATGCCTTTGGACGATATCGGTAGAATAGGAACGGCGCGTGATCCCCTAAAAAAGACCGACGGCGAGAATGCGTACCGTGAGAAGCATTAAGAAGGAGGGGGTGCATGCCAGCAACGCAGAATATCGTCGAATTGGGCGTCAATCGGCGTCACCGTTTGGAGGGCTATGTCCATATTCTACGTTTAGACTGGACACACGATGTAAGACAAGGAGAGAACTGAACTGAACTACGCACCAAATCAATGAACAACTGAATAAGCCATTCATTTGATGAGGGGTTGTAGTGGCGTTCCCCTCCAGTTCCCTTCCCCCGAGTAGAGAACGTAGATCCTCGGCTTATCGGGCCAACCAACCCACCAGTATCTCCCAATCGATCAGCGACGGAGATACTGTACTGGAAGTCTATTAGAAGCGCGCTATGTTGGCGCCAGCGAAGGAGAAGGAGCCGTGTTGCTGGGTGAAAACGACGGGGTATAGCTTACTCCTAGCGCACATCACGGAGGACGACTCTGAGACTCTGAGTGTGCCAGATGGGGGATGGAAAGGGACCGAGGAAGAAGGCGAGCGGGGTAAAGGAGGAGGAGAGAGAGGATCGGACGAGTTCGGGGGTACAGACACAGTTCATCTTGTGCGAAACAGTACAGTAGTACGAGTACTACAGTTGTTTCATTCGCTGGGAGGCTAGGGCCAGCCGCCTCGACTGCTGACATAATGCCCGTCATTTTTTCCCCCAGCCCCAGCCTTCATCACAGCAACCAAACACAACACTCACTGTGTATGGCCCCTCCCTTTCTCTCTTTAATACGATTACCTCAATGCATCAACGCCCGGCTCATCCACAACGGGGTGCGGTGTTCGAGCCACATTCAAGCGTCTCCCGTCCCACCCACTCTTTGCGAGCTGTCAGCAGATCCTAGGCTATCTATCCTGTGTCCGTTCCGTTCGGTACACTTGTACTGTGGTATCCCACGAAATAAGCCCCACGGCCTAAGGCTCGACAAGACATGACGCGTGACGAACGAGGCGGTTATGAGGGAAGTCTGAGGGAGGCGGTTCGGTCGATTATTCGGTTGGTACGTCTATCCCGGCGGCGTAAGTTTGTGCATGCATGGATTGTTGTTGCGCCTGTGTCAAAACCTGCCAATACGTTATGGGGTAATACCCCATTCTGTGTTCCAGACCTCTTCGTTCTCACCATTACTACTGTAGTACTGTAATTCCCCCACAAATCCGATATTGGCGTTCTTCCATTTAATTGTGATTTGTGATGTGTGTGTGTGTGATGGCGGGCGTTTCGAAAACGTGCAGCGCCCGTAGAAAAAGACGAACGAAGAGAATTCGATGGAGTCAGGAGGACCCCCGATTTAACACCGGGAGCGTGTTCAGCACGCGCGCTCCGCCGATCATCGCGACCACATATGCGTCATTTGGTTCCACTCACTCACCGATCACGACGAGAGATCTACCCATCTTTCTATCATACCCTATCTCGATTTCAGCTGTCCGCCAATCTAAATCTAACACGCCATGGCAAGTGAGCCAAGGTCCAGCAACACCTTGGTGGCGTCAGAATCCGTACGGCGTCTTGGCATTCGCTCCTTCCTCTCAAAACTCAACGATCGTGATGTGTTTCCCCTCAAGGTCTGATTCCGGGTACTTGGTAATTCCTGATATCTAAGATGTCTGGATATCTGAAAAACCGAAACTACTGGTACAAGAAGAAAAACCATGCGATGCGTGAGTGAGGATGGGGGGGGAGATATCAATAGAGATGCATGAAAGGGACATCAAAGAAAAGATAAAGCAAAGGGGGGAAGGAAAAGCGTCCAAAATCAATCAATCAAGGTTCCGCTGCGGTATAGATCGCATTGTCGCGCTCCTCGGGACTGATCAAATCGTGCTCGACCGCCCGCTTGAGCACCTCCACGACCCAATTCTGGCCGTTCCACCACCCATTGGGACGCATGACGCCGACGCCATTCGCGATGCGCTCGAGCGCCGCGCGCTTGCCGCGTCCCAAGTTGGCGACGGGGACGAGCCTGCACTCGCGCGGAAAGTCGTACTGCTGCGTGATGGGGCCCCAATAGACGTGGCTCTCCTTCTCCGGCGCCGAACGCACCGTGCTCAAGATCCGCACCACACTGTTCGCGGGCGACCAGCAGAGCGCCCACGTCCGCTCCCGTGGAAGCGGTCGTGCGGGCGCCGGGTACCCCGACACGACGATGTGCACCACCCGCGCGCCGTCCGGCTCCGGGAACGATCCGGCGGGCAGGCTCGGTGGCGGCTTCATACCCGGTTGGACGCCGTTGTGTGGTTCATAGAAATGTGCTGGGTACATTGACATTTTTCACTGGAGGGGATGATTAAAAAAAAAACTTTTGTTTTTCTGGTTCTGTTCCTGTTCTCCTCCGTTTTCAGTTGCCCTTTTCTTTTTTTTTCAAATTCCCTGAACCCGATTCGTCACGAGGAAGACGGAATGGAATGCAATATAAGTCGACGGGGACGATTATGAGCGGGGCGGAGGAGGCTGTATGGGGGAGACGGATGAAGGGCGGAGAGAGAAAATTGATTAGCGCGCTGCCGCGGGCAGGTGGGAGGGAGCCGCGGTAAACTTACCTTGGATTGGAGGTTAGGCACGGACAGAAGGTGTCTGATGAGGCGGAGACTCGGAGTGCAGAAAGTTATTTGGGAGAGCGGTCGAGGGTCGTTAGCTTCGTTCAGCGGTAGCGGGGGGAATTGGAATGGAGTGGTGGTCAGGTGTAGGAGTCGATTGACGAGGTCCAGGTGAGGGCGCAATCTGGATGGGTATGTTTAGGTAGGACAAATGAGTGTGCCTTTGGGCCTGCGGCGGCCTCTTCATAAAGGATTTGAACGTCATAGGTCGCGGCCTGCCCTTTGCCTCAAAACGACATCATCGTTTTTGGGCTATCGGGGACGGTAGGCCTCGTGTGATCATTCACGGATAAAATGGTACCCTCGGCAGGTCCGGTGGACACATTGCGGCCTTGCAAGGAAGGCGTGCTCAAACGTGTTCCGAATGACGTCAAAGGCCTCAAAAGCGAGAACGCCCACCGGCGGTCTTCCTTCCAGGCCTCGCTCCTTAGCATTTTAATTTGAAATTAGGGTCGGACCATGAATCCGAAATTGGTAAATGGGTGGATAATCAGTGTGATCGTAGGATTAAAATGCGTGCAAAAACAGTCAAGAAAATGTGAAGAAGAGAACGGGTGAATGGCCATGATTTCCTCATTCACAAGACCCAACACCGCACTTTCTCGGCGTGACATAGATGCGATACCCTCCTTCCGTCCTTACACCATGGCACGCGCCATCTCTCGAAGTTGTCCTGCCAGGTCAGGGTAGGCCTTGATAAACTTGAGTTGAGCATACGATGCCTACGCAAAGTGTCGTCATTATCAGTCCACGCGCCGCCATGATAAGATAGCTCTTCCTTACGTATTGATACGTAAGCGCATTCACGAGCTCAGGCTCGTTCCTCGCCAGCTCAGTATGACGTTCGAACATGCTCACGGCGACGTCAATCTTGCCCTGCTGCAAGCTGAGTTGTGCCAATGTCGCAACCGCAGCTTCACATTCAGGATCGGTGCGCAACGCCTCATTGCAACATCTCTCCGCAGCCTCGACGTCCTGCTTCCATTGAAACATTGCTAAACCCTTGTTCACCAGAGGCAGCACGTTCATCGGGTTCCTGTTGGTGATCAGCACAGATAGCGTGGTATCAGGGTTTCGAGACACACTTTAACCGTTCTAGCTCTATCGCACGATCAAACTTTTCTACAGCATCCTGGAACCGCTGCTGGTCCAAGAGTAATTCCCCGCTTTATGACGTCAATCTCAATAACCCTCTGTAGTGCGAAGCTTGGGCCAGACTCACTAGTAGTTCTGCGGTTCGCTGCGGTCTGGGAATGCCTTTAGCGTCCGTCTGAACGTCGCCATGCTCTTCCCAACGTCTCCCGATTTGTACTGTGCGACTGCCAGTTGTATATGTGAAAATACGAACGCGGTGTCCAATTCGGTCGATTTTGTATAGTTTTCCGCCGCCTTATCAAACTCGTTCATGATGAAGAGCACTGTGGTGGCGTGAGCGCAAGCGCGGCGATGAGTATTTGTGCATTACCTTGCCCTCGGTGATAGTAAATATCAGGGTCGGATGCGTTATGCTTCTCCGCCTCCTCGAAGGCTTCGAACGTTTTCGTCGCGTCACCTTGTTCCATGTAGACGCTAGCAATCTTGACCCAACTTTGTGTTAGCGAAGGTACTAGCCGCACAGACTCCTCAAGGTCGGCCTTGGCGCCATCGGTGTCTCCAATCAAGAACCTACAACGGCATCGTTAGTTCTCAGACAATACGAAAGATAAGGAGGACGGACTTGAAGGTGCCCCGGAGATTGAGCGCCTCCGCCCTTCCCAGTTCCCATGATATACCCTGCTCGATGGCCTCGTTAACAAAACTGAATGAATGGGCGTAGTCTGGTGCGCTGAGTGCCTCGAGGGCTAAGATAAGGGTGTTGTCACCCGTCGATGGATTTTCTGGAAGGTTGGGAAGCGGACCTGTGGCGTCGTTGGAACACTATTACAGGAAAGGCGACGGGAAAACGTGGGAGACGTACGTGGTCGGAAGGCCGAGAAATAGGCCGAGACGAACGTGTGGGAAGGGAGACGGCGCTCACGGCTCTGTCGAATAGGTAAAGAAGTGATAACCAGGTATATTCTCATCGACGGAGCTCACAGCGAGTATCTCCGCCGCCTTTTTTTTGGACAACTTTTCCAGCACGCGCTCGACAGCGCGTCCCGCGGCATCATTCTGGAATTTCCCCAGAATAGTAGTAGCGGTGAAGTCTGAGAAGGCAAAACATCGTTACACGGGGGTGTGTGTGCATGTGTGGGTCTTGTGACCAACACGCACCTCGTAACGCTTCCTCATAACGTTCAAGAGCCTCCAACGCCGTCGCTCTCCTGTTGAGCGCCTTGACGTAGCGAGAGTCGAGCTTGAGCGCCTCGTCGCAGTCCTCCACCACCCTTTCGTGTTGGGGCGGTTCCATGTTGACGTAGCACGCCGCGCGATTGCTGTAGAACACGGGCTCGGGCTGCGGCGACACGGCGATGGCGCCCGTGTAGAAGTCGGCGGCGATGGCGAACTTTCGGGACTGGTACGCGTCATTGCCCTTTTTCTTCAGCGTCGCCGCGAGCGACTTGCGTTCCTGTCCTAGGCTGAGCAAAACCGAGCCTAGTAGCCAAGGGCCACGTCGACGACAAAAGCTTACCTCGGTTCCGAGCGCCTGAATCTGTTCCTCTGTCAGTGGTTCGTCTGGCCCTGAATGCGAAAAAGGAGACGGGTGAGTGAGCGAGCGACGCGCGAGTAAGAACAGGCGAGGAGAGGAAATGGGGAAACTGGGTGCGGGTGCGGCATACCGTCGTCGGACACCTCGGTCGCTGTGGGTTTCCTCTCCTCCAATATTGGCCCGTCCTTGTCCTTTGTGGGTTTCCTGTGCTTCTTCCTTTTCTTGTCCTTCTTCTTACCCTCCCTGAGACTCTCCTCGTCACCAGCACCACTTCCGGCATGCGATGACGCGACATAGTATGCGACGCCTCCGATGGCAACGGCTGCGGCTGCAGCCCCGATGAATATGCCGCGCCTGTTTCCCGAGACGAAGGACGATATGCGGTCTGTGAAGGAGTCGTCGGACGACATGGCCAAAGCTGTTGACGAGGCGAGTTTCGGTTTCAGTTGTCGAAGGAAGCCGGCACGGCGCCTTGCTCACGCGGGTTTCCACCGTGGGAATATATGGTAAGCGGGACTTGATCGACTCATCTCGATAACCACGTGGTTATCTTTTCCCCTGTCCCACACAGACACTGGCAGCGATCATGACAGAGTCCGCGTTTTCATCTTCTGCTCAGGCGGCGATCCAGAGACCTGTGATCCTCGACAACAGCGAGGCACATGAGCAACTACCTGCAGAACAATTCAGCGACTATTACGAATTGGAATGGACCGCAAATGAAATTATCTCAAAGAATTACAAACGTGTGAGCGGCGCCCTCCTCTCCACCCAGACACGACCATGATAGACATGGAACCGCCTACAGATTGCCCTCCAATTTCCAGACGAACTTCTGCAGGATTCCGTCCCAATCTATCATAACCTGAAGCGCGCCGTCGGTGTTAGCACGGAACTTTATGTACTCGCAGATACTTCATATGGCAGGCAAGCATTCCGTTTTTTCCATACATTGTCTGACTGGAAATTCCCTTGGCAGTTGTTGTGTAGACGAAGTCGCTGCCCAACATGTTGATGCGGATGCGGTCGTGCACTATGGCCGTGCTTGTATGAGCAAGTGGGTTCCCCTAATCTATCCTACTATCTCGTCCGACATTGATATATCACAGGAATTATCGCCTTCCTATCATTTACGTCTTTGGGAAAAAGCCAGTAGACGTCGCCGATACCGCGCAGAAGCTTTTGGGGTCTTATGTATCGTCGAACATCCCCGCGAAATCCGTGGTGTTTAGGCATGACGTAGCTTACACGCACGAGGCAGGTGCGTCGCCCAGAAAGGCTGAATCCGCGACGACATGCCGACAGGACATTTCATAGAGAATCTCGTCTCGGCATTGCGAAGTTCCTTTGCGAATCATGACATTTCCGTCTCATTCAACCCCATCCCGCGAACGCTCAGCCCATCGACCGCGACCGCTTCCCAGGTCGCCGTAGTCGAAAGCGAGAATCATGACGCAGGAGCCAATCCACACCCAACCTCCTCAGAGGATGTCGTTCCCATTCTTTACGTCGGGTCATCCAGTCTCGGACTGACAAATCTACTTATGACACACCCAACAACTCCTGTACGCACACCTCCCCTCTCCTTTCACATACCGCTTAGCCGCCCATTTCCTCTACTGCTTGAAGGTCTATGGATACGACCCCGTGACGCGCGAGGCTACGCTTCAGTCTACGGAGACGAATAAACTCCTCATGAGGCGGTACGCGATCATCCAAAAGGCGCGCGACGCCGATGTATTTGGTATCCTTGTCGGCACACTTGGAGTCGGTCCGCATCCAATCTTCTTACCCGTTCATCGTTATCTTTTATAACCACCGAGCCAGCGTCATATCTTTCTCTTATCGCCCATCTCCGTCAAGCTTTAGTCCGGGCTCGCAAGAAGGCGTACACGATAAGCGTGGGAAAGCTCAACCCTGCCAAGCTCGCCAACTTCGCAGAGATAGAATGCTTCGTGCTCGTCGCATGCCCCGAAAACTCGCTTGTCGATGCAAAGGTACCATTGATATTATATATGGCTTCTTTCCGATCAAACTTCGGTGTCATCAGGACTTCTTCCGACCTATCGTGACACCGTTCGAGCTGCAGCTCGCGCTGCAGCCTTCCCCGATGTGGACTGGCGAGTACGTGCTTGATTTCGACGAGGTCCTGACACGTGTCCCCCCCGCTCCTTCACTGGACAATGACGAGGAAGCCGATCCCGATCGTCCCGTATTCTCGCTTGTCACCGGGAGATACAGACATGCCAAACGTTATGGGGGTTGGGCAGCTCTCGTATCATCGTCCGATTCTTTTTTTGTTAAAACACTACGTCATAGAAGCCGATGGGACACCTGCCCAAGCGTCGTCATCAACCGCACTTATCTCCAGGGATCAGGATGGCACGGTCACAACGCTCAGGGACAGTGCTGCCGGCATGCCCTTTCTTCTCTTTACGCTATTCACTGGACTGAGTCATCTCTTAAAAAGGTGAATTCTTGCAATCACGCACGTTCCGTGGTCTCGAGACACGTGCTGGGCTTGATCCGCCTGGCATCCTTCAACAAGGACGGACCGGTGTCGCGCGAGGGTATGGTGACGACCATCGTGCCTAGAATGCCAGATGATACCATCGATTGCGTAAAAATCTACAGAGATGTAGAACAGACAGCGATGTTGAGATTGGCCTCAACTTTGCGAAATATCTAGCTTTCGGTGTCTGTGTCACGACATCCTCGGACATCAACGTTGGATATTTGCGTATCCAAACTGCTTTAGTTTGTTTAGCTCTTGGGACGTATCGGTCCTCTTCGGAGTGGAATCTGGAAGTATGGTTGACGAAGGTTGCTCAGTAGTCCCAACAAGCGGTTTAACGTCGCGGAGCCGCTTCTGGTTGTCCGTAGCCGCCCTCATGCGCGTGACGATCGGACGCTCTGTCAGATGGAGGGACCCAGCTGTTTCTTACAGTTCCTTAGAGGTTTATCGATCATTTTTCAGGGGGTACGACTCCATTGGGCGGGCCTGTATCAGTCAGGCGAGTAAAACAGAGACTTGCGGCCAGGATCCAGGTCAATTAGCGAGTAGCCGGGATATAGATATCCACCAGTCCGCCCGTGAGGGCTTTCTGCTTTACTATATGGACATGAAATACTGTAGCTAGAGCCATGCCGCGTGTTGGCCTCGAACAATCTTTTCAAAGCAGCGCGCGCGACTCGGACGTTTGCTTGAGACGGATCTCTGCGTGGGTTAGCCTACGGATTCCACATTGCCCATTGCCGAGAGAACGTGAGTGCCTTCGCCTGCAGGTCGAACCGAAGCTGAACAACGTCATAACTGTGGTCCTAGGGGAATTAGCAGAGAAGAGAAAATATGGATTCGGCATGGGTCGTCCTCGTTCCCTCCAGCTTCCATCCGTCTCCGTCTGCCATGGACCACCAAGGGCCGAGATCCTCGGAAAACTTCATTGATGCAATCAGATAAGTCATCACCGTTCACCGGAACAGTGATAGGAGCAGAGGGCTGTTAAACAGCCGCCGAGCCCACCGCCGTGTCCGAGTACAGATCATCAGGGTCATCATATCACAGGACAGTATATTGCTTCCAGAGGGGGAGACACGCGGTTCGATCGCACCGCCGGTGGTTGCCCCTGGTTCGCGGGCGCTTGGAATGCCTTTTCCCGGAGTACGTTCACCTCGATAAAAATGAATATCATAGTCCGTGCACGGAGGTACGCGACAATCTGCTACCAAATCGGAGATATATCGAGGGCATCTATTGGCAACTGTTCCGTGTTCCGTGATTGCGTCCATCAGGAGATGTGTCGAAACTTTCTTGATGGGACAACAGGCCGAACACGAGGCATCCCGGTGTGTGTGTGTTGTTGCTTCCATTTGCATCCCGCCCGGCCCCGAGGACAGCAGACTTCTAAACAACGCGGTCAGTCTTCCATTCGTCGAGATGAGTCTATGACGTCTCAATGGCGTAGGCCCCAAGGATTTTTATCTACTTTGTCAACTGCCTCCGTCGATCCTGTTTGATGCGTAGTATTGGCCGTTTCATCGATTGCCATCTCCCGCATGTTGATGCCCAGGTCAATACACGTGCCATCCTCCTGTGGTCAGGGCTCATGAGGTATCGTCCTCATCAACCAGGCTATATCCAGCGTCATTTCTCGATATGACACGCTGGCCCAGTCATGCAAAAAAGCAGCCGCCCGTGGCCCGGTTCCTGCCGCCTGCTATGTTGCAAGCTCACAACCCCAAATGCAGCTAGCTCTGCTTCCAGTCTGCGACTCTTCGCTGTTCGTGACGGGCCCTTGTTGTTCTCTCCCTCGTTCTGGCTGCTTCTGGCACATCCTTGAGCCCTAGTATCGCGATGCCCTGATGCAAGTAGGTGCGATGCTGAACCAGGAGCAGCAGACTAGGTTCGCACACCAGGAGGTGGCGTGGCAATACCAGACGTCCCAGGGGATGACATTCGATTAGACAAGCGCAAGGACGCATTCAAGCATAATCGCGCGCGTGTGCGATCATGTGGGCCTGTGTATGAGGATATAATGCGGCAGCTCGTGATTCTGCCACACAATGGGGATGGGGCACCGCAACTTACCAGCGCAGCATGGCTAAGAAGCACTCGGAACCTGATGACGTCGACAACGCCTCCAGCATTCCTCGGCGCCTTTTTGAAGCACCAACGGTGCGTCACTGCTCACGCCACGGGTTAGGGCTCTTGGTCCTGTACGGTATGAGCCTCCTATCTTATACCGTTGCATTTTCTGGTATTCCGATGCCCAAGTCCTTTGGCGGCCTTTCGACGCAACAAGCTTTCGGGATTATCTTCATAACCACGGCATGGCCCACGATTACCTGACTGTACAGCTAATCAGCATGTGTCGACGTTTTACTTTGGCGGTGCAAGGTATTCGTCAACATTATGGTCTGTTGAGGTAGATACCCCAGGCTCCATGATACTAGGTTGTCATTTCTCCCCCTGACGGTCACTTAAGCATGGTGGAAAAGTGCCATATCGCTATGCACCAGTCTGTCGAGTCGGGCAAGAGGAAGCAGATGATTTTTTCGGGGAGGGGACTAACACGTTGCGTTACTATTCTTCGACTTAGGGTGACTGAACGTCATAGGTGATACCAAAGCGAATCACTGAACCGTTGAAGTCTACAGCAACTAACGTTGATTAGTTTATGGATGAAGCAAAGTAGGAGATATGCAGAGTAAGCTCAAATCTATGAGTGAGTGTGGGTTGCGTTTGCATGCACGTCGTTCTGTTGCGCGTCACGCTGATCTCCGAGTCCCACCCTGCACAGCGAGCTGAACACGATGGGTTGGAGGTCGTCGAGTTTCTCATCATGGATTGCCAGACAAAACCCCTATCGTTGTGCGACGTATGTGGAGACTCATGGATGTCGTTTTCGTATCTCACTCCTGTGCCAGAAGACTTCAGGAGTTACACAGGCGAGAAATGACTTACTCTTGCACAGAATACCCGGTTCCACAGAAATCACCCCAGCCTCCGGGGGCATGCGGGGAACTCGAGAGCGGGCCTACCGAGCGTTAACATCATGATGATAGGATTTATGTTCTCGTTAATAACCCTCACCCGGTCTTCATTGAGTGTAGTTCGAAACTGCGCGTTTTCGACAACGTCTGCGACCCAAGCAATATTCCCATTTCCAAGGGTCCATGCGTTTTCTTTATTTTCTTGCCCCATCTAACCGCTTTCCAGATATGGACGGGGACGCTTGACGGGAGAAACTATTGTCGGAAATTTCCCAGACGTGCCACTCTTCTGTGTCGCATGGACTCTTCAATATAAGCTTCCGAAGTTCAATGAGCCTGTGGGAAAAAACAGGTCCCGATGGGGCCAATTCCCGACCTCCTAAACTCCCTCAAGGCCTGGTACTTTGTATTAATTACCACCAAACCACCGGTAAGGCGGGAAGGATGGGATGAGGGCGTTGTTAGGCACCCTGTCTCGAGGGTTTATACCCATTAATTCTGGACCCTTGCCCTTGTACGTTTCGAGTTTTTTGTTTACGATGCGTGCGTGGTGATTACTCACGAGTTTGGACATTGTGTAGCCCGGTTGTGTTTTAGAAACTTGTCGCCCTCATCCTCGGCTCGGAACTCCGTAGGAAAATGTTTGGCGTCTGTAGGGCAAGTAAGGAAAGATTCGGGGCGAGAGCCAGCCAGAGTGTTGATAACAATTCTTGAAACAGTCCGATGACACGCTGTGGGAATATATTCGGAAGGTCTGTCCGCCTTACTCCATGCATGCAATACGTAGCGTGCGGTGCCTTTTTTCTCATGCAATTAACCTAATTCTGACTAGGAAAAAAAACTTAAAAATTCCTTAATATATCCCAACGCTAATACCCGAAAGTTTGGTGCAAATCCAAACACTCTTGAAAGCTCAGAAGTGTATAAACTCGGTATTTTGCCATTTTTAATGACAGCTGACGTCACCTAGTGCTTTTCCTGAGGACCAGATAAATCCTATGGGTGCCATCACAAATCCTGGGGAGCATAAGGGTGAATGATATGTATCAAACTGCATATAGGGTCTTATTTCCTTATTCATTGCCGCACAACTTAATGGTATTTTCGTGATAAGAGTGTCGCAAATGTTGTCTCCAACTTGAAATCTCAACTTCTACTCATCCTATCCACTCCACAAAATTTTCTAGAACACTTCTTGCTAAATTTCAAAAGCTTATTGCAAATAGAAATATTGGGGATCGATTCAATTTAGCCGTATATACTGGCAGCGTGGTCGAATGAATTGCCAGTGGACCCTCCCCCTCGGCCTGTCCGGGAGTGGCCTCCAATCGTGGATGAAGAAGTCAAGGCAGCCCTCTCAGGCACCTCAAACAGGTCCGCTCCAGGCCGAAGCGGCATAAACTACAAGCTACTCAAGTGGGCTTTCGAGGCCTCCCCACCCCGATTTACCCCTCTTTTCAATGCCGCAATTTCCCTGGGCCACCATCCTTGGAAAAATGCCAAGGTCGTCGTTCTTCCAAAGCCAAACAAACCAGACTACAGCTTGCCAAAAGCATATCGCCCCATAAGCCTCTTGGAGTGCTGCGGGAAACTGCTGGAAAAAATCGTCGCGACACGTGTCTTGGCCGACATTAACACTTATGACCTTATCCCCCCCAACCAGTTTGGCTCTAGAG
>Ga0307510_10002015_pt1 | contig 22917 bp, 16 predicted proteins | sample 12_EM_MG_FD_207224 | JGI IMG/M metagenome (GOLD analysis project Ga0307510, IMG submission 207224) | Populus trichocarpa ectomycorrhiza microbial communities from riparian zone in the Pacific Northwest, United States - 12_EM | ecosystem: Host-associated > Plants > Roots > Unclassified | place...
ACCTCCAGCCCCACAGGTGTGAACCCCCGCTGACTTAATCCCTGGCCACACCCCCCACCACCCCCGCAATGCCTCAAAAACAGCCCCATCCCACCTCCATTCACCAAGGAACATTCCAGAAATCAGCACATACGTAACTTATCATATTCCCCACATCCCGACCCCCCACGATTGAAAAAAGAGAAATGTGGAGGGGATCCAATCGTGTGTCGGGAGCGCGGGCATACAGCACTCGTAGCTTGACAGCGAAGAACAGGCACCCCACTACAAAAACAAATAAAGTAATCAAGGGGGGAAAGTCGCACAAGGGGGCTTAGCTGGCGGACGAGATTATTTTTCGCAATGGGTGTTGGGATGGCGTTTCGGGCTGCCGTGGCAAAGTGCTCTAAAGGGCACTTTTTTTTCCCTTTTGCTTAGAAGTAGCCGTCGCGGTTCTTTTAGCCCCTTTTCCGGAGAAGGGAATTTTTGACTACACCGCGCTATTTTGATTGCCGGTCCCCAAGTTTCCCGGGCCCCGTACGAATTCCGAGTTCCGGGGACCGCCCCAGGATCAACGAGCAAGAGCTGTTGGATCTCATTAATTGGAACCGGAACTCCAGTGCAGTTATTCGCAATTCCATTTTCCGTTCGCCCGTCAAATTAAACCTATCCTGACGGGTGGCTGACAGAGACAGTTGGATCGGGTTTCCGCTCGGGTATGGATGGTCTTGGAGGAACTCGAATAAACGGACCATACCGGTATTAGGTGTTCCACCGTTTCGTCCCGTGGCGAAGGGGCGAAAAACGCATCCAAATATCTGCTCATCCAGATAGATAAGGAGGCAAAAGGATTTAGACATTGCTAGGATAGGCAACTCTGACGTCCCAATACTCTGCCCTATGGTCCAACTACCCGAGTTCCTATGGTATCTGAAAGCACGGCCATACAAGTAGCAAGCTCATTAAGAAAAACCCTCTCCCATTCAGATACTTTACGCCTGATAGCAGAATTGCACTGGCACTTTACAATCGGTCCTTAGTACCACCCACAGTTAAGTCAGTGCGCTAGCCCCAGTAGAGCTACCACACTACTTTAGGCAATAAATTTCATATTATCATACTCAACCAGTAAGTCTACGGAGGTACAGCTCCTAAGTACCGTATTGTATGTTCCACAGGAGGTAGGGGCAGCAAACCTCGCTTGTGGAACATACAAAACTTAAGGCGCTGTACCTCCGTACTCCTCTTCCCCACACGGGTGGCGACAGCCATCTGCCGGTGGGGTACGGTACGGGTGGGGAAAATTGTGGGACAGCAAGATTCCGACAGGGGTATCCTGAATAATCATCAACAGCCCAGAAATATTTAGAATTCGAGACATTGAATAGATAGCCTTAACTATCCCTAGGAATTCCCTACCTACACATACCGGTAAGATGAATCGGAAAACTGGGGGAAGCGAGATCCAGTGGCAAACTTGTGGCAAATATAAAATCTCTATATTTATTGGAGCTCTTCTATGTGATTCTGTTCATTTGACTTACTAGAGGCTTCTTGAAGTCCTCCAGACCCATAATATTCAAGTATTTCTCTCTTGCCACTAGATTTCGCTTCCACCAGTTTTCCGCTTCATCCTACCGGTATGTGTAGATTCTCGAAAGTTCTCAAGGAATGCCTGGTCACCGCCGCTGGATTTGAAATTATCTCCAACACCGCCTCCGGGCACTTTTTGGTGTGGCAAAACGATGGTTTTCTAGTCCCAGCCGTACTCGAAATAGCGAGTGAAACTGAACTAATATCTACAGCACGAGCCCGAGGCAAAGAGTGACGATCGGGAAACCGCTCATTTGACCAATCCCTACCATGAGATCTTGGAGAGCAGCCGTTTGGGATTTCAGGCTTAAGGTGACGGAAAAGGTGATCGGGAGGCAAGCAATTTTCCTTCTGATCGCTTACCTTTACACCCTGGCACATTCCCAAAACGAGGGGAGGTAAAGCGGAGGGGCAATAGGAGTGTATGAAGCTGTTTTCGCCCCGGCGCTGAACCCCGGGTTGGTATCAATGTGAGGATTACCTGTTTTGGTGTAGTGGGCCTTTCCCTGGCTGGTTCCTTCGCTCGTATGGCAACGCCCCGGCCCATTCAAATTTCGCTCCAACTTCAATCGCCACCATGGCAAGAGCCACCTCTCTGGAATCAAATACGCTCTACGAATACCGTATGTCCCTTACACCACTCGGGATTGTTATACAAAAGGGATAAATAAAATAACAGAATGTGACGTTGTTTGTCCACCGAAAGATCGGGAAAACTTAGTTATCGTGAGTCTAATTCAAAGCCAGGGGATACCACCCCCGTTTTGGTATGCAGCTACATGTACATTAAATCTAGGGCGGGGGAACCCTTCCAGGGGAGGGGCGGGAGCTATCGCGATTTTTGGGAAGGCTGCATGGGGGGTGGGTAGGTACGTCGAAGCGTTTTTAAAAGAACTGCTATTGCATGCTGCCCCGATTCGAAAAAAAGTGACAAATCCTAGCAGTATGCAATAGCAGCCCTTTTTAAAAACGTTTCGACATTAGGAGTACTAGTGTAGGGCTTGCGGGAATGCAAGTACTCATAGGAAACGGAAGTAGCCGAAGCAGCTACTCGAGTAGTGTTAGAGAGAAAAGAAAGAAAAGAAAAGGGGAGGCGGTAATTTTTATTTGTATGGCTTCCGAACACGGCCATTAAGACGCATCCCCCACTCTCGGCCAGTGACAAACTAAGAAAAACATCCCCCTGACATCCCCTCAAACTTCCACTCCAATTCCCACGGGAAAATCCTCCGGCGAGACCCCCCTCCTCTCCGCGTCTCTCTGCCGCTCAACATAGGCTTGATTCTCTACAGTCCACGGAACCGCCGGGATGTACATAACTGAACTATCGCTCGCACCCTGGTGCACTCGATCTACGGCGTGAATAGTATCACAGTGCCAGAAGACGTAGTCACCCGGCGAGATGCGAGGCACATGCGTCATCACGTCGTCGAGGCAGAGATGAGGGTGCGTTGAACTGTTGTATTCTTGACATGCCCCCTGGACTGAATTTGGGAAGTGGGGGGTTGTGCTGATGGTTGGGGGGTCGGAGAGGGTGAAGAAGGGGCGCAGAATTGTGTATGCCGTTGCGTGCTTTAGCAGTGGGTTTACCAGGAGGGTGCCTTCGCCAGGAGATGTTTCTGACAGGGAGAGCTGGAGATGGTTAGCAGATTAATTAGGTGGGAAGAGAGAGGGTGTGGGGGGGCTTGCCCAGCCCTGCCAGCTCCTCCAGACTCCGCAGCTCCCCGCTCCATCGTAGAGATCCATCATTGCATGAACCCTGTGATCCGCGTTATACGGATCGTACTCCTCCCATCTCCCCGCCCAAATCTTCTCATAGCAGAGGGAATACTGGAGATCCTCCCAGCGTTCCACGCTGCCCCCGTCAATGTGCGCCCCGAGAGCAAAGCCCGCATCACCCGGCTGGCGAATCCTGAAGCGGTCGGCGTATGGCAGAGACTCGGAGGTGTTCACCATCGATGACGGGAGCGAGGAGTGCCACAGGGAGTTTACGAAACACTGGGAGGCTATGAGAGATGGGTGAGCTCTCGCGGCGCGTTGCGCTGGGGACCAGTATAGTTCGTAGACTGCCGGCGAGTCGGCCGGGAAGGCTGTGTTTCTTAGCTTAGCTTTAAACAGTGAACCAAGTCGTAGAGATGGAAAACCTTTAGCCCAGGAGTTGCGCTTGATGTGGCCCTTCAATGACTCCTTCATTCCCAGACTATCACGCTCCGGCAGGACATTTTTAATAACGACCACACCTCGCTTCTTAACATCCTCTATTTTCTCTTTGGAAAGAATAGCGAGGTCTTTAAACTCAACTTGTGGAATAAGCTGTCCATCAATCAACACTAACTCCACTATCTCACCGGAGAGAAACTAGGAATAAGGGGGAAAGACAAACATCGCTCCCAAACCTCTTCACCACCGCCGTCTCCTTCTCGAGGTCAAGCAGTAGCCGCTCCCAAGACTCTGAGAGAACCCTTTCCCGTCCAGCGGTAAACAACCGTTTAAGCTCAGCATACCGACCAGGTAATGGCGGCGGGGATATCCCCGAGAGGGAGGGGAAAACAGAAGAGATATCCCCGCCAGTTTTACCCCGTGCCGCGGTAGTAGCCGCCCCACGGGTGGCGAGTGCCAGCTTTGGCACGAGGAGCTTTGCCCTCAATAGCATATTTTTTTTCTTCCCCGGTCCAAGATAGAGTTAGGGGTAGAAGCAGTAGTAGTACTCGTGAAAGAAAAGACAATACCTCAAAGACGGAGTAAGGGAAAGGAGGCAACCACACCTTTTATATCCCTTTATGCTCGAAAGGAACGAGTTGAAAATGTTTGAAACGGGGGAGGACTTCCAGTTCAGGTAATCCTTCCGCGAGGGCCACGCCCTCCGGACAAAATTGCGCCAAGTAAATTGGCCTGGCCGCTACCATAACTCTTATTTTACCTAAAACTAAACCTCTACTGGTAGGTGGGTCATAGGGCCAGTCATAGGATGTCACTCGTGAAATCTAGCAATTAAGTTCATTTAGTAACTAGACAGAGGCCAAAACACACCGTTTTCAAGCTATCATAACCCAACCATCACAGGTGGAAACAGCATGGAAAAAATTTAAAAAAGTAATTTTCTATAATAGCACCAACAAAAAAAAAGAGGTGTGGGGTCCTTTCCTTCAGTTCTCGTAGAGTACTCGTAATGTCCTGACGTTTGTGAACACAACTGCTATTGCATACCGCCAAAATTCAGCTTTTTTGCGCTAATCTTGGCATCATGCAATAGCAGTTGTGTTCACAAACGTCAGGACATTACGAGTAGTGGGTGGAATGTCCTTTCCCTCAGGGTACCAATACAAGTTACGGACATAAAGAACCCGAACACAGGGATGAAGAATTTGTATGGCAAAATGTCTGTGCATCCCTGTGTTCGGGTTCTTTATGCCTGTAACTTGTACTAGGGTTTTTGTATAGGAAAGACATTGCAACACTCCTTACCCAGTTCATGTGCCCAGAGCTCTCCACAAACTCCAGATAAAAAACTGAAATAAATAAATATTATACCTCAGAAATGCCAAACCTTCTTAAAAGAGATTTAAAGCTAAGTTTCAAGACGTCCGTGGAAATATGATAGTTCGAAAACCTGAAATTCTGTTGTGTTTTGGCCTCTGTCTAGTTACCAAAAGACCCCTATTGTTGGCGGCGAAGAGCCCGACAGCTACTTATAGCCCTGGTTCCCCAGTCTCGCATTCGTTCCCGGGGGTCGGTAACGGAGCGACAACGGTAAAAAGGACTGGGCGAAATTACCTTATGCAGAATACGCGGGAAGGCTGGGCTTTTGTTGGTCCCTCTTATGTACTCGTAGGAGAGGCAAGGAGTGCTTATAAGGTGTTGTATGTATAGAGAGATTTGCAACGGCGCTCGAGCGGGGCGTTGAGGCAAGCATCATCCGCTACTATCGATTTCAAAAGGTACTCTAGTCAGTGCTGAAATTTATCTTCCAACTTTTAACCATAAACCTCACCTCCCGAACCAGACCCAATCTGGGTTCCTGTCCTGACGTCTAGGAGATAAATTGAGAAGGCCAGAACCGAAAGATAGACGATCATTTCAAAATGGATTGTGGGATCTGCGATCCGGCTATGAGTGGAAACCAGCCTGTCAGCCCAGGATACCGGCGACACAGTCCAACAAGCCGCGGAATTGCCAACATTAGTGAATGAGATCCCTTAGACAGGTGAGACATTGTAATTTGTTGCATGGCTTGTGCACAGCTTTTTCAGAAACTTCATTGGAGAACGGGGAGGGTGTGATCAAGAATTCTTTTGAATAATTTCTTATTAATAAGAAAGTGAGGTCGCACAAGTCTTGCAACAAGCTTGACAGCTTCATCCGTCCAAGGGATTGTAGCTCCAGGGCGCTGACCTCATAAAGGGTCGAGTACTTGACGGCGCACCGAAAAATACGGCGCAGCGAAAAATTTGGTGAGTATGGGAAATATCCGGAAGAAGCAACCATGCAGGAAAGTCTTGACTGTCCCTTTCTAACTATTCGATACAAGTAGTTAATTCACTTAGCCATCATTTTTTACCGCCATTGTGTTGTGAAGCTGGTGTCGCTCGCCAAATTTTTCGTTGTGCCGTATTTTTCGGTACGCCTTCGGGTACATTACTCGTCTAGGGAAGACTCCCGGCAATCTCTTCCCAGGAGCTTTTGGCCATACTGCACGAGTATTCATACAGAGCCCCACCAACCAACAAACGTAAGGGAGATATGCAACACATAAAAATCGAATCTCTTTCTTACCGCTTGGCTCTGAGGATGCATTGCTACACAACCAGCTAGCGAAAAAGCCATGTCTCATTCTCGGATAGATAATACTGCAGCTTTACCGTATCACAGAGAAATGATAGCCTTATCGCTTGCTCGTCCGAGGCGAGAAGCGCTCGTACCCGCTCGTGCGGGGGGCGAGCGCCGCCTTGGGGAAGGGCGGAATGTCCCTCCGGTGCCTGAAATACCGTATTTACTCGTGAAACCCACCATCGGGGATCTCAATAGGAATCGCAGTCTAAACCGCAATCGGCAGAGAAAGTAGGTTAGCGAGGTGACGATTCACTGACGAATACCAGTTAATGAGGTCCAGTGAGCTCAGCCTCCCAAAGCTATACCGGCACTCCGTCTGGATAACACTATTCCTTCTTGGGGTGCTGTGTCTCTGATCGGGGGGATCCGAATCCGATGATGGATTTCACGAGTAAATACGGTATCCTGTTTTCCCTCTAAATGTTCGGGCTCCATATTTCTTGCCTGGGGCGAGCACACTCCACATCCGCTTTGCGGGATCTGCGGCACTAGTACACGTGTAAGGCATCCCGATGCTCGGGTGTTCGGAAACCTTGGCATCGAGGCTCCAACACTGACCCCTGCAGCCTGCAACAATACCAAGCAGACGAATCCGGGTTGCCGTGTTCGGGGAGATCAGTGAAAACCGGGATGCTATTTCTTCCTATCCCGTTCGAACCCTCTAGAGGCCGGTTCATGTTTCCGGAGTTTTGATGACCCGCCGCCCCCTCGAGGACTCCTTCGGTGTAGGACATTGTATCCAAGATACTTTGCCAAGAAACATTGCCCAACTTTGCCCCTCAAAGGATTTTTAACCGCCACTCTGATTAGAACTACGGCTCCCCTCTATGGTGGAGTGGACAACTCTCTCTATATTAATCGGGGGGCATAGGAATACCTACTGTAGAGTTTCCATTGAGATCTTAGAGGGTCCAATCCTCTGCAGGGGGAAGGGGGGTCATTAAAAATCGGAAAACTAAACCCGCCGATCCAATACTTGTACACTTCCGCGCAGAGTTATGTTTTCCGGTCAATCGCCCCCGAGTGCTTCTGACATCCATGGTAGAAATAGGTGGCGTTTATTCACAAAGGGCCGCTCTTAGCGTACCAAAAGTCGCGGAATGGTTGCTCAGTGTTAACTAGCCAAATACAGTATTATATCATCGCACCGTAAGAACTCGAATAATTGAACCTCGAGCTGGGACGTCTGAAATTCCCTCTCTTGGATAGGGGGTAAGCGCACAGCGAAAGCTGACTCCTCAGCCCTAGCTTAAGACCAAAAAAGGAAAGAAAAAGAGCCAGACCTTACCAGCAAAGGCAACTCCAACGTCCTCGCATGAGATTCAACTATTTGAGCTCCTACGGTAGGTTCCGGTTAATTGGTTGATACAGTCGCACCCCGCTATAACGAACTCTAAAAATTCGGGATTTTTTGTTTGATAGTGGGGTTTGGAAAAAATTCCCTATAGCGAGGGTAATTTGTATGGGAGTAGGGGTGTAAATTTTCCCCCCTAGGGTTCATTCGTAATAGCTAGGTTTCCCTTATAAGTAGTCTAATAGCGGGGTACGACTATGAGCGCACCATGTGCTAGGACGTTGGAGTTGCTTTTCCTGGGGTTTCTTCTTTTTATTTGTCCCGGAGGGAAGGGTTCTAGCGCTCCCCCGCCCCTTTTCTAGCGGGGGGGGATTTAGACCCTCGCAGATACTCGAGCACTGTACGGTTGCCTGGTTGCAGCGGTTCTCGAGCATCTGTGCCTTTGCTAAGAGAAAACGAATACAGTCGCACCTCGTTATAAGCAACGCCAAGAGTTCATGATTTTTCGTTCGTTACAGCGAGGTTTTGGGGGAGATTCCTTATAGCGAGGTCAATTTGTATGGGGAGCAAGGGTGTAAAATCCTAGGGGGTTCATTCGTAATAGCGAGTTTCCCTTATAAGAATTTCCATTAACTCGTCCCAGAGAAGAAGTATTCGAAACTACGAGTTTTGAGTTTTTATGGGTGCTCAGACAATCGCAGGGGTATTACCCATACTCGAGTATTTTAATCCCTGTTTTCGGATAATTCTTGCTTGGGGCGAGTACGGTACTGTAAAGAGCATGATAGGACAATGTCGCCGACAGGATAATGTCGCATATGGCAGGTCTGGTTGCAACAATGAAGAGTAAATCCTGTTTACTTACCAATACCCTTAGAGATGCGACATTACCGTATCCTGTCCGCGACATTGTCCTGTCATGCTCTTTTTAGCGAGGTGCGCGGCCACTCCACACCATGCCATCAAGACGCGTGGTCTGAGAGCCAGTGCATTTCTACTACCAATTAAGGAAAGATAAGCCTTAATTTCCACCAGGTTTCTGCTTCCGTCAAGGATATCTTTCCTGGCTGTGGACCTTCCTTTTTTTTTTGAGCATCTCTACGATCACAGAAATAAATACCTGGGCGGACTGTGGAAAGAATGGCGGCAGGAGCGGAGGATGTATAATACTGATAGTACTGCATGATGTTGGTTATACCTATTTTATGGCATGATAGGAGATCCCGGTTCTATTGGGAACGCTGAGGTTTTCAGAATAGAATGACGGCGCCTCGAGCAGGAAAGTTCGAACTTCGAAGTTGGAACTCTTGGTAAATATTTGAGAGGGAAGAAAACTCCTCCACGGCAAGAAGTTTGTATCATAGCGTATACTTTGTTTTCTCCGGCTCGGGCATGATTGCTAAGGCTTCGGACTTCTAACCTCTAGCTTTGGTTTAGTCTATGCACTGGGGTGTCACTCTAATAAGATTTGCTATCAAGAGGCAAGAAGGCTCTGGCTACGAAAAGTGTAGGGCGTGATAGCGCCGTATGGTAGATCTACTGTAGGCCTTTATCCCTCGTACTGCCCGCCCCATCAGAAGATCAGAAGCACAAACAGGTCAACCGCAGCTAATGCGATATAGTGTTTTGGGCCATTTCTAAACGTCTGCTCTAAAGTTAATCTCTAAGTTACTCTACAATACCACACTAGTATCCATAGTACTACCGGTACCATCAGAACAGGAAGCGTATCCGGACCCCCCACCCCGGCCTGATCAACTATGGCCTCACCTGCCCGGAGCCACTCCCCGAGGACAGTAGAGGCACTAATTTTAGAAGTTAACTACTGCTATTGCCAAATCTGATGAGAAGGTTCAATCTGTTGTTGTTGAACAACCGCAAGGTTGCCTCGGGGACAGACTTGTTGTTTCGGCAGGTAAATCGGGCTTGAACACAGGTATCATAGGTGTATCCTATGCTAATACAGGAGTCAAGAGTTGTCTTTGGCGGTTGTTTATGAGGGTCTGGGTGCCCATACTAAGTTTAGGCTCGGAGGTTTTGGCGCTTCATCCTGGGCATTTACGTATACTGTAGAACCTTCAGATTAGACGTGACCCCCCCCCCCCCTCTGGGCACTGAAAAAAAAAACAAGTTCTTAATTTCTTAATTACCTTGCCGCACCCCAAACGGCCAATCCTATCGCGTCATATCATACCCGTTGCACGAGCCGTGCTAACCAGTACTAGTACTTTACACCCCAGTGCTCGAACGGCTGGAGCTTCCTGTACTCGCAGTATGGGGTAAAATATTGAAACAAACAAGAACGTACCGCGAGTACCTTAAAAGTGCACGATTGATACAATACCGTAAAAACTCGAATAGAAGAAAAATGTGCTAGGACGTTGGAATTTCCCTTCTGAGCTACGCGAGGGGAAAACACCGCAAACTCAGCCCCCAGCTGGGACAAAAGGGAAGGAATACACGAGGCGCCTTACTAGGAGAGGGAACTCCAACGTCCTAGCATATTTTTCTTCTATTCGAGTTTTTACGGTACGGTAATTACCGCAGGGTACACTAGCAGAGTAAAATACCGGAAAACGGCATCCCACGTTAAATTCTGATGTTAGGTAATCCTGCCTTCACTATGTTTTTACATCAAGCTGAAGTAATTGAATCCTCTAGCCTCCCGGCCCACCCCATTATGGCAAACATTTGGCATATGGTATGCTTAAAAAAATTCATACATTATAATATATAATCTTATAAAAATTGCCAAGGCCTTCATGCTGACATTCCTCCATGATTCTTTTGTGTATGAATACTTGTACTTCCATGAACCTAAATTTAGGGAAAAAAAGGGGGTTGAGCGCTAGAGAGTGAGATCTAAGGTTGTCATCTGAGGCTTTATGACGGTCGGAAAACGGCGCCCTGTAAGTTTACCATACATTACCGTATGGTATCGTATCGGATGGTAACTTACCGTGCCCTACCCTTAGAGCCCGAGCCGACTTCGAGTACTATCTGGTGACGGTGATTACCTAGGGCCAAGGAGTTGCGCCTACCGAACAGGGGCTATTATCTCTCATTGAGACATAACTACTGTACTGTACCGGTATACCCTTTCCATAATAGGGTACTACGAAACTAACAAAAATCTAAAACGAGTGGATATCTCCCCCACTTGCCGAATGTCCTCATATGTTACAAAGCGCAGGGTGGCATCTGAGCAGCCGGGATACTGGTAGTGTGGATCCAAGGAGAAGACAGTTGTCTGGGTGCATTTCAATCATATTCTAAGCTGCCGTGGGGCTCGGGTTCTGAAGAGTCGGGTTAATGTCGTGCTTGCCCCTGCAGCCGGGCCCTGTTCTTGGAGAGATTCTAATAAAAGCCGCTAGATGGGGGTGGTACATTGCACAGTAATGTTCATCTGGCCTAATGTAAGACGTATCATAAGACCCAACCCATCCACGATAAAGAGCTATAACCTTGAAACCCCTACTTTTACTGCGTCGTACAAATACGGAGCTTTTTTTCTTATTGTTGATGGTAAGGGAGCGCGGCCAAATGTCTTTTGACTTGAATGCTTTTATTTGGGTACTCACTTATTCAAAACTAGGACCACCGACTTATGAACTGCTAATTTTACTAAGTTTGATGTATTGAAGGAATCTAGTCTTGGGATTGAGGGATTAGGCTAAGTGAGCGTTTAAATTGAAATTTTAGTATGATGATAGTGCAGAAATCACGGCGGATCGAGCACAAGATCTTCCGGAGGCTATCCCCTTAAGGTTGGAGTCCTTTATCCTCGTAGAGTTGGGTGTTCCTTGTTGCGTGCAGCAAGGTGCACTTTCTAAGTGCACTGAACCGCAGAGCCTGAGGGGGTTATCTGTAAAATTCTCTGCAAACAACCCGGTTTTTCGAAACCCCGGTTCATATGCCCCCATGTACCGTACTGCAAAAGACCAGCTTGGTCCGGATGCTCCCGAAGCCGGGTTCTTGAGACATGTGTTTTTGATTGTGTACATGTATGCACTTCAAGAGAGGCGACTGCAGGTTGATGAAGCGGGAACATGGTGTATTTCACTCTATGTATAGCACTCCTGCGGGTGACATATGCCTAGCGTTGTCGGCACCAAGTCGCCAGAGTTTGTGCCATAGCACAACCTTTCAAATCGATGTGCCCGGCACGGCACTAGGTAGTGCCCAAGAAATACATGCACAAATAAAATGACTTTTTAAGAAGAAAAAACGGGGAAACCATCTACCCGGTCCAATTGGTATTGAATATCCCCATTTCCCATCCTTCTGAGCTCTCACTGTGCTGAAGAACATGAATATTTGCTTCCTCGATAACAGAAACCAGCCTGCAATAATTGAATTGTGCCAGGTACGGGTAGTGCCATCAGCTAATCTCACCACACTCTGGAATTTCGTTGTGCCGTTCCGGGCACATTGGCATTGCACAAGGCACTTCAAGTGCCAACAACGCTACATATGCCCCTGAGAGCTAATGATACTAAACCCCTATTTGGCACGCCGCAGAAATGGCCTCTTTGCTAGCTTTCAGGAAGTTTGTGTTACAAGTGGAGCGCTCTAGAATTGCACTTCCCCAGTTATAGATTAGCTTGCAGACTTCCTACTAGCTGTTTTTATCTCAGTTATCAAAAAGACAATTGCTATGTGGACACGAATATATTTTTTTGTGCTTTCGGTTAATTGGATCTGAGGCTAAGTAAACATTGAATCCAATCCGCAAGAAAAACAGCAGTTTTTTATATATACCGCGGCGTGCAAAAAGGGGTCTAACAAATCCACTATCCGGCACGAATTGAGCCCCCGCTGGGAGATAGAAAGCGAGGAGAGCCCACTAAACCACCCAAACACCAATGACATTGGGGCATGCTAGGAACCCCAAATGAAAAAGGAATTGCGGGTGGGATGTCCGGGTCTTTCTCAGGCTCGATTTTTCTATGAAGGTTTCCACCAATCGGAATACTGTTTGCTTCCTCTCACATAGTAAAGACCTCCTATTCGTCAGTGTTTCATACAGCCCTACTCAAGCCTCGCCTAACCTTGGGCCGATCTCCCGAGTGGGATTGAGACGGGAGCCATCGGGGGGAATCATGCTAGGGAATGCACCCACAGCGGATCACACCACCCATTTCCTGCTATCACACCAGTTGCCCGATTAGCGATGCAGGTGGACATGCCATGGGAGATAAGCGGGAGCTTGAGGGTACCCACGGGCGAAATGTTAGCCTCAAAACTTGCCGGGGCCGGGATCGGCATGGTTCACTTTAAGTTATTAATAAAGATTTGATTGAAACCAATCACGCGCAATCACTCATATCCCAACAAGACAGAACCCCCCCTACCAAAAAAAAGAAGAGATACTTCTTGCCAACAGTCGGGTCCTCTTTTTTTTCTTTTTTTCATTATTTCATGATAAGGAAGGAATAGGTAACCCCTATCATAGTTCCACCCTCTGCAAATCCATAAACTCCCTGCGATCCAACCCGAGCCGTGATCCCAAAGGCAACAAACATTAATACTCGAGTGGAAATTGGGACTCCCTACTGGAAGGCTGAACATTTCGCTTCCCGGATTTCTGCCGATAAGGGAAATCGCTCCGGTTTTTTCCGTAGGTGTAACATAGTCCGCCTGTGCTTCCCATTCACCCGGAAACTCTGTTTCACTGCAGTAGGAATCTTGAATCCGATTGGTCACATTCCTCCCGCAATCTGAATCACGGAATCATTCCGAGAGAGCGCAATCGTGTCGCCATATTGATCGGGTTGTCGGGAAGTTTTGGCAGAAATATGCAAGTACCGGTAGGGAATTAGTTGGAGTGGGTGTAGGTGTGGATGATAGAAACTGATAATCATTGTGTGACTCCAACCGCGGTAGCGCAATTTACAGAAAATATGAGTGATAGCCAGTGATTCTAGAGCTTCTGGGGAAGAGGTTCGCGCTACTTTCCATCACTTATTCCTTTTCCCCCGCTATCTTATGAATTTCGCGTCGCACTGTTCGGGTCGACTCGGGCAAGGGATACAAAGGTATAGCCTCAGCTCGGGGTGCGACGGTGCTGGGTCAGTGATGGACAGGGATCGGTACAAGTAACAAGCAAAATTTTGTTACCCTACTTTAAGGAATTCACTTTTTGCCCACCAAAGACCCATCTTCCTCACCAGCCCGGTTTCATCATGCCTCCAGTAGAGACTGTGCCGGGTGCACTGATAGCTCGAATTATCTTATCATACCATGGTTGGCCATGCACATCATCTTATCTCTTGGATTTAGTATTTCCGGAACGGTTCAGAAAAACGAAAAAGCAATACCTGGCCCCCTCCACACTCTTGGCCGTACCGGACCAACGGGACTAGTCTCCAACTAAAGCCCGCTTACCTGGGTTCTGAACTGTCCGCCCTAGCATGAGTAGACCCGAGTTTTGACCCGGTAGATCTGAAAATAGGAAGCACAGCTACGAGGTTTGATTAGGCTTAGGTTTGATTGTAGAAACACTCCCGTAAATACCCTCAGCTAGGCTGCGACGGAATGTGCACTATTTTGTATCGTTCAGCTTATCGCAACCCATCATACTCCACCCCTACTCCCCTGAACAATCAAAGCGGGATATTCAGACACAGTGCCCAATTACTTAGACATCGATAGCTTACCTACTTGTCTGCTTACTAAGGCCCTTTGATTGATCCCCGTGTGTGGCCAAGGTGGACGAAACAAACCCATAGTTAACATAACCTATTTGACTAGAAGGGCCTGTGGCTAGGGAGATAGGGGGTAAATCTCTAAATAGAGGAGAAATAAGGCAGGATACGGGCCCTCCCAACTTCCTGGGGTCATCGCAAGGCCCGGAGGAGCTGCCAAGGATCCCGACACTCACAGGATAACCATTAAAAGTCGGTCCAGGACGGTGACATCTTAGTTCGGCCGTCTTGTTGCTGAAATAGAGCCCTGTAGGGAGAGAGAGAGAGAGAGAGAGAGAGAGAGAGAGAGCTGTTGTAATATTCGAACGGAACTCAAATGAAGAAGTGATTATAGCAAAAGAGTCAAGATGATAGATTACCGCAAACTACTAATTTCAATGATAGGAACAATATTGACAAGCTATATAGTTAGATGACTTGGTTCCACTTCCACCAAGTCTCCGTAACAAAGAACAAAGGCATTGAAAGAAAACACATATAAGAACAAAAGAAATAATAAAGAAAGTAAAAAGAAGTCCGGACTTGTACCTTGCTTGAGAAGAATACAAAGACGTAGAAGAAATCATATACGAACAAGAGCTCCTAGGGGTGGGGAATGGCTGCCGGTTACGGCAAGGGACGTCCGGGGAAGGGGTTAGCCGGGAGGCACGAGTGACGTCCCATGATCGAACCTCTATTTAATATATGACTGGTTAAAAAAAAAATACAATGGGTTTACTGATCTGATAATCCTCGAAACCCAAATCGTGAATGCTCATCAAATCCTTCCGACAGCGCATCGGAATGTGTTCAAACCTGCAATCGTGTGGTTTGGAATTAATGCCTTTGTTTCTAGCAACAATTTTGATACTGAAAGCGGACTACTGACTGCCGGGGTGGATAGGAATGGCAACAGCCATCCCGGTTTTCCCGAGAAAAATCACCATAGAGTAACAGCTCAAGTAATTACTTGCGAAGGATTGGGTGTGGCTGGGTGCTTTTGTGGCTGTTGTAAATCCTTTTCATCCTCTGCATCCGAATCTTCCACCCAGTCCACCTTGCCAAGGTGTGGTCATAGCCTATTAATTGGGGGGGGGGGTTGAAAACACAATACCTTGGTGGCGACTTTTCTGACGTTCGTCACCATTTCTATAGCTATTGAAAACAACCTGTAAAACTCTTTCAATTCCATGGAAAGAATTTTCTTCTGATTCCTGCCCTTTGGCATGGACGTGACTGAAGTGAACGAGCTGAAGTGTCGCGGCGTGTATGACTTCATCAGCCAAATTGGTTGGGCGTATTTTTGGTGGAGTCTGGGCGGGAAGATATGTAAGCTAGGAGTTTTCGGTGTGCCCACTTCGGATATTCTTTTGAACCGGCGACTCATCATCACCATTCTTGCCATCAGGAGCGTGAAAAATAAAGTGTCTACCCAGAGGGTTGACCCCGATAAAGCAAGGTTGATGATATTGTAGTGCTGAGTTTGCTTTAGGACTTGTGTGAGTGTTGGACTTCCTGACGGGACAGGTTTGATTTGGTTTCAGAAGCCGAAGCTGTATATCCCTTTGATATTATATTACTAACACCTTGTAGGCTTTGTTTATAAGGTGTGGTTAGTACGGGGGCTAAAAGCAAGTGGACATTCTCTTTTCAATATCATACCCCCCCCCCCGGCTATGTTCCGCTGATACATCAGCCCTAGATTCAGTTAATAACCAGAATCATTTTGAAGGGCAGGTGACAGGGCTTTGGTAATTGTGACATAAGGTGAAGTGCTATAGCTCTGCCTATAGTTTTTCGAGTGGATCCTGGTGGGTGATCCAAACTACGTGGAAAAGCGTCATACTTGACTGCCCTACTCCAATCCACCGAATCAACGTCAATATGTTTCCCTAAAAATCTAAGCGATTGATGGCTCCGCTGTGTTTTAGTTCAAAAACAATTCTACCAGAGCATTCAATAACTGGAGGGGGTCTTTCATTTGTTTGCTCTTTGGACAACGGTGAAACAGCCTCTGGACCTTTGCCCGGACTAGTCTATTTCAACCTTAAACTACGCGATATTCTTAAATTTCAATGCCGGAAGCTCTAATTATTAGGCTTTCGAATAGTCCCGCTACAGAGTATATAAAGGAGATGCCTAGCTAGCTAGGCCTTGGAGCTTGAATGAATAGGCTTGACCAACTTGGTCAGGTGGAGTGCGGTCTGGTCTGGGATCAGTCGAATTTTGGAATCTGTACCTCTAAGTAGAATCGGCTGCCATGGTAATCGCTGAACTGAAGAATGGTGTTTAGGGTGATAAGTAAATATGATCTGTATCCATATGGACCCTCTAAGTACATAATCCAACTAGCCAGGACCCACTCGAAGCCTCGAGCCTGAGAGTATGTTTCTGTATTTGTTGGGTTTTTATACAATTGATGTCTGTTTCCCCTAATGGCGGGAGCTCGGGAATTCTTCTTGAAGAATGTAGTATTAGAAGTGATGGTGAGAGAAAAATCATATCATTTGAAGGAAAAAAAAGTGAAAATGCATTCCCACCCTATTAGAAGCTTCAGCTCTGCCAAAATCCATATGCGGTATTAGTGCCCCTGGCAGTCTATCTAGTAGGCGCACATGTAGTACCTTCCTTAAAAATGTCCTTCTCTCCATCCCAACTTGTGCCGGTGTACCCTGCCTCAATCCCCCTCTTTAGCTTCAACCCCATAATACCCTCTCCCATTTTGCTCTACTTTCCTCCGTTTTACTTGTGACCCCAGAATCTGGCTCAGCAGGTCCACTTTCTATATGAACAAGAAGGGAGGTTTAGGAAAGCTTCGTACCAATCAGAAAACCCTCTTATCCCATTCAACAAGTCTGGTTTCGTGATGATTAGGGGGAAATTTGGTAAGGCGAGTGTGCTCCTACTCCTTGCTGGAGTGTTTTATAAAATTTTACCTTCATATTGGTTTTAGGGCTGCTGCAGTTTGAGTGGGCTGGAGGGTTTCCTGACAGCGGGCGGGAAAGAAAGCGTAATGCTAGATTGCGGGTATCGTGCGGTGAGCAAGGATACGGAGGACAGTATGTGCAGTATAGGTGTATGTCTTCCATCGCCCTTGCTATTTGTACTCGAGTACGTATCTGACAGTGTTAGGGATATTGTACTCGGGGATCAGTCGAAATCACCGGCAAACTATCTCTGCCGGTCCCATACAAATCTTTACGGAAATAGAAGCCATGTTTTCCGAATTTCAATGACTCCCCCGAGTGTGATGCACCATTACTGCACGTACCCTAAACACCTGCTTGGCTCGTTAAATAAAGAAACATCTCCTTCTGAGCGTTTTCGTTAGAATGGGAAGTGGGGAGACCGTTGTCCAAATATGGATTGCTCTTTGTTCTCTCAAATGGGCCCACAATTTGGTGGAACCCAAGTTCCCGGAGACGTCGTTTGGCTTTAGGGAGGCTTTTTTTTGCCACAGTCACAACATATCACTCCGGGTGTCTGAAACTTCTGTCGGAAATGATCCGCGGTCGGCCGAGTTCTTTAAGCGGTAGAGAGAATAAGTGTTTGCAGTCCGCTTGATGGGTAGAGATACTGTGGACAGAGCTTCACTGGGAGCGAAGGCAAGGGTGAGATTCAAAGGGAAAATGAGAGTCGTGTTAAGAGCAGTTTCGTTGGTTTAGTTTACTGTGCAGAACTTGTTGAGTGGAGTTGAGAGAGAAAAGAAAGGCGAAACGAAACAGAGTGTAAAGAAGACAAGTGAGCCCCATAGCCGGTTGCAACTAAGCTAAACGTATTACTAAGCTTCGGCGAACAACCCAAGATATCCAACAACTTCTTCACCTTCATGTTTCCGGATAGCCCAACTGGGCTACTCCGTGCGTAGAGCTAACCGGTATATCTCTCAGGCGAGTCTAGGCCTTTGGATTAGACTTGACTTGAGTATTTTGGAGAGGGTGTCCACTTCACCGTATCTAGTGGGATGGGGTGGGTTAATTTTACAGTACAAGTACCGTAGATTAGCAGAGAGGGCGGCACCTGGGCTTGATAACTAGAGCAGGCTGCGCTGCGGTTTGGAATGCGATGGGCGTGGTGACCGGTTGCTAAAGTACTATTGTATAGTGCTCGTGGATATCCTAACTTAGGATAGATTTTAAGAGGCCGTTTTGTTCGGTACTGTACCAGTACTCGAGCACATAGTTTCCTGGTACCGAACGCTCCAAATCTTCCACCACACACCATTCTGGATGAAACCCAGCACAACGAGAGCGAAGCGGAGGCGTTTCGTCGACTCTCACTGCTTCTAATTTATGACACATGTAATTTGTTTATGCTGTGTGTGGTATGATATTTCTACTACCACACAAACATGCACAACACGAGGCACAGGTCGCATGACCCAACGATAGTCTGCCCGGACCCTCTTGCTCAAGAATCGGCCCCACCAAGCTGCTCTATTATCCCACACTGTTTGGTAAGCCGCCCACCTTACTAGTTCTTGACAATTGTAGTGTAGCATAGTTGGCGACAGAGTCGTCAAGAGAATGGGGGTTTTCTAGAATCTGCGGCTGGGAGAGGGGAGATTTTTTTTGGCGGTGGGATTATAGAGCGGGGTAAACTCTAGGTGATCATCCGGAAATACCCCCGAGACTGGTTCGTATGTACGAGTAGTTAAATTTTAATCGCTGACTTACAGTATCGCTGCTACTGCTTAAAAGGAAGGCCTGTCTTTGAGAGCATAGAGCAAGGTTAACAGATCCTTATATATGGTGGGATCGGGGAGAAAACCGTACTCGTGCACGAACGCTGTACCATGCTAGACAAGGGCGGTACTCGGGGGGTCATCAACGATCGGAATGCTATTTCTGCTGATCCTACACAGTCCTCTATACGGTAGAGGCAAGGGTTATGTTTTCCGGTTTTTAATGATCCCCTCGAGTATTTTAGAGGACATACCGTAGGCCTACCAACCAACCCAAGATTTGCATTAAAAGCACGGTCACCAACCCTACAAGTTCGGCTCCCCGAATGGGTAGAATGTGTGGCTTTACCAACGAGCCTTCGTGGAACGGTTGTGAATGAGCCAAATTAACCCCGCATGCCCGGTGTGCTGGGTCATTGGTTTGTTAGCCCGCCGGGAACTTGGAATTGGTTTTCAGCTAATCATTCCTGAATTTTGAATTACTGTGCTCCGCAAGAGGCCAAAGGGTTATTCTGCGCCAGAGAGAAAGGCTCAAGCCCCTAGTTGCTACCAGGACTACGGTACTCCTACGATACGGGATGTCTGTTCAAGGTGATTGCACCAGCCCTAACCCTGAAATGCTGACTAACAACTGAAATAACCCGGCCATCGGGCTGTCAACATGCAACCGTCGCATCTTTGCAAAGCTAACTCCGAAAAATTATAGGATTGACATGAGTAATCCGGTTAGCTGGTGCTACAGAATCTCCACTTCACTACATACTCCTTTTCTTGAACTCCTAACCTCCATATGATAGCCCATCCCCATGGCCTCTCATCCGCCCCTGAGAGCAAAAACATGTCTCTCGATACTGATCCTCCTACAATGTTTAACAGTCCTGTGCATGACCCCTTATCGAAAACTCGAACTTAGGGAGGCGGCGCGCGCAAATTTTCGCCACGGTTGGGAAAACTACATGATGCGGGCATTTCCTCAAGATGAGGCTGGTTCACCCCTTTGCCCCCTCCCTTTCGCCTGCGCGCCCGCTTGATTAATCGTTCTGGACGAGCTGACTGACTGTGTAGATTCCAGATCAAGCCCTTGTCATGTGCTCCTCACCATCGCGACCGGGATAATCCGAACAACATCGGCCGGAACGACGCAATGGGGGAGTTCTCCCTCACCGCAATCGACACGCTTAGCTCCCTTGCCCTGATGGCGGATAGTAGTGATCTTGATGCGGAGAGGTTTTGGGAAACGGTTGGGGAGGTGGTGAGAATTTATTGGTTTGTTGATGGGTTGGCTTGCGGAACTAAGCTGATAGGTTCAAAAGGTACAATAAACCGAAAGAGTGCGATGTGGTTACGGAGAATTGTGGTGAGAAGACAAGTTCCTGGGGGAGATTTCATAATAGGAGTCGGGAGTCTCGAGGGTTTGATATTGATGCTAAGGTTCAGGTAGGTTGTCCTCGTCGGGGCTTAGGTGCCGTGTCTAACGTTCTAGGTGTTCGAAACAACGATTAGGACTTTGGGAGGGTTATTATCTGCTCACCTTTTTGCCACCCGATCGTTGGCTTCGTTACCTGTCGGTGTGCTGCCAAAGTATGAGTATAAGGATGAACTTTTGGATTTAGCCTACGATTTAGGTCTTCGGTTACTTCCCGCTCTCACGGAATCTCCCACCGGCCTTCCTTACCCCCGGATTAACCTTCGGTACGGCCTTCCGCATAAGACAAGGAACCCGGCTTACTACAGGTATCCTCGGCGCGCCCCACACCCACACCCTGACCCTCGGCCTTGGACTCCAGCAGGGGAACACCAGAGTGAGAAGCGGTGGGGCAACCCCCCAAAGCCCGGGGGAGTGAAGGAAACAGCTTCAGAAGAACTCACTGAAACTTGCACTGCTGGTGCTGGTTCGTTGGTGTTGGAATTTACAACCCTATCCCGGTTAACCGGTGACCTCCAGTTCCAGGCAGCAGCTAAGAGGGCATTCGAGGCGGTTTGGAACCGGCGGAGCGACTTGGGATTGTTCGGCGGTGGGGTGGATGCTGAAAGCGGGCTCTGGAATGGGCCCGTCGGAGGTGTGGGTGCTGGAATGGACAGTTTTTTCGAATATGCATTCAAAGCTTTTGTCTTGTTCGCTGGAGACGAGTTCGGCGAGGATTCGTGGTTTTGGAAAGTCTGGGAGCAAAGCAGTAAGGCTGTCAGGACGCATATGAGAATGGAAATCCCGACCATGTGGTGGAGTAATGTCCACCTCGGTACCGGCGCTCCTGTACAGGGTGCATCGTCGTGGACCGATTCGCTCAGTGCATTTTGGCCAGGATTATTGGCTGCTAGTGGAGAAGTCGAAGAAGCTACTAGAGGAAACCTATTCTACTCTGCATTATGGAGTAGGTTCTCGGCATTGCCGGAGAGATGGAATTTTAGGACTGGATCGGTAGAAGGGGGTTTGGGTTGGTATCCCGGGCGACCGGAATTTGCAGAGAGTACGTATATGCTGTACCGGGCCACGAAAGACCCTTGGTACTTGTATGTCGGAGAAATGATCATGAGGGATCTTAAAAGGAGATGCTGGGGGAAGTGCGGATGGGCAGGACTGCAAGATGTCAAGACGGGCGAAAGGCAAGATAGGATGGAGAGCTTTTGGCTGGGGGAGACATGGACCTATTTATTCTTATTATTTGATGAAGGTATGTCTAGGTCTCCCTCTTTCTAATAACCGTATTCTGACAACTTAGACCATCCTCTTCACAAAGGGGACGATCCGTGGGTATTCACGACAGAGGGACATCCTATAATTCTCCCCAAACCCAAGCAACGGACTCGGTCATCAGGAACTTATCCCGCGCCACCATTATCCTGTCCCAATCCGGCTCCAACATCAATCCCTTTCTTCTCCGCCACGGCCTCTCGTCCCGATGTTTTCCACGCCTCGCACTTTACTAGGCTCCACCTCCTCCCGAAGGCTCCTCCGACGGAGTTATCGCCTCTTCAGCCGTCGGATCTCGACATTTACGCAGAAAATTCATACTTTTGGTCACCTTCTAACTCGACCTTTTATCCTTGGACCCTCCCTCCACATCTTGTTTCCCCGGACTCGATCTGCTCACGCTTACCAGCGCTAGAATCCTTCGATCTCATATTTCCGCAACCTAAAGTACAGCTCTCCTCTGCCTCAAGCTCTAGCGACGTTTTCGGCGCGACCGCTGCTGGTATCGTAAAAAGAGTGCAAGGCGGTATCAGTATTTCCGGCAGCATGCGTGGGGTCCGTATGGGAATGACGAACGAACATGGAGTCCTCCGCGTAACCAATATTGGCGGAACTTCATTGGGCAAAAGCGAGACTGTATTTCTTGAAGACAAGGTCATCGATAAGAGCGGTGCAACGATGGACCCTAACTTTCAGATTGTGCTCGATAATGAATATGTGGACTTAATCGTACAGTATGCGGACGACATTCGTGCCGCCAAACGTGAGGAGGAGCTAAAGCAAGTGCCGATTATCCAAGAGACCAAGACTGCGCTTGGAGAATTACTTAGCAGACTAGGGTTCACAAGTCTCGAAACACAACTCAACGATTTGCTCAGCTTGTACAATGACGAGGACGACGGCGGCGATGACGACGAAGCAACCCCAACAAGCACAAGCTCTCCACAGTTACACGCTTTCGCTGGGATCTTTCCTACAGGCATAGGCGCGGTGGACATTCCGACTACAACACCAGTATTCACAAACATCCACATCCTCAAGGACCCCGCCTGTGTGCCCATCCGGGTTAGTAGCATTCCGAAAACTGCCCAAGTTCTCATAGTTCCTCGCGGCTCATGTGCCTTCTCCCAAAAGCTTAAGCACCTGCCGAGCTTTATCC
>Ga0307510_10002016_pt1 | contig 22914 bp, 20 predicted proteins | sample 12_EM_MG_FD_207224 | JGI IMG/M metagenome (GOLD analysis project Ga0307510, IMG submission 207224) | Populus trichocarpa ectomycorrhiza microbial communities from riparian zone in the Pacific Northwest, United States - 12_EM | ecosystem: Host-associated > Plants > Roots > Unclassified | place...
CATCAACAACATAATATAAAATAGTTAATCAGGTGCAAAAGGAACTTCAATCTGTAGCCAATCTGCATTACAGTTACAGTGTTTCTGCCAGTTAAAGCAGTCTAGCACCAATCAGGAATACATGCATTTCTTCAGTAACAACCATAGCGTGATGACTAGTTTTCATTTCAGAGATGTTTGAGCATGGGTCATAACTCGGAGGGGGCTATGAGCCTCAAGGGAAGTAGTACGTTATACACTATACAAATATATGGGAACAAGAAAACAGGTGGAATTTTAAGACGTTTAAGCTTTGACTTCTCCCAACATGAAAAGAAAGTATGAATGGTTCTATAATATGAGTTTTCACTTTGACCATGTTGACATGAAAACCAATAATAACCCAAAGATAAAATTGCTTTATGCCAAAAAATTCCCACAATAAGATCCTTGTGACAACATGAAACCTACTGTTTTTGAAGGCTTAGAATGGACCCCAAGGAGGGATTTTCATGTCTTCTAAATGGATCTAAGGAACTCCCGAACAACCCTATTCTCAAGAAGGCCTCTTATATGGCTAAACATCTAATATTAGTTATGCTGGAGTCTGGATAGTCTTGAAAATTATAGCATTATAAGAAAAGGATTCCTTAAAAGATGTTATGGTTTTCATCAAAAGAAAGGAAATGGCATTCAAATACTTTTCAGCTGAAAAAACATCTCATCTACTTGTAACATACAAATTGTCAATTGCTCTTTGACCAAAGAAGAACTGTATACTAGGGTGAATCAAACCTGCTGTATTCCTTTACATGCATCACAAAACCACTGAAGCTGTTGCTTGTCGCTTTCATTTGCAGGTGCAAGTTTAATTTGCGTTTCTGAAAACAAAACATTTCAGGTTTAAGATTATCAATATAGTATTAACCAAATGTAAGTTACTTTCCATGCAGTGAATTGTCAATTTTTTTTTGCTATATATCTGTTATATCTACTTCATGTTGGAGGCTGGAGCATGGCGAGGCACACTATATCCAGAGTAATTTGAACAGTATCTAATTTCTTATGGTGTCAGGATTATTTATCATACTTACGCCTAACATTTAGGGACCTACACCTCGCTCGTCTCCGCCTCCTGCCTCTTGAGGCTACGCATGGACATAAAATCCAGAGTAAATGTAGGGACTAGGAAATCAACATAATATAAATTTCAAAGAAGGCCAACAAAAGATTCACAAAAAGTTATCATCATTAAGAAATTACTGGTGGAGTTATCAACAATCATCACAGATGGATCAGAGTGGTGAAACTTCATTTCTTCCAGATTTGCTTTCCACAGTGCGACAATAGTCCGTGGTTGTGCATCCTGGTCATTCATTAATATGTCAGAAAAGTACTAAAAACCAGAAACTCATTGCTTAAAAGAGAAGAAAACATAGCACTTTTAAATGTAGGAATACAACATCTTGCATTTGCCAACACTATTTGGCATATTAATTCAAACCAGGAAACAGGGCTGCAAAACTAAAAGGAAGAGCTCTTCCCTAATAGCAAATTATCATCAAAGGAAGAGCTCTTCGAAAATGAGTTGGAGTCCCATTTCATGCAGCTTCATGAACCAAGTCTGCTTTGTTTTAATAAGCAGTACAAAGTGAGTCATTTCAAAATGCAACCTATGTGCTGCAAAGTCCTAATAACACCACAATGTCCCAAGTGGCAGTTGATACAAAGCATACTAAATGAAAAATCTGAATGTGGGAGCAGTATCTAAATCATGACCACCTCTCATGCAGCAATAATCTCATTTGTGAACATCATTAAGGAAGATTTCTATAGCACAAAAACAGCTAGAAAGAACAACATAGCAGCACATTTGACACCAAAGATGGTAGCGGTACTGTAGGTGCTTGGATTCCTAAATAAAACAGGTAGACTTCAACCTAGGATAATATCCCGTGTCTCACTCACATGGGATTTTAGAGAGAGATTATTAGTTAGAGCTCTCCACCTGAGCTTCTACCTCTACTTGTGGAATGAGCTACTACCCAAACAACATTAATTGCTTCTCACCACATTCTACAATTGGTTATATTCAGAGCAGAACTGTCAGAGATCCTGCTTCATGAACCACTAACTCAGCCATCAATTCAGGCATCTCCTTGACTAATATACATGCCCATCTAGCTTCTACCTCTACTTGTGGAATGAGCTACTACCCAAACAACATCAATTGTTTCTCACCACATTCTACTATTGGTTAAATTCAGAGCAGAACTGGCAGAGATCTTGCTTCATAAACCACAAGCTCAGCCATCAACTCAGGCATCTCCTTGACTAATATACATGCCCAGTTAACTTCCTATGCAGTTACCATCACCCTTAGGTAGTTTATCAGTGTCATTGAATATGTAAACTTCTGGCAGCTCAGTTCTACTGCTAGATCTTGAACTTGGAAGCAAGCCCATCACCTCAGCAGAACTGGCAACTCAATTATGACTTCCCACAAATCTCATCCATTGGAAGAGTGACAAGTGGAACCACTCACTGAATGGACGAGACTTTTCACGAAGAGTCCTCCAGTAAAGTTAGCATTACTTATGGAGACTTGTCTCTTCTGAACTCTTATGTCTTCATAATGCAAGGAGGAAGGAAGAAATGGCTGTATGAAGGATTGCTCCAATACCAGATTGTAGTACAAAGAAGAAAGTCTCCTAAGATTACTCCAGTTAAAATTGGAAGCAAAAAGAAGTTTTATGAAGCTACACCACAACCTATAGGTGTACAGGAAGAATACTCATGTCTGAACCATGACAAATTTGGATTGATCATTTATCATGAAGAATTAACACACATGGCCATGCTCAAGCTCAGGCAACAACTACCAACAAAATTAACCATTGATCATTAAAAATAACACACATGCCACACTCCTGCTCCAGTCAAAAGTACCACCACAATTGATTATGGATAGGAAAAGTGCATTTCTTGTTCATATCCATTTTAAGGTCCAAATCTAAGAACCCTTTGGTCTCCTTTCCCACTTGGTGCTCAATCAGGAATATTTCTTGAATTGGATAGACTTAAGTAAGAGTTAATCCATACAAAATCCTATAAACTAAGGAAGTAAAAACTGCAAAGAAAACTAACAGAAAGTATCATCTCAGCAGTCTTTGATACTGTTTTGAACATTGCAGTCTTCAATATTTCAGATCCAAACATGTGGTGTCTTACAACTTAGAGCCTTATCAACAATTTTTTTATTTCGACAAACCTATGCAACACTCAATCCACACAAAATCCTACCAATTAAGTCAAAGCTGTTAAGAAAATGTGACAGCAAGTTTTATCTCACTAGCCTTTAATATTCCAATGAAAAAAAAATCAGTGCATGGAAGGTTAACAGGGATAGCTACAGACTATATGGATTCATAACCAGAGAAATTTGATAGTAGAAGGTTTTCCTTTTGGTTCTCATAACAACACCAAAAAGTCAACCACTGTATAGACATGAATAAAGATAAACCACCAAAGCAAACTAGAAATGTGTCAAACAAGAATTCCCAGAGCTTAAAAACAAATACAAGGATCACTGCAGTGGAGCCTAAAACCAAAAAATAACTCTCAATTGCAGCACAAAAGCAAAGGCCTAAATCATTATAAACTTCAACAGTGAACGTGAATCCAGTATTCCAATTTCTTGCAAATTAGAAAATCTTAGTTGCATACCTGCAATCTAGAATAAATGGCAAGCTCCAATTTGTAAGGCCTTCTAGGATTACGGGAACCAGTAGGTAAAACGACAACCCATCTGCAAATGATACAAAACTAACAGGCATGAGAACTCCAGTGCTTCACGAGAACAATTTGATGTATCGCAAATAAAGAATAGCAGATGTCACATGACAGAGGCCATTTCAAACTTCCTAGATGACACATCGCACAACTTAAAATGGAGTTGCAAAAACAACAAATGATGAACACATGGAAATGATACCCACACGTCTCTCGAAACCAACCGAGGTGCCAATACTTCTAGAAATCCAGGCCCATAAAACTCCCGCAGCCAACCAGAGAATAGACAAATATGACTCTGCAAAGAATTAGTAAAAACATGGTAAGTCACAGATTATTTTTCCACATTGTCCAAACACAAACTAGTTACACTGACATCACAACACGACGCATTTCGCATACCTCAATTGCACGAACAACAATGCTGTGCCCCTTCGCCCTAGCAACTTGTAGAGGAGTTTGACAATCATCATTCGTCACTAATGCATTCGCTGAAAATTCAAAAGAAAAAAAAAAGCACTCATTAAAGTTAAACTACCAGAGACACAAAAATAAAAAAAAAAAACTACACAGCAGCAAGCACATGAAATTTCCAAAACGACAGCAAAATACGACAGTACACCTCACCTCCACGTGAAAGAAGCAACTTCACGGTATTTTCAAGACCTCTTTTCGCCGCATGATGCAAGGGAGTTCCCGCATTACGACCTGCAACTCAATAATAATAATACTAATAATAATAATTAACAGAATTCAACACATTCTCAAAAAATTAACCCGTTCACTCATGCATTGCAGTAATAATTAAGCATGAATCTCATTTCTCTTAATTCAAAATTAATAGTAAAAAAAAAAAACAGAGAGAGAGATAGAGAAAGCAAGAAGTCTTTAATAATTAAGAAGCAAATCAAAGCAAGGCATACCGGGGCGATAAGCATCGACATTAGCACCGAGCTCAATCAAAGTTTGAGCCACATCAAAAAGTTGAGGATTCAAACACGCCAATATCAGTGGTGTTTTCCCCTCTTTATCAATCCACTGCAACACACACAAAACCAGTTAAAATCTCTTTTTAAACATAACAACAACAACAACAACAACAACAACAACACAACAGCAAGAATTTTATAAATTATTCGGGACCTACCTCGAGGCCAGCGCCTTGGCTGCAAAGAGTCTTGATGCCTCCTATATTTCCGTAATTCACTTGCTGGTACAGCAACTCGTCCTTCGATTGCTGTTGCCCCATTTTTTCTTTTCTTTTTTGGAAAAGAAGAAAAAATGAAGGATGGATTGCGTTCTATTCCTGTAGTATTATTTAGAGGAAAATTGGATTGGCGCTTTCCAGGAAAGCTACGAGTAAATTAGAATTATTTTCCTGGAAAATGAAATATTATATACATACGATGGATTTTTTTAATTTTGCCCCTCTTTGTTTCTCTTGCAAGATGATTGCTTCAGAGAGAAGGAAATTAAATGGGAAATTAATTAATTTGGGTGAGGACTGAGGAACCGTTGAGCTGAACTGACGTGACCTCTCTAAATTTGCGGTGCGGGTTAGAGAGCGCGTGGACCCAAACCACCATCATGATAGCGGTAATGGTTTTTGGCAATAAAGATATTATTGGTAACGGTAATGTTTAATTAGCTATTTGGTATTTTTGTTCTAGCAGTTTTATGAAAGTTTTTTTTTTAATATATTTATTTTTAAAAATATTAAATTAATATTTTTTTTGATAATTTTAATGTGGTAATATTAAAAATAAAAATATATTTTAAAGTATTTTTAAATAAAAAATATAAATTTAAAAAATATTTTACATCACAATATTAAAACTGCACTGAATTTTTTACCAATGAAAAATTCTACTAAGTTTTTTATTAAATTATTTAATTTAACTATATATTTTTAAAAGTACATATTTATATTGATATATTTAAAGTGTTTAAGATAAATGGCATTGAAAACACTGTCACAAAAAAAAAATTTCTTTTATAATTTTTTTTTTTTATATTAAAACATCAAAATAACTGAAAATATTAATTTAAAATAAATAAAAAATAAAATTTTTTAAATAAAGAAATAAACAAATCCATAATAAAATAGTTAAAAATAAAATATTAAATATATTTTGTAGGCTTGTAAAAATTATATGTAACGGTGAGATCTAGTAAATTGCAAATCAATATTAAAAGTCAAATATAATAAATAAATAGTGTGTAATGTAAACTGTATGGATCAATAATTGACCCGGCCTGATCCAAGGAAAAAAAATATTATTTTTTGAATTTTTTTTAACTTTAAAATATTATTTTTTTGTATTTTAAATTATTTTAATGTGATAATATTAACAAAAATAAAAAATATTATTTTAAAATATTTTATAAAAAATATTTAAAAAAACCATATTTATTACATTTCCAAGCAGCAGTTCGTCCGACCTGAAACTCTGAACTAACTGTAGACAATCAGTTCAGTTACCAACTGGTGGAGATCTAAAGCCAGAGTGATCTGCAAAACATGAAGATCAGGGCAGCTTCCGCTTCCGCTACTGTGGTTGCCCCTTTTTTTGTACCAAATGTTTTTTTTTTATCTAAGGTATTATAGTTTTTGAGGGTATTTTACACAACGAAGAATTCATAAAAAACTTTTAAGATCCAACTGAGACGAAAGAATTGTTTGATTATTTGAGATATGTTGACGATATAGATATAGCCCTGCATGTCCATAAAAGCAGGTAAAAAACCAAAGCAAGAAAAAGAATTGAGTATTTCTGCATTCCAATTTCATCGTGTCACATATTGAACTGTAATTTCAGTAAGTAAAATCACTGCTCTACCATTAAATTTCTGAAGGAAGAAAAAAAAGAAGATTCCTCCTCTAATGTTTTTTTTTTATAACAAGGGCACTGACAACTAGAGGATTGTTAATGAAGTGGTTGAAGAGCAACTCCTCGATCCTACGTTCAACTTTCTACTTAGTACCGCGAAAGACTACTTTCTGAAACTATGTTTCTGGTGGTCCTGCCTCATTTACCTCAGTAGGAGCTGGAGTAGAGGATGATCCAACCGGGGTCGATGGTCCTCCAACCAGACTGACATTTATTGTTGGTGGACTGTATTTCTTAAGTAGTCTATCTTTGTTTTCTTTCCACCATACTTCCGCTTGCTGCTCCTGAAACCTTCTTTTACTGTTGAAAACAAAGGAGGCAGGTATAAGCAATTGAGACAAGGAAGTGGAAGATATTGAAGCCATCATAATAACTGTTTTTTGAGCTCAAGAATGATTGCTAATTTCACAAATACGAAGGAAACTGGTGATCATTGAGATGCATATGAATTTTAGTTATTCAGAGCATAAAAGATCTTTGTTCTGTACCACCTACTTTATTTATTCCGAAGTCTGCATTTCATTACCAGTGATGAGGAGACTAATTTTTCTAATTTTGGTTGAGTTTGTTCATTCAAGCCTGCAATTCCAATTTGCCACCAACGTGGCATGTATAGGCTTTAGAAATCCCGAATACAAGACAAAAACCTTAACAATTCCTTGGAAACTTACAGTAATGAAATAGTTGGTAATTAGGGTGCAGTTTCAGTTAATGGTAAACCACTGCTGCAAAATATGATAAGTTGCACAACTATTTGATCCATCTCTATATGGTATTTGTTGCTTTACACTGTAAGGGTTTGACAACAATGAATATATTTGCAAACTAGTATTATGAAGTTCAATTGGATCAACCATGTTGTCATACCTGAATTTGACTCGCTTGAAGATCTTTACTCCATTGGGACGTAGAATGACAGTTACATAAACCCCAGGTTCAAATTGTTCGATAATTTCTTTTTGTGATTCAGTTCTCTTTATTGAAGCTGTAGGTGTTCTGGACTCGTTTTCTGAGCTTTCTCTAGGTACAGCCTCTGTCAAATGAGAAACAGATGATCTGCTGCTTTCCTCAGGGACACTTCCATCAGTACGAGACATCGCAGTAGCTCTCACAGTATCTGTTTGGCCTTCCATCCTTTTCTCCAGCAAGTTAGAAGAGTCACTGGTCAAAGGACTTGATGCTGATGCATTTTGGTAGTCAGACCCTACGCTTTCTGGCAAGGAAGAACTTTCAGATGCTCTAATTTTTTCTAGGAAAGCTTCTATTTTAGAATCAATGGCTTTCAAGGTGTCAGTTTCTCGGCCCTCAGGAGGCAGCTGCTGCATCATCTCCTTCAACTAAATCACAAGAAAGGTAACACGCATGGGGAAATTAGCAAGATCTAAAACGTGTACCAACAAACTTGTCATATTAAAGGACTTGAACGATAGATAATTGGCCAAACGGTTTGTGGAGAATGAAAAGAAAGAGCTTTTCGTTTTAAGAGAAAATGAGTACGGAAAAGAAAGTTCAAACTTGCACAAAAAAGAGCTAAGATGGCTAGAAGTTAAAACATGTCTGGTTATAGTAACTACTGCATGAGTGTGCTAATGATGCAAGAATGTCTTGAGCATCAACACATGACATATTGTCAGTCTAGTTCTTATATTTACAGGTGTGTTTTACATAACATAACACAACAAACATTTCTTTGTTTATATTAGGCATCACAAGCTTGTTGTTTCAAATTCTTTTATCTGTTTCTTTCTTCTTTTCATTATCTATTAAATCTTCTAAATCAATTTGAAGTGAAGAATTCTTCACAAAAATAAATAAATAGATAAAAACAGTAAGTAAGGCTGCTTTTCTACACTGAATTCTGCCTGATGTAAGATAAAAAAATATCAGAGCTGGTAACTTAGTTGGGCTTTGGGAGGTTTCCTCTACAAAGTTATTGTTGAATATATATTATAATGTGTCATCATTTGCAAGAGTGGAGAGAATTATTTGAATTGGAGTGCAGCATCGAAATAGAGAGAAATATACCTCTTTTGTGATGGATTTGGCAAATTCCATGGCTATGTTAGACTTGGAAGATTCTGCTGCAGCCAATTTAGCAGCTCCTTTGGCACGGTTCTCTAGATTATGAATCTCCAACTCTTGGTTATCACACTTTTTCTTCAAAGTTTTAATCTGCAGCCAACAAGGATAATAGAAAAGACAAGAGTTATTCCTTTCTCTATTGAGATTCATGAGATGATTAGCAAACAAATCAAACAAAGCATGCAATTAAGAATTACAAATATGATTGAAGCAGTACTTGGTTTTGCATTTTTGTCATGTCTTGCTTAAAAATCTCGTTTGTTTTCTTGAGGCTGTCAATCACACCCCTGGAGAATCCCGGAGAGGCAGAGCGTGGAGGACTTGGTCTCCTCGAGTATGGTGATGAAGGTCTTGAGTTGGCAGCGGGCTGAGAGGAGTTAACAGTCAGCTGAGGCACTATTGGAGGAGCAGGCTTCCATGCATTTTGAAGAGTACTTGGAGAACTTGGAAATGCAACGTCTTTTAGCGGTAAAAGTGATGGAACTTGTGAAGCTCGGACTATGGAAGCAGCCTCAGATTGTGCCCCTTGCTTTCCTGACTTGATCTCAAGGTATTTTATAGGTTCTGTTGTGGGAGAGAGTAAAATTCTTGAAAACCTGGGCTCTCCCCTTTCCATCTTTTCCCTTATGTCCATGGAGCGGCGTGGAACAGTAGTTTTCCTATTAATAGCAGAAGTATTTCCAGACTCAGCAGCTTTGAGTTTTGCATAGCAAGAATCACACACACGGTGTGGTTTGCCAGGAGTTGGTGCTAATGCTGCCTTCATTGCTTTTTTGGAACTGCAATTATGGCAGTGCACCAACCCACAATTGTAACAATTGTGCCTCTTTCTAGTAAAACCAAATGCTTGTCGACAACCAGAGCAAACTGATTGGTCAGCTCCAGAAACCCACTTATGGATGCATATACTGGAAGTAAAATTTGCGCCACATGATAGATTCTTGACATGCCTCTCTTTCAGTGCTTCAACCAATGTCGGAAGTTTCCTGTCTTCCGTGTCTCCATGTCCCAATTGTCCATTGGCACCTCTCCCCCAAGTGAATACTTCACTTCTTGATGTTAAGACAGCAGTGTGATATGCCCCACAAGAAATTTCTTCAACAAATTCACCAACCAATCTATCTTGTACTAAGCAAGGGATTTTTCCATTAGAGCTTGGATTTCCTAGCTGACCATATGCAGAGCCACCCATGGTAAACACGTGACCTGAGGTAGTGAGGGCAACAGTCATTGTATGTCCACATGCTAACTGTTGGAAGTTGTAGTCGATAAGGGAAGAGACACAGGTGGGAAGCAGATAAGCATCCTTGTTTCCATGGCCCAAACGGTGCTTATCACCATCACCCCAAGTGAACAGTTTTCTAGATGAAATGTTTGAGCCAGATTGGCTCATTACCTCTACGATAGCTGCAGTATGCCATACACCGCAAGCAACTTTTATGGTTTTTAGCCCATTCAACGACTGAAGTTCTTTGGGACTTGAAACACTTTTTCGATCTCCATGGCCCAATGCACCAAACGTTCCATCACCAAATGTAAATAATTTTCCGTTTGAAGTTGCCAAGGCTGAGTGCCACGTTCCACATGCGATGGATAAAACCTGAAGTCCTTCTAAAGGACCTGAAACTCTTTTTGGTATCCAATGGCTAACATCAGTGCCATGACCAAGAAGTCCAGAATTATTGCTCCCATCACCCCAGGTAAATAAGTCACCAGATGTAGATATAGCACATGTATGATACTCACCACATGCAACATAATCAATATTAGTGACCGCCAAAGACTCAACAAGTTTAGGATGAGTAAAGTGATCTTCAATTCCATGACCAAGTCTCCCCCCAGATTCCTCTCCCCAGGTGAAAACCTCACCTTGCCTTGTCACAAGAGCAACATGACGTACACCACAAGAAATTTGATGAACATCAAGAACTACATTTGATTCTAAGGGCTTAGGAGTAAGCACATCGTTCTTTGTAGGAACTGAGCTCACAGACCCATCAGGAAAAACCCCATCACTCCATATTTCTCCCCAAATATAAACATCACCTAGGGATTCTATGTCATCTGGACCGGATCCAGCACTCGAACAGCTAGGAGTGCTTGAAACACTAATTCGGAAATCTCCTCCAGTACTTGCTCTTAGTTGCATACTTGATCGTTCTGACACATCTGAGCTTCTCAAATCCAAAGGATTGTCACGAGAACCTAAATCAATAGACACCCTGCCACGGGCAAGACTTGAAGTGAACTCTAGAGTTGCACCAAAAGGACGACCATTTTGATATAACTCACCATCAGTTAGCTGAAACTAAAATATCAAGAAACAAACTTAGGTTTCCTCAGGAATAAACTGTAACAAACATATCATCAAGTTAAGAAAGAAGCAAGTATATTTTCAGATTCCCCTTAAATGCAGTGGGAACATGTGCTCACTGTCACACATGGTAAGGTCATCATTGAACATAGGTCTATATGCACATGCAAGATTTGAAATCACTAACCTGGAACATGGTCAGATTATCTTATGGATATGTGACTTTATGGCTATCATAGTATCCGTTCCTGGTTAATTAGTTCAGAAAAATAATTTAATTGAGGTTTACTATGATTTGTATTTGAAAAAAAATTAATGATGCTGGGTGTCATGCAAGTTCTTGGTAGAACTTACCAACTTGTAAGGCGGTAAGCTTGTTAGTAATCAGTAGGTAAGTAGTAAATCCAAATATGAGGGGCTCTAAGTTCTATCTAGCAGGTGTGGAACCTAGCCTCAGAAACATCCGCTATAGAGCTCTAGAAGATATGTACTTTAAATAAGCTTAGCATTTTAAAGAGGACTAGAATGCTGCTTTATAGTGGAGTTTCCTAGCTATCCTATTTGTTTCAAAATGTTCTACCATGATCTTCTCATAGTTTTATACTCCAAAATCTACCCTTCAATCAGTTCCATTGATTTTGGAAGGACTTAACCAATCAAAGATCATTTAAAAAAAAAAGTTAATTTAGCCCCTGCAAAATCATTGATAGTAGCTAAAAGTATTATCACGGATAATCAGTTTGGTTATTCATGCGAAGGTATCAAAGACAAAAGTAACTCTTCACATATGTTGAAATGATAACTCACATCTGAAATATTGCTTCTTGTACGTCTATTATGATTTTTTCCAATCAATGCCTTGAGGCCTGCAAGCCACACCTCTGCCTCAACTTTGTCCTTGCAGATCTATGGATAAAAAGTTTATATGTAATTACTGGATCTGAAATTGTTACTAGTACAAAGATAAATCAAAATCTGAAAAAAAATATAAGTGAACGTTTACTGGCACTGACCAGATCAAGAGATCTTTCACCGTTGTTATATAGAAGTGAAAATGACAAGTAATCCTTTTCAGGGCGCAAGTATCTTCTAAACACGGCCTGTATAAATCAGAACATAGCAAACAATGTCTAGACTTTGACACTTCAAAATAAGAATCTCAATGGTATTATACATAATTGAAGGTTAAATGAATGAAATGGATATCAACATCTAGTTCCCAAAGCAAATGTTCAACTCACAGTTCTCTGTCCAGGGATGATTCTCAATACAGAAGACAATTTCAGGTTCTTTTCTTGTCCATGTGACAACCAGATCAATGATGTTTCATCCTGTTAATAGCACTAAAATTGAAATCATTTATAACCTTGAGGGTAACGAGAGATGCACCAGAATCATTCTGAGGGTCATTATATAGATATTTGAGCAAGTTACTTTAGCCATGAAATGTGTATCTAAGAAAAAATGCTAAGGTTGCAGGACATTGCAGAAACAAGGGAATAAATAAAGATATGATTTTTTCTGCAAAAAGTTATCAAAGCATGCATCTAAGAATAACCAGTTTCGATGATATATGGAAATCCAGATAAACGCTCATTTGTAAACATAAATCCAGTATGTTGATGCAAGATATCATCTTAGATCATACATTAAGTCAGGACGACAGGCCAAGAAGAGGAGGACTGAATCACATTATAAGAGAAGGATCCTCAACTAGGTTAACCTGATAAATACTTACTTTATTGTGAGAACTGTGTAAGCACCCTAACTATTTGCTGAATAGGAAATGTGGTGATGTTGATCATACTCCTTGAAACCAATATTTCATAATGAAAGAAATTTTCTTAAATTGTATCTGTCATTTACTTTCAGTTTTCTAACAACTGTTGCCAATCTACAGTGCTTATAGACATGTCCCTACTTAGGAGAACAAAACTAAATCTTACAGCCTATGTGAAAAGAAAAGTTTCGATCACATATCCAATAGGGGAAAATCGGTTATTACATGATTTTAAATTCTCCAGGCAAATTAATTCTGGGGACAACGCAACATCCTGTTCTGTTGTGCCAAAAAGTTCCACAGGACCACAGCAAAAGCTGAAAGACATGTCAGCTAAATGGTAAATAACATACCGGAGAAAGTCTGAAGGCGCGAAACTTGGGTTTCCCTTTCCGGCTGTACTTGATTAATTGAGTGCCTTTTTTCAAAGTAACTAGTGCCTTCAAAGTTAAGAGAGAAGAAAAAAAAGCATCAAGAAACGAAAAGCTTTGATGAAAATGCAACCAGAAGAAATTCTAAGGTTATAATTTTCTATTTTTCATAAAGAGAACACTGCAGCAGTTTATTCCATCTTATCAGTATATTCATCTAGAATTCCTGAAGGGCTACTTCTAAGAGCCAGTTAACCATTTAACTTATGAAGATTTCCACAGACCACTCAATAAGCTTTGCTCTTGTTTATAGCTTTAGTTGTCTACCTTCTAAACTACCTGACCAACACTACAATGACAAATATTGGATTCACAAGTTTTTCAAATCTCATAACTACAAAATTTAAACACCTTTTTCTCGCTCTCTCTTTGTTTACAGGGATATCATCGCTTATTAGCATATTTGGATTCCTAATTTCTTAACCTAATATGTATCTTGGTATGTCTTAGGGTTCAACATAATCTTGCATCAACTTGATTGTGCAGAAAAGGCAGGGAAATTGCAAGTATAAAAGAAACTGTATTTGCGCGCCCAGTATATGTTAGGGATCCAGGAAAACACCAAGTGCCAGTGAATTGAACCTAATAAACCCAATGAACAGTTTGCTTTAATTTTTTGTTCTTTATTGAACCTCTGGTTTGCCTGCATTTTTATAAACATTGGACAAAAGAAAGCTGCAAGCAACGGAAAGGGTAAAGAACTAACTTGCTCAATGTCACGCTCAGGATTCCCATAATTAACAAGATCTGCCATTCCATCTGAAAGTTCTGCTGAAGAAGAAGCTCAACCGACAACAACTGCATCAGATGGTGCCGTGGCGACTTCTGTGCCTCAGTCTTCATAGATGCATATGTTTTCTTCTACTTTGGCCTCTCATCAACCTTCCTTTTCTCCTTAATTTTTTTTTTACCTTCTAAAGATTGCCCAAAACCAAGCGGAAGAATATATATAGAAAAGAAAAGAAAAAGGTGTATATCGGATCACATTCAACGATTCAAAACGCACAAATCATTAACCCATCTTGAAAATATCACAAGAATATTGACCCACATTGCAGATTTCAGAGAACATGACCCATGTCTGATTCAGGATGTAAGAATGTGATGTTTCTCTCCTTTTTTTTCAGTTTTTTCTTTGAGCGAGATGGATTCTGTCAATTGATCTTGAAGAAAAATCAGATCAAGAAGCACATCAACGTTTGTTTGTGTGACCGGAGAGAGGGAGGGAGGGAGGGAGGGAGAGGGAGTGGAGGCGAGATAGGAGGGAAGGAAGCAGCGTGTCACATTGTTAAGGTGGTTTTGTAGCTAAAAAGCAATTGGGTCAGATATTGGCGCGCTTCTTTGATTGCCGCCACGTCCCCTGCCTGGCTAAACTGCTTTTCAAATGTGCTAATTGTTATTTTCATTTTCATTTTTTGTATACTATTTTTCATTTTTCTTCATATTTTAAACCATATAAATTAAAATATAATTGTCAATATATATATATATATAGTTTAATAAATGAAGCATGGAATAATAGGTTTTCTTAAAATATTGAAGATTTTTCCGGCCATTGAAGGAAAAAAAAACCCTCAAAGGATTTATCATACAAGTAGGTCATGTTTATCAAGTCTGATGGCACATGATTACTCACGAGTGTTCAACACCCGCAAATATTAACCCACGCGAACCAGATACCTGCGAGCTCAGACAGACAACCCGCAAGCTAGCATAAACATATTTGTATTTAAGTTAGCACTGTTAAATTCATAAATATTAAACACCTGTTATTGTTCTTAACGTATGGAGAAAAAATGGTAGAAAGCTTTGTTGAGCTAATACTCGATTGTTTCATATCAAGTGTTCTTTTTTCCCTGGCCTCGATAAATGCTTGTATAGTGATAATATGACAATATATGTTTAATCTTTGAAGAGTCAACCTCGGCATCTGATCTACTCCCTCATGGTCTTCTTTCATGATCTGTGGCCTTTCTGCATATGAGATGCAACAAGTATAAAGAAAATGAATTTGTATTGAAATAAAAATGAAGAGAGCTGTATTTTTACATGGGAAATTTTGCATAAAAGATTATAACAGACTCTTAAGGCAACAACAGTTACATGATGGACGGATCTTTGTATCTCTTGAAAATAGTTTCAATATCTGCAGTTACTTCAGCTGGCAGAGGTCGCGGGGCTGTCATAATAGCATCGATATCTTCTTTTAGTTGCTCAAGAGAAGTTGAGCCAATGATTGAACTTGTCACAAATGGACGGTCTCGAACGAATCCAAGGGCAAGCTCAACTGGAGTTAGACCATGCTTCTTGGCCAATTCAATATACTGTACGGTTGCTTCCTGAGACGCAAGGAACATTGAGCACAAAAACAAACTAGCTGTGATAGATACAACTTGATGTTCAAAGCAATCAACTAAATGCAGTCAAAAAACAGATTCCAAAATAGTCATACATCTTAAATATACGATAACCTGCGAGAAATGTTCCTGCTCATGGATTTCTATATGTGTGTGTGTGTGTTTGATTGCCCTCTGACTTCTAGTGTATATGTGGAAGTACGACATTGTTCAGGATCTTTTTTACCAAGAGCACGAAAAATCTCAAAGAGCAATGTTTTTGTAAACTAGTCTAGTAAAACTAAAAATAAAACAAGATTGTAAAAGACAAAGTCCAACAATTCAACTAGTTCTCAACCCCTACACAGAGTGCCACTAATACTTTTTTCTGATTTTTCTGACAATAGAATTTAGACCACTTAGTTTCTCATAACAGAGATTGCTTCCGCCCTAACAACAGAGTCAACCGTGCTTTCTCTGCATTTGTATATCAATGAGTCTGAAACATGCTCAAAACTGTCCATTGCAATCTATAGAAACATTTAGATTATAGCATACCCTGGAGAGTGAATTTTTGTATCTTTCCATGTAGCCAGGGAAGAGGTTCAGCCTTCCTTTCTTTGCAGCCTCGGAGTTAACATCCAAATACTTCCCACTCAGCATGCCACTACCCAATGGAGAGTAAGCAAGCAAGCCAATGTTGTAATTTTTTGGGTGGCAGACTTCAAGGAGATCAACTGCAATAACCAAGGAGACATAATTACATTGGCCTTCAAACAAGCATCCAAACAAGTACAACTTGTCTATTGCTTTCTCCAAGTAAAACTTAGAATTAATTTATTAGTGGGGGGGGAAACTCCCAATTCTACCAACTTTATTAGTTTATTAAACAAGGGACAGAATAAACACAGCTTGACATGTATTAATTATTTATTAGAATGAAATCAAAGCCAAAAGCAAGGAATTAAAATTTTGAGAACAAATTCAAATTGTGAGGCATTGAACTTCAATCCCAGCATAGCAACATGACATTGTAGCCAGCTACTGAAACAAGATGTGCATATCAGGTTATCTGATAAACAATCAAATACTTTCAGTCTGGAAACATGAAACTTCCTCTTGTAATCACCTCCTCTAAACTATTTTTGCTGCTCAAAGCTCAGTTTGCATCCCAAGCATTATTGATGAAATTAGAAAAGCATTGGCCTCAACTGCAAAACCGTTAAAGGGTTTCTCTAGAAGCTTTAAAGGCATGAAGAAAATCTGGAAAAAAAGTACTACGAGAAACAATTGAGAAAAATTTACTTAACACAGATAGCAGATAAATGAGGCCAGCAGACATCGATGAGAACTGGTAACCAAGTTCTAGAGCTACAGAGGGCATGGTACTAGACATGTGAGGAAGAATTGGGTTCTATGTGTACAAAAATGCCTTGCCCAAGAAAGAGAATTAAGGTGACAAGTAGTTAGTGAAATAGAAAAGCTGGAGTGAGATAACAGGATCTTCTATTCTAAAATTTATGTTAGATGCAGCAATGAAAGTGGATTCTCACTCCAGCAGGTGTCAGATCAGAAAGGGCTTCATTTTGGATTTCCACCTGAAATTATATGAAGAACAGTAACCAATTACCTTCAAAACGACACCTAACTAGCAGACTATAGCTGTTTTGGATACTGATGATCTTTGGCAATCCTTCAACTTTGGCTGCATGAACAAACTCCATCACTCCATATGAAGTCTCATTTGAAACACCAATATAGCGTACCTAAATAATTTCAAAGGCATTCATATTCTCAAGCAGTTACTAAAATATTGATGTTAAATTCATGCAAGATAAAACAGGGATAAGTCATACAAAGACCTGCCTCCATGTGATTAAGCTAAGTGTTAAGATAGAAAACTCAGAGGTCAGAGCCATCTTCTCTCCCAGGCCAGTAGATTAGTGCTTATAACATGGATTGTTATTCATCAGCAGTGAGTCCTGGATGTTTAGGTGCAGTTTAGACTTTAGAAGACTGGTAGTAAGTGGGACTCTCTTCCTCTCTACCCATTTTGTTGTTGGTAAAACCCCAACACAAAGATCTTTATCTCCATTTCTGGATAGTGTCAATGACTTGTTTCGGAAGCATTTTACAGATTTTGGGGAGGCAAGCAGTGGAGGTGTGCTATGTCTCCACTTGTTTGGAGCATCAAGATGGAGCAGAAGTCCAGATTCTTTAAAAATTGCCTCACTTCACAACAATTTTTACAAGTTAGGAAGGATAGTTTTCTTAACTTCGTTGTGGGATGCTGCAGGATAGTTTTCTTCGAGGAGTCTCTTCAATTGATAATCAGTTTGAGTGATTTCTTTTATACTAGCTGAACATGTGATCTCTTCCCTTTCTATTATTTCAGAATGCAGTTCAAGATTTCTTTCATTTATAGTGTTCCTTGAATGTCTGGTGCACTCATCATTTATAAATTCACCGTATTACATCAAGAAAAGAGTATAAATTCACCATATTATCCAAAAAACAGTGCCATAATATATGTATTTAACACATAAGGGAGATACAAGTCGTTAAAAGTATAGCAACCAGTTACCTTTCCTTCATCAATCAGGTCTTGAAAGGCCTTCAGTTGCTCCACAAATGGCGAACTTGGTCTCCATTTTGAATAATCATACGAAAACTCACCAAACACTGGTACATAGCGATCAGGCCTGTATTGAAGATAAACCACAACTCATTTGATGAGAGTTTTCCTTTGGTATATAGCTTTTATTCTGAATGAAAACTGGCAAGTATAATAAGAAATTCCTTAGTGATATGACAGGACAAACAGTTGAGACATCAGGGAGGGAAAGTAAAGAGAGAAGAAAAAATTAGGAGGGTCAACTGTTTGTCCTGTTATAAAACTTTACAGCATAATGATCCCAACAGAACAAAAAGGTTTCCAACAATATAGGAAAAATATGACTTTACACTTGGGATCATTAAGAATCTTGATCAAAGCCATTTTATACCTGATTTTTCCTTGATATTTAAATGCACCAGCTTTTGGTACTCTTCTACTTGTCCTTGGCATTTAAATGCACTAGCTCTTGGCCAAGCAAAAATGCTCATACTATGTCATGTTGCGGATCCTTTTAGATGGTACTCCTCTATGTGTCCTTGTTATTTAAATGCACCAGCTTTTGGCTTTTATTGCATTATGAATCTTTTGAAATAAAGAAACTATAACATAAGAGGATCAGTGACTCGGTTTCTGTAGGGACGCCCAGATCTTAATTTCTTTATTAAGACAAAGTACAACCTCTTCAGTGATATAAGCAGAGCAAAATCTGTTGCCATAAGTTCTCTTGATGTATTCATAGAAGATGTGATCATATAGGAGTACCATATCCGGTAGTTTCATACTATCATTAATCAGCAGCATATAGGAAGTTGAAATTTAAATGATTGACTAGCCAATATGATAAATATGTAACAAGTAACTAAAAACTAATGCCTACTCTGCCTAGAGAACCTAACTGGCTGTCCCAGTTCTATTGGGATTTCAATGCATGGTGTGTGAGACTCCAGGTAGCTGGAAACCAAAAATATTCCTGGTTCAGTAGTTAAGTATCCCACAATATATATCCTAGGACAGTTAAAGATCTTGTGAAAATGTAATCAGCATATGTTTATATTCTAAGCAAATTAATCATGTATTCTTAAATCAAAGTAATTGCAAATCTTCTTTTGGGGTCAAAACAACAAGTTCAATCATATAAATTACCTCCAGTCATAGGAAATCTGAACTTCAGATGCTAGGGAGTAAATCATTAAAACAAAAACAAAAAACACACAAAGTTACCAGTGGATTTGCAACAGGTCAATGTAATCAGTGCCAAGGCGCTTGAGGCTTTTCTCCACACTCTCTTTAATATTAGCAGCATCAACCCGCAAAACCTTAGCATTGCCACGAAGATAACTTAACCTCTCCGAATACCCACATACTTTTGTAGCCAAAATAACCTATGCATAATGAAAGATAACCATATATCATTGATCTGAAAGTACTAAGAAATTAGGTACTTAAGCTTGAGTCAACCAAGTGTTGACCAGGAAAGCTGTGTGGTGAAGAAAAAACTAAAGTTACTGATGATATTATCTTTACATTCGGTGATTAATCAAAGCCGGACATACAAATCCATGAATTTATCCACAGCTCCAGATTCTACCACCGCAAAAACAAAAATCACTCATTAATCAAAAGGAATCAAATTAACACAGGACATGATCACAAATCAAATTAGCAACTCTGGAGTAAATGTTCAGCATAAATTAAGACCATGGATCTGCTTCGAGCTTTTAACTGCAAATATTGTATCAACTTTATCCACCATTATCAGTTACCATTGACATTGAATGTAGCACACATAAAAACATGCACCATTAGAAGCCTAGACATATACTGAAAATTAACTGCTGCCACTAGCTAAGAAGTAAGCACGGCAATTCAAGCAAAGGATTAGGAAAGAATCACATGCTTTGATCAATTGAAGTACTTGATGAGATTGAAGAAACTGGAATTTGAAAGAACATTTAAAATCTTGATCAGGGGTGCCTATCGTGAACTCTAAAAAGGAAACATTGGCAAGTAATGTGTCTTAACAAAGTACCTTGTCTCGGGGTTGAGACTTCAACCAGTTACCAACATAGAGATCTGTTCTTCCTTGTGTCTCCTTCTTCACCGGAACAGGATACTGCAAGAAAAAATGTATGCATCTAGTTCAAATGATATATAAAACCATAAAAAAAAACAGATCAGATAACACTAAGCTCCAGAAACTAGAGACACGAAACTTCAAAACAAAGACCTTATAATCTTACATGCAGAAAAGGTTGAGTCTAGTGGCTTGCTAGAGATGCTCCTATTAAACTTTGAGTTTGTATCTGGCAAAGGCCGCTCTCATTTTAGTATTTGTTTTTACACTTGTAGGAGCATCCGTCTTTCAGAAAAAAAAAACATGAGAAATCTTTCAAGTAAAAGGAACTGCATGCAAAGAAGAATTGACAAAAAAAACTTTTATCCTTGGCACTTGATGATTCATTAAAATACTATGTATCGCCTTAACAAAACAAAGCCTTGAAATTGGATTAGAAAGAGAACAGCAATGTCTTTACTTTTTCCCCTTTGTAACCACATCCACAATGAAAACTCATTTAAGATCTTTCCTAAAGGTTGAAGCTCATGATGTTGAGATCTGCAAAGTTTTTCGCACCTAGGGAAAAATTCATATGGACATTTGTTATGTCTAATTTAGATGCACATGCGAATAGGATTTAGATGCCATCAAGACAATACCCATAAGTTTAAATGAAACATGATTATCATGCTTGCACATGGTCAAAGCGACATCCATCCAAGTTGTACAACAAAAGAAGAAATCTACTTTTCCAATCCAATCTCAAGGCTTCATATTGTAAGATGGACAACTTATTTTACTGAATTATCAAGTGCAAAGGATCAAAAGTTGGATTTCATTTAGAGAGCCTGGTCAAGGTAAGTATGAACCTTATGATGAGTTTGTTTATTAAACTTGATCAAATGCATCCGGTATATTTATTATAAATTCCTCTTTGCTTGGAGTTTGTTTCACTTGGCAGATTTTACATACTTATTAAAGACAATTAGAAGATTTTGGTCTGCTGCCTCCACTGGACTAAATCTTTTGTGCATATTGAGAGTCTGAGGTCAAATTCAGAAGTATAACTCCACTAATTTTGAAACATCACTAACGCCATATACCATTGAAAAGGTATGTCTAAATTCCAGTGCTTCAAACAAGTGCACTCATCATAGTTTTCTAGAGGATTTATGAGTAGTTTCCTATCAAGTTGTCAAAGCTTATTACACAATCTGAGAAGACTATTTTAAATTGTCTTCTACAGAATTCAGGGATTCTATTTTTCTACTGGATTTATCACGATTACAAAGCCTTCCTTCTATTTGTTTCAGTTCCCTTAAAGCTAGTACTCTTAATCTTGACAAAAAGTTAAACTTTATCATACTTGAAAGGTTGTAACAACCTAGTTTACATAAACTAAGATCTATCACTAGTAGAGAGCAATCTTTGTGTTTGAAAGAAAAAAGATTAGCATGTTCATTTACTGATCAGAATGGAGGTATCCTCCGACTAAATTAAATATGTATGGAGCAATCTTTGTTTGCATTGAGTGGCATTTACCATTAGTGACATTGAGTTGACTTCCACTGCTCCCAGTTAAGTAGCATCCTGTGATTTCATCTTTTCAATCTCCTCTTTCTCTATTTCATATGCAGGCCTTAAAAACGAGTCCACATCAAACCTATTTCAATATTTCTTTCCCCATTATATGCAGTCAATTCTTAAATCTCGAAGATTCCATCAACTAAAAACACTAAGTGGTAGCACCTAGTTCTAGAACAATTCATTTACCAACAGTGTCCAGAAGCCCCCATCTCTCTAAGAACTGATTTAATTTTAAATGGATGATGAATTAGTTAAGAACCGGAAACTTAACTTTTCTTATACCAACAAATTACGAAAGGGGTACTTCACTTTTCTCTAAGAAAATGAGTATACAGAAGCACCTAATAATTAGATAAAGGAACTTCACTCTCTGAGCTATTTCTCTTCATGGGTAAAGCAAAGCTCAAATTCATCACACGGTTAGGCCCACTTCCCTTATAAGTGGGAATAAAGAAAGGGAGCCAGGAAAATCCTGTCTTCCATAGTTTTATCCAAAAAAAAGAGAAACAAACAAACAAATTATTACGCAATACAAAAGATTACAAAGCAGAAATTTGTTGGAGAGACCCAGTCAAGAATGTCCATAAGTGCGAACGTAACAAAGTTAAGCAAAGGACTTACTGCTTCTGCAGTGTCAAAAATATTGATTCCATGGTCAAATGAATAGCTAAGCATTTCATGAGCTTCTTTCTCTGTGTTCTGTTCCCCAAATGTCATCTGAAACAACATTGCAGGAAAAAAATGAAGAAACAGGCAAACTCATTTACCATTACTTCATTACAAACTTCAAACGAAAAAGAAAAACAAGATGTGGCCAGAAAACAAATGTTCTTACAGTTCCCATAGTGATTTCGCTGATTTCAAGATCAGAGTCTCCAAGTTTCCTGTACTGTAAGGCGTTGGTATTCTTCTTCTCTGCGAGCGTAGCAGTGATGGGTGGTCTAAGCCTTGTTTTACCATTCGGTGCATGGAGAGTGCTTTTGTAGAGAAATGCAGGGATTGTTGAGAAGGTGCTGGAGGAGAAAGCCATTATTTCTTTCTCCAAGAAA
>Ga0307510_10002017_pt1 | contig 22910 bp, 6 predicted proteins | sample 12_EM_MG_FD_207224 | JGI IMG/M metagenome (GOLD analysis project Ga0307510, IMG submission 207224) | Populus trichocarpa ectomycorrhiza microbial communities from riparian zone in the Pacific Northwest, United States - 12_EM | ecosystem: Host-associated > Plants > Roots > Unclassified | place...
GTCCCGTGGAATCAGCCAAGAAACAAAGAATCTGCGGAAGAGTTGGAGAGATCGAGGGTGGCTTTTAATCTTAGGAGGATGAGAACGTCCTACACCCTGGGGGATCTGTTAGAGGAGAGTTCTCGTGGGGTATCAACTCATCTAAGTTTATATCATCATTATGATCCATTCACGATCAAGAAGAAGATGAAACCAAGTGATTTGGGTAATTTATGCAGGCTGCTTGTGCCTTCAGATTTGGTGGAGAAGTATATCTTGCCTTTCTTGAATACGGATCAAATCAAACAGGTGAATCAAGAAACCAATTTGGGTTTGAAGGTCAGTGTTTGGGATATGAACACACAGAGCATGCATCAGTTGGTCTTCAAGAGATGGAGCACGTCGAGGAGTTATATTTTCAATGATGGCTGGACAAAAGACTTCGTTAGAAGGAGGAATCTCGTTGAAGGTGATGAAATTGGACTCTATTGGGACACTTATCACTCTAGGTTTAATTTCAATGTTCTAAGTAGGGCTGCTGCTGCTGCTAGCTGATAATACTACAGATTAGTGATGGTTTTAGTTTATGCTAGATTGTTGTTTAGGCTGTCAATTTGCTTGTTCTATTGACACAATCTTCAGCTATTATTATTCTACTCGTCCTTTTTTCTTTTTCATGTTTGGTTAGATATCATAATTAATCAATAATCTCCTTGCCCTAAAAGCGCTTTTATAAGAATATGCCAAATGGTATAAATCTTGTATTGTAATTTTATTTAATAATTTAAAATTTTAAATTAAATTAGTTTTTTAATGTAATATATATTGGAGTTTTTTTCATGAGTTTAAAACTTACTATAAATCATATATACTTGAATATATAGATCAAGAAACCTAGGCTAGTGGATGTAAGCCTTCAAAAACCCTTCGTTAGATAATTTGATATATACTTTTAAATCTCACTCAAATCCCCATGTTTTAAAAATTTTACAGTGAAATTGTGCAGGTTTTGGGACGTTGGTGTCATATTTTTTTTCAATTTTCATTCCAAAGTAATTTTGGCAGCTAAAATCATTTTGAAAAACCAAAATCACTGATATATAGTATTAATCATTAAAACTAAATTGCGAATCTAACCAAAATCACTGAAGAATATTAAACATAGTATTGAAGGAAAGCTTTATTGCACAGATCATGGCAGCCAAGGTAGGCCCCTTGATAAATTTATTGGGCATAAGACATGTCTTGGAGAGGGATGGATTTTGTATGTACTACATCATGCATTAAATTTTATTCTGTGTTCATCAAGCCAGGAGATAATGCCGTCGAGTACTCGGAAAATCATCTCATCTGTCTCACCTTTCTGAGCTACCTGCCTTCTCATGAAATGCCTTGTTTACTGATGGATCAGTTACTACGTCAGCTTCTCCATGCAGGATTAGTAATGACAGAGAGAAACCCGCAAAATGTTGCCACTTCGGATCAAACTATAACCATCAGAAAAGACTAGAAAGAACTTTGCATAATCAATCAGAACCACAACTCCTGAAAATTTCATGTGATTCTTGGCTTGTAAAAGTTGTCGAAAAACTTTACACCAAGTTGGAATTTCTCCAATAATCTTCATGGAGCACTATTAGCATGAGAAACATACTAAATGGCATGAGAAAATGGATATTTTCACCGCGTAACTTGTGTTAGTAGCTGTTGCAGAAAGGTCTCAAGGTCAGAAGACACAGAGCAAGTAGCATTTATGTGCCCCGGAGAGAAGAAAAGGACATTAAATGCATAACAATAATGCATTACATCTGTGTTTTATGCTAGATCATAAGACTAATACGCAAACCAGCTCTTGCCTTTTCAAGTCTCTGAATACCGTCTTGACTAAATTCTGGTGTGGAACTATTTTCAACTTTGGAAAGAGACTTGAGCTACACCTGTCAGAATTTGCTTCACAAACCATGGTGGAATCATGTTATCTGTGAACTAGAGAAAAGATTATTCAGCTTAAGTGGAAGTGAGAATCGCCAACGAAATGGAGCTCAAGAGGATACTTCTGTTCCACCCAAAGACTGTCCAAACAGGTAGCTTGTGGGGTTACGGAGCTTAGGGTTCTCTGCAACGAAATCAAACAGTGTTCAGAGTTGTAGTTGCCCATATGGAGTCTTAGTTCTTCTTCCCTAAATAAAAGTCATTTACCATTCACAAGCTCCGGCGGAAACATCAGATTATAGTTCAAGAAAGATAAGTAAAACTTTGATGTTGGAGTAATGCTCAGCGACATCATTGACAGGCTTATCAAGGCTTGGAAAATGGCCATGAAGACCATCTGAAAGGCCAAACCCTGGATAAGCCATTGCAAAAACTCCATAGCCAGAAGATGCCACCTTTCTTGCAACTCCTGTAGACACCTCCATACCTAGGTAAATTAAGCTCCATTTTCCACAAATGGCGCACCATTAAACTTTCACTCAATTTGCGTACCTTCAAACAAAAAAGTGCAAGTATCTCCATAACTATGACAACAACAAACCAATGCCTTGGGATGAGAGTTCCCTGGAAGCCAGCTTTTCGAAAAAAATTCCAATCCTCTTGAATTAACTTCATATGACTGCCATCTCAAAAAGAAAAAAAAAATCCACATAGTGATTCATCCATTAAATCTGACAAGAACCACTGGCCAAGTTAGCATTCCACCTCTGCGTCACTGAAAAGCTAAAATTAAGAAGAAAACGAGAAGAAAATGAAAAAAAGGAGGAGGCTAAAATAGCTTATATCAGGTTCATAATAAATATCAAAAACTTGTTTATAGTAACAGCTGAAATTGTTTACTTGGAGAATTAGCAAGCTAGAACATCTCAAATCTCCTTTCAGCAATTGTCGAGTCATAAAGAGCCTGATTTTCTGTAAAGATTTCCTTTTCAGAATGATTAATATGACCAGTGCTCCGAAGACAAAATTAATGAAACAAAACACTGCATAGCAGATGTTTGACAGAACTGTGCTATTAAGTATTCAATTAAAGGTTCTTGAAGATTTACACAGCGAAGAGAATGCAGTTCCATACAAAAATAAAAAATAAAAAATCTAATGTTTACAAACATAATGTAGGGCATTGGAGAATGGTTAATAAATAAATAAAAATTTAGTTAGATAGATCATTTATATTTTGGATAAGTGCACTCGTTAAAAAAAAATTCTTACACATTTTTTTTTTAACTTGAACTTAAAAATAACAAGGTGAAAAGCATACTTAAGTTTTCTTACACGTTCTACTTTTATAGCCACCAACTTAAAAGAATAAATATTTTAAAGTTAAGGTGATGATAATAATTTAAAATGTTTTTTATTTAGAAATATATTAAAATAATTTTTTTTTATTTTTTAAAATTATTTTTAATATCAGCATATAAAATTAATCTGAAAATATATATAAAAAAATTATTTTAAGTAAATAAAAAATTTAAATTTTAAAATTTTAAAAATTTAAATTATTATATTTTTAAAATTAAAAATACATTGGAATGTCACCTTTATTTTTATTAAGGATGATAAAAAAAAAGTTGAATAACTGAAAAAATTGAAAAAATAAAAAAATTAATTAACCGAAAAAACATACTAAAAAACCCAAATGTTTATGGTTTGATTCAGTTAAAACCGAAACGAACTTGTAACTTAAATCAAACCCCAATTCCCTAATTCTCTTTCCTCCCGCAACCACCCTCACCTCCCTTTCTCTCTCAACAATTTGTTATCTTTTTTCCTGCAACTTCCCACCTCTGTCTTTTCTCTCATATGTCTTCTCTCTTCTCTCTAGTCTCTAGTCTGTTGTCTCTTAACAACAGTGCCGCCCTCTCTATTATCTGTAAGTTTCTTCCTTCGCCTATAATTTTCAATGGTGGAAGGTTTTTACTTTTTCGTTTGGTGTTTTTTTTCTCTATTTGAGACGTCAATTGATTTGTTAAATGCTCTGAGAAAGCATGATCTGTGTTTGCCAAATGATAAAATGGTATAATAGTTCTAGATCAATGTGACAGTTCTTGAAGCATAGATATTGAGTATGGCAATGGCACCAGATGACACTCTTTGTAAAATATTGAGTGTCTGGTTCACGGTGATGGTGATGTTTATTCGGAGGTTTCTGATCCTATAGGGCCTCAACATTGTTCAAAATCTTCTGCTAAATTACATGGCCGTAATAAATCCAAGAAGCCTGTTTCGAATGATAAATTTTTTTGAAAAGCCCAAGAAAAATTCCAAAAAAGGACCAAAAAATTAGGCAATTGGAATTGGTTTTTTTTACATCAATAAAAAGCCCAATCGTATAAATCATATAAAAAGAGATTATTTCAGTTTGATAAAAAAAATTAAAAAAAACCATAACATATATAGGTTTTTGATTCAATTTGATTTGGTTAGTTTGGTTTAGTTTAAAAATAAAATCTGAACCAATCACCTCACCTCTAATTATCTGTCTTTTGTTTTTCTTGAAATAATATCCAAATTTCTATTTTTATTTGAAAATGATAAGGGAATAAAAAAGACAATGGCAATGGAAAAGCTTTTTTAGATTAAAAATGTGTTCGAGAATGTAGTAATAATTGCAGTTTAAAGTGTTCAAAGTGATGCAAAGTATTTTCACTTAGAAATGTATTAAAATAATATTTTTTTTATTTTTAAAAAATTATTTTTGATATATAATCTGAAAACATAAAAAAAATTAAATTTTAAATAAACATTGTTTGAACTGTGCTACAAGCACATCCTAAGTCAAATTTGTGTTGATAAAGAAATTAATGTTTATAATCTCTCCGTTACCGGTTAGGTTTCCTTCAATGTCTTGATGAGCAACAAGAAGGAAGACAGGACATTAACTTCATTGCCGTCACCGTCCCTAACCAACCCAATGCCCACATAATTGCCAAATGGGCCCTTCTGAACATTCTCAGATTCTCGCAATCTCTTTTACCGAAGGTCTCTTTTTTGTTTGGGGTTTATGGACAGAGACGCGAGAGAACATTTCTATGTTATTTCTTTAGTTTTGAAAGTTGTAAATGCTTTTGGGGTTTTATTTTTGTGAACAGCATTTTGTTACATACAAGTCAATATTTATTTTATTTATGCTTGACTTGAGAAAAACCAAGGAATTTCTTTCTCTCAACATTTTAATGAAAATATTTTTATACAAAAGTTTCTTCAACAAATATATATTTTTCAATTTTCTTTCCAACAAAATACATCTATTTATATCTTTTCTTAAACGCCCATATTTAATGTCATTTTACTCGTAACAAATATAAATTATAATTTTTGTAATATAAATTAAAAGTAAAATAATGAGGTTTGTTTATTTTATCCTTTTTTTTTTTATCTTGAACATAAGAAATGACAATCTCATCCCCGAACCAAATCCAATTTTTCTCTATCTCCCCTACCCCTCACTAAGTTTGGCTGAATTGGCCAATGTCATTGTCCATAGAATATATATTTTGTTTTTTTGCTTTTTAGTTTTTTTTTTTTACAAGAATCAATTAAATTTATTATAGAAAAATTCATCTACTCCAATTTAACATAATTTTATATAAAATTAAAACTAATTTCATCATTCTTTACCGATGACTATCTGACCAAATCCTCCCTCCAATAAGATTCATGAGTTTTCTTTAGATTTTCAAGCAAAATAATCATGTATTCACACTTAAACACTTTTATTAATATAAATTAGTAAAATATCCTATTCAATTAAATTCAAGAATTCCAATTCCCCTAGTATTAGTAATGGTTGAACCTCATTTATAAGCGGAGGGTGTGAAATTTCTTCTAAACTTCATGATTAATACCTTACCTATTAATTTATCATGTAAGTAAACATCATTAAACACCAAGAACATTGAAGTCTCCTACAACCATCTATTGATAAAGAGCATTGTTATTAATCATGGGCTGGGAATTTTATTGTGTCTAGGGGAGTAATTAATGAAATTTTATTAGTTGTATTTATAGATTCATTTTAAAATAAAATAAATACGAGAAAGAAATTTTATGTTGGACAAGGTTTTATTTGTTATCTTTTCTTGGTATTGTTTTTTTTTTCAATATAGACTTATTAAATAACTAATAGAATGTTACTAATTACTTTGATTACTATAAGATTTTTCATCTTATATCAACTTAGTTGGTCAACTGATAACTCGCTAATTCAAAATTCAAGTTTAATCAAGTTTTAGATTAAATTAGATTGGTAGGTAATACAATTAAACTTAATTGACTATATGAAAACTGAAGTGATACTAAATTTAATGTTTTTTAAAAATTCAAAATGAAGTTCCTTTGATTGTTTTTTTTTTTAATAACATTATTTTAAATTAACTTGATCAACTTTTTAATATGTAATCTTAGTTTTGAACCATTTTTTATAACTTTGCTAGATAGATCTACGAGTGTCAAATACATCTGTTGGTAATTATATATTAAAATGTTACAATAAAAGTTTTGATTTATTTTTTTGCTGTGATTATTTATTTGTTTCAACTTTGAATTATGGAGTCTTTGGGTTTTTATTTGTATTTCAAAGGAAAAGGGAGGGACATTTAGACAGCAAAAACGTCAGTTGGTGTTCTAGAGTAGTTCGATAATGAAAAGTTGGAAGAATCCTTCTAATTTAATTATTGTGTTGTTTTTGTATTTTAAAAATATTTTCAAAAAAATTTAATTTTTTTTATTTTTTTTGCTTCAAATTAATATTTTTTTAGTGTTTTTAGATCATTTTGATGTGCTAATGCCAAAAATAATTTTTTTTTTTTAAAAAATATTATTTTGATATATTTCCGAGTGAAAAACACTCTAAAAAGCAACCGCAACCACACTTCCGAACACACATGGATGTCCTGTGATGTAAAACATTACAAGATTTTTTTAAAAAAATTAATATGAATGTTCGGGCCAGCTTGCGTGTAACTTGACTAATTCTATGAACCTTTAAGTTAACGACCATGTAAATCTTTAGTAGTTTTAAGGTTTGTAGGATTTAAACTGATGAATATCTGAAAAATAAATTTAAAACATGAACAATCAAATATACAATATTTTAATTTTTAGCTAACCTTCATGAGAAAATGGCAATTGACTGGTAGAATCATTGAGGATGGTCCAATTCAAAATACAGTTATCGAGATTAACATGATATAAGACTCCGGTTATTATATTATCATTTCAACTCATAAATTGTTTTTTTCTTAAAAAAAATAAATAGAATTACACCGTGGATTACTAGATAGAATTAAAAATTCTAGCTAGGTTAAATAACTACAAAACCTAAATCACGAGATATAAGCTTACCCTATCGCTTCTTATGGATTTTTTTTTTATATTAAACAAGATATTGAACGGGAATGATTAGCGTATAATTTATCAAACTTAAATGTGTTGAAACTAAGTCGTTTTCAGTTAAGTACAAAACAGGTCATTTGTGAACAGAATTTGTACATAAATTATTAGATTTAAAGGAGAAAATATATATTTACTTTTATATCAAAATCTTATAATAATTTATGTCTTAAACAGTTTTGTAAGCTTTAAATATTTTTTCTTTTTTTTTTAAAAAAAAGTAATGTCAAAGAGTGTCTGAATTTAACTTGTTTAGAAAAGTGAGAGAGTGTAAGAGTTAAAAAGAGATCAAAGAATCTATTTCTGACCCGTTCAAGGAATCTTTTAAGATTGAAATCTAAAATGTCAAGAAAAAAATCAATCTTTTTAAATTACATTTCTCTCCACGAGGATGTAATTAATTCCGAAATGATCAGTTGGCGGTGGCTCGAGATCTTAATCGATTAAGATATTATTTTAATAAATAAAAAATACTACTAAACCTGGATATTTCTGTCATTGCCTTCAAATTTGCATAGAGATTCACCAATCACGCTCGAAAAGCTGTTCACACGAAAATAAAATAAAATCGCCTAGCAAACAGCCCCACGAACGTGGTGCACGTGCTTACTTTAATACCCTCGAAGCAGAGTCTTTAGTCACGAGCAGCACACGTGTCTCAATCGGAGCAGGGAAGTCAAAGTACTAGACAAGCTGCAAATGGGACCCATCTGGCAAGCTGGCATTTTTACACGGTTCCTCATTTTCCGGTGCGTAAATGACGCCCGCGCAAACAAGCACACGACACGCCGTGTCTCTACTCTCTGCTCTCTGCCCTCTCTCTAGTCTCTGTCTCTCTGTCTGTCTTTTCCCAGAAAATATAATAATCTTGTGGACCCAACCTAAGTTTCCTTGAAAAGTCAAAGTGAGAGAACAAGTCTTTTGATTGAGTTTATGGGAGCCAGCTTGACTCGGACTCAGATCCAGTTGGGCTACTCATTATTCCTTCATGTGATTTTGTCCAAGCTCAAATCATGCATGGTTCTGCTCTGCCTTTTCCTTTTCCTTTTTTTTTTTTTTTTTTCCCTAAGAACGCACGCTTCAATTATACAAGGAATGTGCAACCATAATGGTAATATCGTCTTTTATACTATACCTCTAAAACCCATATCAATGATAAATATTATTTAGGACTAAGATTATGGAATGATTAAATTAATTCGGAAAAATTGAGTTTTTTTATTAATTCATCTCAATTCAGGTTATTAAATTAATCTATTATCTTGTATTGAGTTTAAAAACTATAATTTATATAATCTCAAACAAATATAAAGATCCCTTTAGTTATAAAAAAATAATAACTTTTGAATGGAATTTATTGAAAATAAATGTCACGAATGACAATGGAGTTCAAACTAAGCTAAATGATTTCGCAAACGATAATGATTTCATGATGTATTTTTTTACCTTCGATAGCAAGGATGAAGAGCTCATTAATTTCCCTTGGTTTGTCAAGAGAGACAATGCCGGTGAGAAGTTAGGAATCTTTCAAATATATTTCCTTCTAGATGTTGGAGTAAAAGTAGATACAGGAATTTGGTTGTATTCTCTTGAAAATGAACATTGAATTAGCTTCTAATCTAATTTGTGATGGATAAGTTCTTCAACCATTTTCTACCTTTCATCGGTATTTTTTTTTTACTTATCCAGATATCTTCACGTCCTTTTAAATGGTAAGACTAGTTTTGTTCAGGATTTGTAATTGACTTTTCAATAAGTATGTTTCCTGAAAATCAAACTTATATTCTTATCCTTGTATGGGTATAGCAGTGCCTTAACTACTAGACCAATACTTCATTGATCTACCTGTCATCGATATATAAAACAGAGTTTGAAAATGTGGTTAAAATTATTTTTTAAAAAATATATTATTTTAATACAATTTCATGCAAAATATATTTTAAATCATAATCGCTATCATATTTTTAAATACTATCTCTATCAGCAAAATTTCCAAATCAAATGAAAGGGTTGTCCTCATTGATAGTAATTTATTAGTGACCGGTTCATGGGTTGGTGTCTTACTTGCAAGACATTAAAACTCTTTGAAAGTTCAAAGTAAACGTCGTCCTTGTTTTCTCACCCCCTTGGAGAAAAACAAAAGGCACCGTTTAATTTCTAGCCAACCTTTCAAACCATAATAAAAAGAATGGTCAGATTAACAGTGTTTTTAAAAGTGCTTGTTAAATACCACTAAATATTCTTAATTGATCATTATAATTTGTTTTTTATTTAGATTTATTATAAATATTTAAAAATGCTATTGTGTAAATAATATTTTTTAACATCTCTTATTGATTGAATATTTATTTTCTTATAACATAAATTAACAATAAATAAAATATAAAAAATATGTTCTTATGATACTTAATGTTATCTTAAAAGGCACGATTTAGTTTTTTTTATAAAATAAATTTATTTTTAACATCAGTATATTAAAATGATTTAAAAATAATAAAAAAATTAATTTAAAACAAAGAAAAAAAATTATATTTTAATAAAAAACAGGTTAAAACTCACTCCCAAGTGGTGTCTATATATGTTCAAAACCATTTTTTTTTTGTTTTTGTATCCTCTTTTTCTTCCTTTATTTTTGAATTCAGGTTGGAACGTTGGAAAAAAAAAAGGAAGAAACAAATGTATAAAGATTTGGCTTCCAAGGTAGACACTGGCATATATCAAGAAATAACATAAGGTGACCTACGGTTTTAGGGAAACCTCACCCGACTGGTTGTTAAGCACACCTATTTTGAGTATGATTTTTCCAACTAGTGGCATTAACGAAATGTATTGATAATAATATAGATAACATTGTGATAAAGTCAGGAAAAACTTCTAATTAAGTTTTGAGTCTTTTCTTGCCTGGTGCATTAGGCTTTGAAGAATTCTTTTTGGGTTAGTCTTGAGACTCATGAATTTCTGTAAAATAAGTTCCCTATTAAAACACAAATTATTCTCCAAAACACAAAGAGAAAAAAAAAATGTAATGTAACAAGAAAAGAGATTGAAATATAGTGTGTTATTGTGTGTAAATATAAGATCGATAAAAAAACATCTTTTTTATACCTAGTGATCCTCAATAATTATAGACTTTTAAATTTGAAAATGATAATAGAGATTAGGATCGCAAACCTATAGCGAGAATAAGTCGACAAGCTTGTTATGTCAATTATTGTCCAAGTAGGGATAAAGTTGCAAACCTATCGCAAAAATTATAGTTGCGTATTCTCCCTGAAGTTATCATGTCAAGTTGTTTACTTTATTGGTAACCACTGTCTGGTTATCCTGTAATATGGACAATAAAATTAAGTGTCTATGTTGTCGATCACAAATAATAATACTCATATCAAGGAATAAAACAATTTTTTAACAAGGAGTAGGGTGACACCCATAACATGGAGGGGGTTAGCTCTGTCAACATGAGAATTCAGGTGGACGTAGATGGATTAGGGGGTGGCTTTTGGTAAGTTTTAGATCTCATAAGTATGGACCCTAAGGGCTTTTTTTTTTTCATCCTGGTTTCTTCCCTTTACCTTTTTCTCTCTTCTCCTCCTATCATTCTCACCCCTTCTGGCTCAGTTAGGCCTTTCCCTTCTCCTTTTTTTATTCTCTTTTCCTTATCTCCTGCTCACTATTCTGAGCTCAGTTGGGCCTTGCTCTTCGCCCTTGTTCTTTTCTTTTCTTTTTCTCCTTTTTTCTTTTAGTTTTGGTTGGGCCTAGTAGGTTTGATTGGGCCACTAATTTTCCTCTCTTTCTTGGCTCAGGTTTGATTAAGCTAGCCGACTTCTTCTCTTTCTCTCATCTCCTCCTTTCATTCTTCATTATTTCTCGAGTTAGGTATTGGGTTTCCAAAAAAACATTGACGCAATGGAAATGATAGTTTTTTTAAAAATTAAGAGTCCAATGGATCCCGTTAGACAATCTAGAGTCGTTTAAGGTTTGAATGAAGATTATTTAGAGATCAAATCTTTTTTATTTTTGGTTTGATCAACTTTTTCAAGGATGAGTTATTGCAAACCACAAGTCATCCAAGAGTCAGACCTCTAACGGTAGTCCATATAAATCAATAGTAAGAAATCTCCTAAAACCTTATTTTAAAAAAAAAACCATTGTGTATTTGAGTGCTAGCTCTCTCTTTCGTGTTTTCAGATATTTCTTTGCACCGTATGTTTTGTAATATCTATACAACTCTCATAAAAATATGAGGCATAATATTCTACTTATAGAGAAAACCTAATAACCCTATAAATAATAAAATATCAATTTGCTCCTAAATAATATCACATATATTATTTCAAGATAATTTTAGAAATTTATTCAATTAGGTTCCTACTTGATTTTTATAGGTTTAGAAGTGTAATCCATATATTAATTACATTATAGTCCTCAATTTTAAAATTATTTACAATCAAGTCACACTTGATCAATCATCCCGATTTAATTTCTGATGAATGGTTCTCAATATATGTGACCCATTAGGTTATTTAATATGTTGGTCTAAATACAAATCACAATCCTAAATAAAATAGCATTAAAGAATTAAATAATTTGACTAATTATCAATTCAATAAATTGATTGATTTATATTTGAAGATCAAATGCACCATCTAACAATGTATCATGATTTCTCAAATATTAGGGAAGTTATACATGGTTTGACTTAACATTTTAGTGACCAATCTCCCAATGTAATTAATAATTATTATCTCTACATCAATAATGTTTCGATTTAAACAATGTATAGTCAATATCAAAGCATAACATTATTTATATAAAATAATTTAATGATCTCAAGTCTAAGGATCACTTACACAACTATCACATGAACCTTTTCATAGACACAAGTGATCTCTCCATATGAAATCTTTATGCAAGTCAGTTCAGTGTACATGTCATCTAACAAACACTTACATATTAGTTCCAAGTATCTTTAATACTTCATCTTATGAAAATAATTGCTTCTTTTAATAAATAAAAGAATATAATATATATCGGTTCCAACAACTCTAATTAATATCTAGTTTTAACATAACATTGACCATTAACATTTAGAAACAATATGAACCTCATAATTATAACAAATTATAATTTTCTTGGCAAAACATTTTTATCTTAATGACTTTATCTTTACTTTAGACTCATTAATAAAACATTAATGAATATTAAAGATAAATAATATATTTATCAATAATAAATATATTTTATATGAATAGAGTCGGTGCTAGTGTAATAGACTAATTAGTTACAAGGCATATAAACTAACATTAAATTAGGCTTGACCCTTCCCTTTTTTCTTTGAGTTAGGTTGGGGCAACATTGGGTTAGGTAGGGCTTAACCCTTTCCCTTTCTTCTAATATTTTTTTTTTATATTGAAGTTAGTAGAGTATTATTTTTTTTTTTAAGTTGATATTCACTTCAATCGAGACTAGACTAGTATTAGATCACATATAGTTCTGAATTGCTTTTAAAAGTTGGATTTTTTAATCTTGCCAATAACTCGTGTCCAATGCCATACAAAAAAGATGTAGGAGCTTTCTATGAGTGAAAATCAATTCTTTAACATAATATCAAGGTTTTTTTTTTTTATGTCTGTCTTAATTCTCAATGATTTTGTTACAAAGAAATTAAAAGATGGTTGGAAATGTAGGGTAATCTAACCACTAGAATTTGTTTATTTTGAATTGAGATAGTTGTTAAATATGTTATATGATTTACTCTAATAAAATTTTCTGGTTTTTTTCTTATAATAAATAAAATTAAATGAATTGAAGTTAACTTGTAAACCCCAATTGGAGTTTATGGTCTGCCCAAACGAGGTGGGAGAAAAATTACATTGATGATGATTAACAATGTTGATCATTCTAAATTGATAAAATATATAGGAAACTTTCACTTTTCAAATTTTATCACATTTACAATATGTGTTTATGTTACTAGTTCTAGAATCAAACAATATGTGAGCAATGAGAAGTAAGATTGTAGCTTTAATAATATTATTTTGATATAGTTTCAAGTAAAAAATATTTTGAAAAGCAATATCAATCACAATCTCAAACTCTGCCTTACATAAACCTTTTTCATATTACAAACTCTCATTAAAACATTACTCATGGAGGAATAACGAGTTTTGAATATTGTTGATGATCCATAATTTATGATATTTGAGATAGAAAATATACTTTTAATCATAGTTTCTAAACTCAATTAAACCCGTATGGATTGACTAAAAAAACCCAAGACTCAATGCTTGACCCGAATCAGGTTTCTAGTTAAGCCAAACAAGATAATAACCTAGTGAAATTTGATTGACCTAACTGAGTTTTTAGTGATCCAATTAACCTAACCAACCTAACCGAGTCCACACCAAATAAATTAGGAGAAAAAAGAACAACATTGTTTTAGTTAAAATAATTGACTTAATAACCCATGAATTGATCCAATAATCTAGTAATCGAGACTCTATTTGAGTTAATCAAGATCTATCAAGTATGCTCCTAACTTTCTTCATACAAGATAAAAATAAACTAATTAACTCTTAACAAGTGTTAATACAATATGCTTTTCATAAAAACCCTTTTCACACCATGAAATCTTCCAAAAATAGGAAAAAATAGTCAAAATATCAACTAATACAGCATGCTTTTCATTCAATATATAAACACTAAATTATTGAGTCGTGCTATGTTGCGGGTTGGGTAAATTATTTCTTGAATGTAAAAAAATATTTAAATGTTGCCAATGTTTTTAATTTTTTTTCTAGTGGATAAAAATTTAAATTGTGTGGGGAATGATCTAAACTAACTCGATTGATTTTGCAAGTTTAATAACAACCTGGACAACCCGTAAAAATATAATTTGGCTTAGAAAAAAAATTCAAGATGATATTTTTTTAATATTAAGATAAAAATATATTTGATTGACTTGGGTCATCCTGAGTTAACATGTTAAATTCATGACCCGATTTATAAGACTATGATAACCTTATAGAAAACAAATCAAAACAAATTATGAAGTCTAATTCTCAATCAACCAAATGTTGAAGGATAAAATTGTAAAACAATCAGTTTAAAAAAGGACTTAAAAAAGTGAGCCGATTTAACCTATCAAACACATGACCCGGGTCATAAGACTAAGATAACTCAATTGAAGAAAAATAAAAATAAATTATGAAGTTCAATTCCTAAACAACTCAATATTGAAGGATGAGATTAAAAAAGAAATCAATTAAAAAAATAACATAAAAAATTACTCAAGTCAATCCGCCAAAACCATGACCTGGGTCATGAGAACCTAGGTCAAGAGATGAAGATAACCTTGTAGATTTTTTTTTAAAAAAAAATCTGATTTAACCCGTCAAATCCTCGACTCTGGTCATGAGATTAAGATAAACCCATAGACAAAAAATCAAAATAAATTATGAAGTTCAATCCCTTGAACAATTAAATTTATAAAAATTCTAATTAAAAAATTACATAAAAATAAGTCAAATCAACCTACGTTAACTCGTTAAACACTATTCTTAGGTCACGAGGCTAGGATAACATAATAAAAAGCAAACGCAAAGAAATCATGATACCTAATTCCAAATGAAACAAAATATTAAATGATAAAAATAGGGGAAAAGTCAATTAAAAAAAGAAAAAATAGTCAATTAGATTAATCAGTAAAATTGTGACATGGATCATAAGACGGAGACAACCCAATAAAAAAAATCAATGTTGAAGGACTCATGATCCGGGTTATGAGATCAACATAGCCTCCTAGAAAAAAATAATCAATTTAACCAGGGTTAAAATGAAAAAACACGTGTCCCTGATAATAAGACTAAGATATCCCTATAAAAAAACATATCAAAATAGATTATCAAGCTCAATTCCAAACCGAGCCAATATTGAATGATAAAATTGAAAAAAGTTACAATAAAAAAAAAACACAAAAACTAACCTGAGTCAACTCAGGTTAACTTGTTAAGCAATATTTCCGGGTAATGAGGTTGGAATAACCAAATAGAAACAAAACAAATCATGAAGCCTAAATTCCAATTAACCCAATAACAAAAGATGAAATTAGAAAAAAAAAATTCGTTAAGAAGAAAAAAAACCAGAGCCAATTAGGTTAACCTACCAAACCTATGATCTGTGTCATAAGAGTGAGATAACCCGATAAAAAATAAATCTAATAGTAAAAGATAAAATTAAAAAAAAACATTGATTGAATAAAAAACAAAGCAATTGTGTAAATAAGGTCAAAGTAGGGTTTTCATTGTGGATTACTATAGTAAAAACCCCACATATTTTAGTGTATTTACTAGTCTATTGGCTTGCACTTTGTCACATGTGAAACCAATTTTTTTTTTAAATGTAAAAAAAATGTTAAGGGCAAGAAGAATCTTTTGATAATGTTATTAAACCTAACCTAGCGAGTTAATCTTAAAACCTCCCGACTCAGCTCCTTGTTTAACTCAAGTTTCCAATTAAACATCACGATAGCTATCCTGACTTAAATCGATCAATTTCATGGGTTCAAATACAACATTGATGATCGGTAAAAACATGACTTAACTTTTAAAAAAACTTTAAGATGATGATTTATTTTTTAAAAAAATATATTGAGACAAAGACAGGTTGAATTGACCTTATTCCTCCCATCACTCGTGTCATGATTTTGGGTTTAATAATTTTTAATAAACTTTTTTATTTAATTACTTGATAAAAATAGATGCTCATAAAATTGAGCATCAACATAAAAACAGACACTTATTTGAGACTAATAACCCTATAGAAAGCAAACAAAAATAAATCATGCAGTTTATTTCCTAAACAGTCCAATATTAAAGGATAAAATAAAAAAATAAATTAAAAAAAAGCATATATGGTCGGTGGGTAAAATCATCAAACCTGTGATCGGGTAACCCGGGGTAGCACACCAAACCTATAAATCGATTTATGGACTCCATTGAGATTATAATTTGTTTTTTTCAAAAACCATTTTTTATTTAACTCTATGATAACAAAAATAGATGATCGCAAAATCAAACACCAACCCAATACTGAGATATTTTTTGAGACTACGATAACTTTATAGAAAGTGAAACAAGATCAATTATGAAATTGAATTCCCAATTAACCCAATATCTAAGGATGAAATAAAAAAAATTAAAAACAAAAAGTTAAACTTGTCAAACATGCGAACTAGGTCAACCAGTCAAATCTGTGAATAGGTTTATGGACTTTATAAAGTTTAATAACATGGGTTTTCTCTGAAACTATTTTTTCCAACTATTTGAGAAAAAAATAGACGATAAAAAAAATTTAAGTTCAATTAAAAAAATAAAAAAGACATCCCACCAAACTCATAAACTAGAGCAACCGGGTTACCTTGACAAACCCACAATCCACACTAACTATATATAAAGATAAAATAAAAAGAAATAAATTATGAAATTCAACTATCAACCACTCCAATATTAAAAAATAAAATCAACAAAAACAAACTTAAAAACAATAGAACAAAAAAAAAGAAGCAAAAGAAAAAGAAGAAGAAGGTGAAGAAGCAAAACACTGTTATCTATGATGCAATGAGTGTGGGTGAATAGTAGTTTTCATACCCTTTAGTTTTTGTTACTTTATAAAATTTAATAATATAATTTTTCTCAAAAACTATTTTTTGTAACTATATGAGAATAAATAGACTATAAAAAAGTTAAATTAAATTAAAAAAGAAAAAAAAAAAGACACCCCACCAAACCCATAAATTAGGACAACCTGTGTTATTGTGGCAAATTTGCAAACCATGCTAACTTTATAAAAAAGGCAAGATAAAAAAACAAATTACGAAGCCAATTTCTAAACCACCCTAACATTTAAAAATTAAATTGAAAAAAAAAATTGAAAAAAAAATTATAACAAAATTTCAACAACAAAAAAAAATTAAAGAAAAAAAAAACATCATAGATTACTATTGTAATTCACAATGCAATGAGGAGAAAAAAAATAGACTATAAAAATTATCAAATTTAATTAAAAAAAACACCTCATCAAACATGTAAGTCGGGACAACCAAGGTTATAATAGTAAACCCACAAATCATGCTAACTCTTTAAAATAGTAAAATAAAAATAAATAAATTACGAAACTAAATTCTTAATTATTTTAATATTTAAAAATAAAACCAACAAAAATAAATTTTTTTTAAAAAATTATAACAAAAATTCAATACTAAATATATATAAAAGAAAAAAAAAAGCAAAATAATTTGTAATCTCCGGTGTGTGTAATGAGTATGAATGAATAATAAGTTTTTGCACCTTTATTTTTGTTAATTAATAATAATAATAACAAATCACCAATATAGCCATTTCTCATTTTGACCCTAAGCATAGATTTTTATAATAATTTTCTTACCAAGTCAGTCAGTCAGTAGACAACTTCCCTTTTTTTTCCATTCTTCTATAAATATGCCATCCCCGCTCCGTTTCTTTCTCCTCCTCTCCTTCGTGGCAGGCGCCTTCTCTCTCTCTCTCTCTACATATCTTCTGCTTCAGGTACTTCTCTCTCTACGTATATCCGTACGTATGTACATACTTGCCTTTATACGATTGCTAATAAGCAGATCTATCCTTGCTTGCTAATTGAAGTGTAGATCAGATCTAGTTTAGGTGGCTTACTTCGCTGTTTTTATTTCTGAGCTGTTATTGATTTTATTTTTTTAAAATAATTCGGGTACTCACTGTTTTTCTTTGGAAATTAAACCTTGTTAGTTTTTCAGTGTTTTAATGGGAGATAAGATGAGTTTTTTTATTGTTTAAGACCTGATTCTGATGGATTTTGTTTTTAAAAGGCTTTCGTCTAGATCTGTAATTCCTTCTGTTTGGTTGCTGAGAAAGTTGAGGAATATTAAAGAATTCGAAACAGATTTGAATCTTTCCACCTTTTTTTAGCTTTTTTGTGAAGTCAATTTGATTTTAAATATTTTTTCGTGATTTAATGGGGTATTTTTTGTTTTAATTAGATCAGAGTGATTTATTTTATAGTAATTACTTGATTTCTAAGATTTATTTCTTGAAAATGGACAGGCGTTCTACTGCTGTGAATATATTGTTACAAATTTGAAGATGATGAATCAAATCAGTCTTCAGCAGAACGCCATTAGTTGTTGTGATGAGAGAAGAGGTTTGGTTTCAATTTCTGATTCCAAGGGTCTTGTTGTTTGTCCAAAGCCTCGGCGAGTAGGAATTCTGGCTAATAATCCCATTAGGCCTTTGAGATGGCCCGTGAGGTATGTAGTTTTTGGTGATTTCTGCTTTTTTTTTAATTAGGTTATTCAGTTGTTTTGCGACTCAGGATGATTTTAATGTGTGGAAATTGTTTTTAATGACAGCCATCAAGCCGAAGTGGGTGATTGGAAAGCTGGGGCGGAGCTTCTGGACATTATTCTCATGAAGGTAAACTGGTGTTGTCCTTTTTGTGTGGAAGTTAGGAAGACATTTGTGTAGTAGAAGTTGATAATTTTGACGTATGCTTATGATGTTGTTGATGCATAATCCTTTATTTGGGAGGCATCTGAACTCAATTTCTTTTCCTTTTGGTGAGGGTGCTTTGCTGTTGTGGTTGTTGAATTTGATTATGTTGAACTTGTTTGCTGGTCATTCAACATTTTTATACATGGAGAGGAATCTGCAGGCTGTATTTCATGTTACGGGTTTGTTTTGACTTGACTATGATCTTGGTGTTAACAGGAGGGTCATGAGCCAGATCATTCTGCTACCCAGGTGGTCTCATCGCCACCTCCATTTTTTTGTGGGTCTCCTCCATCCAGAGTAGGCAACCCATTAATTCAAGATGCTAGATTTGGGGATGATAAACTCACTCCAATGTCACCATTGTCCATTCCATCTCCTTCAGGTTTATCTTCTCCATCATCATCTGCACGCAAAGGAGGGTGTGCAAGAATGAAGTTTGGGCTTAAGCCAGCCATGGTTAGAGTAGAAGGATTTGATTGCCTCAACAGGGATCGCCAAAATTCCAGCATCCCTGCTGTGGCTTAGAACTCGCAAAATCAAGTGTATATAGAAGGGAGCTAAATCGCTACCAGAGTCACAAACACAGCAGATTTAACAAGAGGAGTTTTGAATCGTTTTGCCGAGAGTCTTGAGAAATGCCCCTAGTAGTGTATATATGATATATGTTTTCTCCGGTGATCATTGCTAATATCTTGTAAGTAGTTTGATTGATTGAACAAAGAAGAGAGGTCAAAACCTTGTGTTCTTGAGCAAGGTTTTGAGAGCATAGCTCATTGTAATATAAGGTAAGGTGGGCTAGTAGTGGGAGGATCGTTTGATTTCTTTTGATGATCACCATGAAAAAAATCCTGTATAGAGCCAATCGGTGATTGAATTTTGATCATTTACCCTGTGATTGTATATTGGTAATTGTCAATGAATTGGTCCGCTCCTGGACGCTAATCTCTTCCTCTTATCAACTCAAAAGCTGCTTCTACTTATTTTTGTATGTCAAGTATATTCTGGGGTAAAAGCGAAGCTGGATATTTTGCTTCCTTAGTTGGAACTCCCTTCGTCACGGTCTTTCGAAGATAAATCAAGCTGGGCATGTAATCTTGTTCTAGTTTATAACCATCGTCAAGCTCTTGACCTCTTCAGCATCAAGTTCAGGTTTCGCATATACTTGAAAAGAATTAAATGCTTGTGGAGCCAGGTACGCAGAACTCCTTTCTAATGCAAGTATATGGTAGGTTTGTTGGTCGATGTTGGATTGATTGCTGTTGCTTGGGGGGCTGTACATTTAACTTTCATTTCAACCACCTGCCTAAATAGCCACTAGTTTGGGTTGCCCAGTAGCTGATTATTATCCCATCAAAAGGTTACCTTTAAATACTCTTTTAAGTGTTCGGGATCATGATTTTTAATTTTTTTATTTAAATTTAATTCTTTTTATATAAATGATGTCTTGATATTAAAAATTATTTTTTAAAAAAAAATATTATTTTAATACATATTTGAGAAAAATAATAATTTGAACTACAACTACTATTACACTTTCAATTAGGGGTGATCATTTTTTGTTCGGTTCGGTTTTTATAAAAAAAAAGTAACCAAACCAAATTTTTTTTAAAAAAAACTGAAACTGGTTCAAACAGACCGGTTTCGGTTCGGTTCTGTTTTTAGGACAAAAACTGGTTAAAACCGGTTTGGCTCGGTTTTTTTGGTTTGGCTCGGTTTTTTTTTATTTTTTTTGTTCGGGTTCGGTTCGGTTTTTTTGGTTTCAGGCTTATAAAACCGAAATAGAACCGGTCAGTTTTTTCAAAATTTTAATCGGTTTTTAACGATTCGGTTTTTTCGGTTATTTTTTTTCCGGTTTTCTTAATTTTTCAGTTTTTTTGCTCACTCTTACTTCCAATCACTCATCCATCAAATTTACAATGGATTTTAACCTTTATTTTTCTTCCATGCATTCATTTAAGTTAGTTGTTAGATGCAGTTTGAGGACGTATCCAAAATGAGCCTTGCTTAGGTCATTAAATTATTGGGTTAATCCACGCGTTAACAAGGCAACCCGAGTAGAATTTTTTATCAAAACAATATTGTTTTGTTTTTTTTTTCCAATAATTTCCTTGGTGTTAACCTGATTAAGTTTGGATCAAGTTTATCTATGTCAACCAAATCACTGAAAACCTGACCAAGTTAACCATGTTTTATAAAATCAATATCTTTTTGGATCCAATTTAAATCCTAATCCAAGTCAAGTTACTAGTTTATGAAATTTTTAAGTCTAACTACAACTATGCTTGAAAAAAGAAAACAAGAAAGTTGGAATGAAAAAAAAATGTTAATAATTTTTTTTTCTTTTAATTGACAAATGAATAATCTAGATATAATTTTAAAATAAAACATCATTTTTAGATATTGAATGATGTAGTAAAATAAATTAATATTTCAAGGCTCTTCTCTAGGCTGATATGAAGCCTATATCTAGGTTCTTTCAGTCTCTCTCTATAACCATCTGTCTTCAAAGCTGATTGAAATCATTTTGCAGGGTCTTTCTTTTCTTGGTGTATAGGAGTAGTCGAGTTTGCCTTCAAAGCTCAAATTCAACAATTTGGTTTGTTTAAAGATTTGTAGGTAAACATTATTTTTTTCTTGATAAGTTAAATTCACTTTAATCTCATTTTGTTTGTGCTTTGATAGTTGTTCTTTTCCATAATTTGCTATTTATGCGTGATAAGTTGGAAATTAAGTTTTTGCAATGCCCTAATCTTTTTCTTTCCAAAACCCTTTTTTCTTGCTTAATGTTGTGTTTATCTTATGCTTTGTTAGTTTCAAAAACTAAAAATGAAAATAAATAATATTATTGGGGTGGATTCACTAGGTAAATATTCTTTTATTGTGGTTTTGATTATGTATCTTGAATTAATTTTGGATCTGTGAGCTTTATAACATGATATTAGTTATTAATGCTTATGCATTTGGCAACTTATTTGTGAGCTTTTTCATTCTGCGTTATGATATGAAATATTGCTGACTTTTAATGCAATTGTTTTTGGAAATATACAACCATTATAGCAAGAATGGTTGATATCTCATTCTCATTAAAGTGTTCATATGGTATTGTTTATGGAGGCTCGTTTTATTAAAGTAAAAAGAAGCATAATTGGAAAGTGTTAGTTTGTATCAGATTGGTGATGTCCTTACATTTTAGTTTAACTGTCACTTCTGATCTGATTTCTTGTCGTATATGAATTAAACGATGGCTAGATTAGTAACTAAGTTATCGAAGATTGTTATGAAATGTTTCTAACTTCTCATGCAAGTATAAAAAATATACAACCATTATAGCGAAAATGGCTCATATCTCCTTGTCATCAAATTATCTATATTATATCATTGATGGTGGTGCGTTCCATTGAAGTATGGAGAAGCGTAAATGGAAAATGGTAGTTTGTGTTGGATTGGTTTTATGTCTTTAAATTTTGGTTTAATTGTTACTTTTAATCTGATTTCTTGTCCTATATGAATCAAGCTATGGACTTTTAGTGATTAATTTATCAATGATTGTTAAAGGAGTAATATTAGAGGATAAAAAATACCATTTAGAGATCAAATTTTACTTACATCTCTATTTATCGCCATATTTTGTTGAACAAATTGTTTTACCATTTGCTTCTTCTTTTGATTATAGTTTTTAGAAAAAATAACAGCTTCTCATCAATGTGTTGTTGGTCACTGACAACGATTGCCAATGTGCTCACAAATCACATCAATGTTTTTCTATGCATTAATAAATGGTTAATCAAAGTGCTCACAAATCACATCAATGTTTTTCTATGCATTAATAAATGGTTAATCATCATGTTAAATGTCCACCATAGTAGTTAGATTGGATCATATCGCAGGTTTTCCATGATAATTGACTCTAGGAATTATTGGTCATCGGTATATGTTTAGGTTTCCCTATCTATCTGGTCTGGGTAATTTGTTTTCTATAACATT
>Ga0307510_10002018_pt1 | contig 22910 bp, 18 predicted proteins | sample 12_EM_MG_FD_207224 | JGI IMG/M metagenome (GOLD analysis project Ga0307510, IMG submission 207224) | Populus trichocarpa ectomycorrhiza microbial communities from riparian zone in the Pacific Northwest, United States - 12_EM | ecosystem: Host-associated > Plants > Roots > Unclassified | place...
CTTATCAGACTATCATTATTGGTAGCCTTGGTGCGACCCTCCGCTACAACACAACATCCGTTGATATCACCTTTATTCTTGCTACCGCCAGACAACCTCTGTCCTTTAGAACTCGCCTATCCCCCTCCTTACGAACGCCCCCGGGTAATCTCATTGCGAGCTTTGTTCTGGAATCGTAAGTTTGCCATTTATCACAACGATTATACTTGTCTGATACTAAGGACTCGCCACCTCAGTCTCACGCCTCTAGATCCGGCCTTCGTGTCCCGCTCACCTGCCGCCCCCCACGGGCACTATTTTGCTGGAAATACTGACAATTGACTGTCCGGCCTCCAACACAAAGTCAAGCTTAAAAGAGTTCCACCCACCGACACTTGTGACAATGCCAGTTACCGTCGAGCCCTCACCCGAGCTTGTGGGCCGCAACATCGATCCAACTGTCCATTCAGCGGAGGATCTACTAAAACATGCATCTCAAGCCTGGTCACCTGCGCATGAAACCTGTAATCGGATGACGGGTAAGAGGGAGCAGCCGGAAAAGCGCCGAATCATTCAATCTTCCTTCCATGAACTCAATCCTAGAACTTCTCCGATAATCCCATACGGTAATGGCCTAGTCAACGGCGTTATCCGCGCATTCCAGCAGGATCTCCATCTAGTTTTACGACCGGACGATACCTGGCTTTCAATACTCACGCAGTTCAGCATGTTTGTAAATGGGAATTCGGAGCATCTCCGTTCGCAATTCATCGCCCATCAAGGGAAGAAAAAACTCATAATCGACGCGGGCCCACAGCGAATTGAGGATGTTGATATGGGCAAGCTCGCGCAGTCCATGACGCAACTTATTCACGAGAATGTTGTGGATCCACAGCTCAGAGAATTGATAATGCCGAACTTCAGCACCACAACTGACGGCGATAAGTCTGTCGCTGCGATTGCTATGATGGGAACTTTGCAGCGCTACTTTGACTATAACTTCTTAGTCGGGTGCGGATTTCCCTCAGTAACACTCCAAGGCGAGAAATCCGATTGGGAAGAAATCCTGCTCAAGGTCCAACGCCTCGCAAAGTACGGCCCCGAGATGATAGAATGGATACGCCTTCTAATCCCCATCATCCAGTACATGATCGCCTCCTTCACGCAGCCAGCCTCCCCTGATATCAAGAATTTCTGGCTTCGAGCCTGTCATGCTGCTGGTGCTGATGGATCCGGGAGTGTGCGCACACTATCTGGCTGGATTACTGCTTTCTGCTTTTTCAGCGAAACTGGCAAGCGGACTTATGAATGCACAGATGAGGACCTGAGCACCTTCACTGGGGGGATAAGCATTGAGGAGAGGCAGAGATTGGTCTTGGGTGACGTTGTCTACCCAGTGATCACGCCCGGGAGTATTCCCAAAGGGGTTGTGTCAGTTCCCGTCACTGTTCAAGACTACGCGACTGGACTGGAGCACAAGACAACGATGGTCGCAGGCTCTGTTGGAATGATGCTTTCAGCTGTAGAGAGTGGAGGAGACTTGACTATAGTGCAGCCTAGGTCGGGGTGGTGGATGCTGGAGGATTCAGTCAAGCCCATGAGTATTGGCTAGACCAGCACATCTTAATACTCTGGGGCTTTTGCACTAGCTAGCATAGTAGGAAGTGCTTAACTAGCGGGTATTCCATTGGGATTAGTGGGACTTATGTTCGGATAGCCAATGATTGTATTGTGTGGGTTTCGGGTGGCGATAGTATCGCCTGTTCGTTAGGATGCAGTTGCGTTCCTTATATGCAGTTTTTCATTTCTAGTTATATGCGAAATCGTGTTTAAGGCAGAATAGTTCCTAAGTTTCTTTTCTTCCACTAGTTGCCTCCCCATCGTCTCCCGCCTGTCCATAATATTGCAGACATGTGCCAAGACCTAACGAATTTCCTTCTTCCACTCCCTTCCGTCGACCCCCAAACCTAGGTCGGCATTCGACGAGAGTGGGCGGTAGCCCGGATCGCGTATAGTGGAATAAGTTGTAAATGAGCGACATGTAATGATTCTCGCTCCATGAGGTGGTTTGTCTAGGAATCCAACCGAACAAGTAAATAGTAGCAGCCTACCGCAACCATAGGGTCGGGGTAGGTGCACCACATTGTTCGATCTAGAAGGACAATAGGAGTTGTCAGACTCGTAGACGGAATAACTTGGTGAGTTAAGAGTGGTTCACATTGGAGACTATGTGCACAATCGTGGGTTTAAATACACAGAAAAGGTACAATACTGATGACAGAACAATGTGAAAATAGAAACACCAAAGCGGAAACCATGTAGAGAAAACAGTCAATATCGGAGTAGTAATGACGCAACTATGATCCCTCGATAGCCACAAACAGAGAAGTAGTGCGTCACCCTCACGCTTCAACACACATGAGCCACTCGGAGTCAGAGGGCTGGTAGTTGGGTTATGGGAGGCCCTATTCCTGACAATCGAAACCCCAGACGGGCTGTGGCCTAGGCGATCAGCCTCACACTCTCATGTCTCACTGCTTTCCCTTATATTAAGCGACTAATGTCTACCTCTCTGTATATAGCACACCACTTACCTATCGCTTAGAACGTAGATTCAAACGGTAAACCCCGCCGAACATGGGCTCCCCATATCATCCACCTTTTGATGGGTGCTTCACCATTCTATAGGGCTAGGGATATGGTTGCTGGCGAATGCTCCTTTCGATTCTAGAATGCGCCTGTGATAGACTTGCCACTAATTGAGGCAGTGGATAGATCCCAGAGATTCATTCCAGAGCGCAAGGTGGATGGATCCACAAATTAAAACTTCGAGACCCCCTACCTAGTTCGTTCGTCCACTTGTTTGACTAGGTTTCCGAATGGATCGGGGCATGGGATCATGAGGCATCACTCGTACTGTCCAGCCCTTTCCTGCGTGTCCCGTATCTCCCCAAAAAGGTACTTGCCGCTCCCTGTGGTCTTACACCTACTCACGAAAGAAACTAACCCACCCTGTAGGGCCTGTCTTCTGGGTCAAGGGGCTGTCCTAGGTTTCCGTGCCCTAGATGGACTTCAAGGTGTAGTAGATCCCCGCCCGGGGCTCTTGGAAGCTCCCCGTCGGGTCATGTAGAGCCCCTAGATTATCGAGGGCACTAGCGCCGCTCTGTTCTTTAAGTTTTTGCCAAACTATAATAAGTGGACCGCGTTTTCGACAATCGAACAATAGGTTCACGCTCCTCCATCAAGCCTTCCAATGGGTCGGGGCTTCGTTGGGTTGGCCAGGGCCGTTCTTTGGGCTGGGCCGGGTTTGTTGGGCCGGGGTTGCCTTTGAGCCTCACTGGGCTGGGTCGGGCTCGTGGGTGAGAAGCCTAAGTCGCTCGGCGAACCTGATGGCTGTTTTTACCCTTCTTCCGAGATTTTTCCGTGCTTTCGGGTTGGCGTTGCTGTGGGGGCTGTACTCCGAGCATGAGGAATTCTCGAACACTGTTTACTGTTAACTAGTAGAATAGTAAAATCAGGAGCATGTTCAAACTGAGATAGTGTGGTGAAAAGCTAAACTCGGGAGGGATTGATGGTCATAGACTATCACACGTTATAGAGATTTGAAAAGTTAGAAATACAGTAACTTCTGCTTGAGCGCATTTTCAACTATAACAACAAAACAGCCACAGTAATACTCAAGGCCAAGAGGTGAAGCTACACTAATGACTCTGACAGTCAACCCATGACTTTTTAGACGTGGATCTACAGCAACAGCGGAACGAAACAGCCCAATGAAACAAAATGGGGACTGCGAGACTTCAAGAATTCTCACACGAAAACGATTGCACGACTCCCGAGCAGTGAAGTTCTATTCTTCGTTCGATGACCGTTATCTCAAGAGCTCGCTTCAACTACCATGTAACCGCAAAGACAGGAGTATATATAACCACAACGAAGTTATCTTATCCTCCTAGCGATCACGAAAATGTCTTGTTTTCGTCTTGGGTTTGGAGGCCTCCGGAGGTGCGGACTGGCCCAACGGGTTCGTTTGGTAAGCCGGGCTAAGGCTTGTTGGGCTGGGCTGGGTCGGGCTCAATATTCGCTGGGCTTGGGATGGATCAGGTCAGCCCTTTTTCGACCCGGGCTAGCCCATTTGAAGGTTTGTCCCCCATGACCTAGCGGTAATCCTGGAGCTTCTGGAGATGAAAAGGCAAAGTGGCTTGTGAGAAAAGAGTGCCAATGTTGAGGGGGCATGTGAATGGCGTCAGCAACTCCATCTTCACTCTCCAGGACTGTCTGCCTTAGTAATTGATCTGGTGGCGGTATATCTGGGCTGAGGTCTCTCCTGATCCTCTTTCCTAAATTTGGAGGTTGTTCCTGGTGGCATAATAATCCTAGTAGTAGAGTGTTGTATTGAGGAGCAGAGAGGAGTGCAGGCAACAGGAAGCGCACATGGTATGGGGGAGCACTGAAGTGTGGACTGGTGAATGCTTTGGGCATGGCCTGATGTATGGGGTTACACATAGAGTTTTCACTATTTGAGTGAACTTTAGGAAGCAACCTCCATAGTGAATAGACACCACGACACCTTTCTCCTATCACCGCGCTTATTCTGGACTGCGACGACTAATCAGGGAACGACGAACTGGTGGCGGGCGAAACGAGACCAAATGCCAAGTTTAAAGCAACTCTGGAAACAGGTTGCCAACAAGCAAATTAGAGGGGGAGCTTCACTTCTATTCAACTGCTCGCTCACACTCACGACTCTCGACAACGCTCAGCTAGTATAACTGGTGTAAAGACAGGAGTTTAAATAAAACAACAACCAAGCCTTTCTCCCATTCTTCTATCTATCGCGACACAGGCCTATTCTCTTCCACGCCTGTTCCCTTCTCTCTTCCACAAAACCAGACTAACAAAAAGGGAGACAAACATCACAAAGCAAGCTTCCTCAAGAGTCATAGCCTTTGCGCATCCGACTCTGTCCTGTACCCGACTCTTTCAAAGTCGCATTCCTTCCGGGGCTGTACCGATCCCAAGTGCGTATCCGAAAGGTTTGTCAGAACGAGAACAAGACAAGCTGCAGTATGCTGAACATACCGAGAAGAATCAAAGGCTTCCAACATACTCTGCTCTATTGCGTCCGGGCTTCTCCTTTCCTCCGGGGGATGTATCGATTCAGAGGGCATGTCCGGACTGCTTTGTCTGAACGATAACAGGATAGGCTGTGCGCGTGCTCGATAGAAAGAGCATGCTGAGTAGCATCAAAGAAATCTAACAGCCTACACGATCATGCCACTACCTTCACTAGTTCCCTCTGCATGCGATCATCTGTCGACGCGCTCTTGGTCTGGCAAGGAGTTAAGTCTGGCGGGTCCACGCCATGAGGCACTGTAGTACCAGTGTTGGTATTTGTCTACGGTAGCCCCCTTTGTGATACTACTATGATTGATGGGAGAACTTACTCCTCCATCTCTCGAACTAGTTCCAATACTACACAATGGCTCACTTTTTTGAGTCTCTTAGAGAGCAGTTAGGATATCCACCTCAGCGTGGTGATATTCTGCAGGAATATGGAGGGGAGACATTCTCTGGGTATAGTGAGGTTCTAACATAGTGTCTCTTCTAGAAAGTGTACTCGGGCTACTCGAGCGCCGGTCTTTAGATCGCCGCGTGATGTCACATATAGGTACCTGCAGTCACTTACAGTTACCAGTGGTTGTCGGTGGTCATGATATCTGCCTAGGCACCTATAGGACCCTGGCATCTGTCCTGGGTAGAGCTTGGGACCGATGCCGCCACTACCATCCGTCCCGGGCACCATCTCTAGGTGTACGGTCTGTCTCGTCTTTTGGCGAGGACTGAGGTATAGGATTATTGGGTATACTGGTCTCACCTGGGCCGAGAATTGTAGTTCCCGGGGTTCATCAGAGAAGATCCGAGGGCACCGCAGTCCCATGTACGTCAGTGAGATATTTGGTTGAGGGTTATGAGCAGTGGCGGGCGCCGCTACAGTATAAGTCCCAATCTTGAGTTCTATCGTATTATCCCGAAATTAGGGACCAAAGTTACCCTAGAGTTGCATGAAAGATTTGAAGTGCGAACGCTTAATTGCGCTCAAATACACCGCCACGTTATGCAAATAGCAGGGGTTAGGAATCTTCCTTTAGACAATGTGTCTACATCAATTGTGAGATACAGGCAAAGCTTAACCTCCGCAAATACGGAAATAAGGGCTAGGCTAGCATAGATCGAATTGGAATCCCTATGTCCATAATTTTCTCATGAAGCACGGGACTTTTAATCGGCAAGCACCCCAACTAGTTGAAAGCTTAGTACAAGTACCGTACTGTCATATAAGTGTTGGCTATCAAGGTTGCAATTACTCATAATTTCCCACTTGCCAACTGAGACGACTCTTCGCCCTTACCATTCGTGGTTTCTCAATGATGATTTGTGTCCATAATGATCGGGGAATGTGGTAGTAAATGAAAAACGTATTACATACCGTATAATCTGGCGAAAATCGGATTGGAGCTAAAACAAAACTGAGGCAACCTGGCCAACAAGAGGGCGCGAAGAAGGCAAATTTTCTACAGCTTAAGCATATAGGTAGCGGTGGTTGGACAGGTTCAAGAAAATCCGCACTGGCGTCGATATGACTTTCGCCAGATTATACGAGTAAGGTATTCACTCGATCCACCTATTTACCTACTTCTGTCCGGTAAGCCTACTTCTTCTGGATTGATATTATGATAGGTCGAGTGGGGTGTTCCGGGGAAAGATCTGCAATCGAAAACAAGAATTCATGCACGGGATGTAGGAAGGGAAAAAAAGAAGGGGGGGAATCACCCAGTCTCGCGGGTTAAACGAGTCATTGGCTAACCTGCACCATGTTGCAGTCAAATGGTCGAACTAGACTAGGGTTCAACTACCGTAAAGGGTAGGGAAAATCAGAAACTTCATTCGCTCGTCGTCCTCTAAGCTAACTAACCAACCATAAGTCTATAATAATATTATTATAAGAATAATAAAAATATCTCACCATTCTATCGTCTGCCACACCTATCGATCTCTCCTTCATGTATAATCCCATTTGCCTACGTATGAATAAATGGAAGACATAACCAGGAACCCTTCCATCTATCCTTCCATCTAGACTATCCTTCTGTTTATTCTTCCTTCTAGAACAAATGAAACTACTAAAACTATTATCCCATCTTGTCCCTCATCTATCCGCTTTCTTTATCTCTGACAACCGTCCGCTTCCGTCAACTCTGACACACCGGCACAGGCCTTTAATAACCAAATCGCCACCAAACCGACCAAGCAAAAAGAAATCGAAACAAAAATATGAGGTTTGATTTGCATCCGTGGAGCGCTAGTAAACAAAATGCCCAAAAATTAGATGAAACATTAGGGCAAAATGGAAAAAAGGGATAAAAGAGGGCTCTGCCAAAAATAAAAAATCACAAACAGATAGGACGTGAGAATGAAGAGATAAGATGGTCCCAAGGTTTGAGGTTTGCAGCGGTACGTGAGCAGCACTTCTCTTGACATCCCGGCGACCTACAGATACCCCAAAGGCCGCGGACTAGAGTAGGTTGTATCTTGGTTTCTATCCACCTAAATCAACATTTTAGTTCTCAAAAGGTCTTTTGCTCGGTATATTTCTTATGATATTACCATGATAGATTTAAAGCTGGATTGAAATCCTATGTTAATAGCTGTAATGTCATGGACTGGCGAGACATGCGGATTGGGGCCTTCCGTATAGACTAGTAGCTCTATGCTGTGGCTAAGCAACCTTGTTTTAGTCAGGCAAAGCCACTGGGCCACACCCGGATTCGGAAGGTCTCCAATCTGCAGGTCTTACCAGTCCACGGGATCGTGTGGTGCGGGGAAGGGAGAAGGGCTGGCTCGTCACCCCTGCTCACACTGTTATTTTCTCTCCCAAGAGGCATCTGGAGGGGATGGCGTAATCCCTTTTAGGACAATACTCGTAGTTGTGGTTTTAAAGCACTTATTGGCCGAATCATCATGGTGCGGCTGACTCCCCCTGTTACACGACAGACAGATGCTCTTCTCTTGGTGCCTTGGTGCAACCCTCCTCAACGGGACTTGTCCCAGGCCATAAGTACCCGAAAATGGAGGGGGATCATTTGTATGGGGGCACAGACACGCACGGATGTTTTGCCATATATTTCTTTAATCCCTGTTTTCGGGTACTTATGGCCTGGGACAAGTACAACACAACATCCATTAATATCACCTGCATTCTCGCTACCGCCAGAAAACCTCTGTCCTTTAGGCCTCTCCTATCCCCCGCCCTCAGGAACGTCCATAGTCTTATTGCGGGCTTTGTTCTGGAATCGTAAGTTTGCCATTTATTCTCACGGTTATACTTGTGTGATACCAAGGGCTCACCGGTTCGGTCTCACATCTCTAGATCTAGCCTTCGTGTTCCACTCACCTGCTGCCCCCCACGGGCACACTTTTTTGCTCGCGGTACTGGCCGTTGACTGTGTGACCTCCAGCACAAGGTCAAGCTTAAAAGAATCCCACCCACCTAGCGACAATGCCAGTTACTATCGAACCCTCCCCCGAACTCGTGGGCCGCAACACTGATCCAACTGTCCATTCAGCGGACGATCTACTACACTGTGTTTGGTCATCTGGTGCAACCTATAATCGGGAGACGCGTATGATCGAGTCTACGGAAATGCCCCGAATCATTCAATCATCCTTCCACGAACTCAATCCCAAAACCTCTATAATAATCCCATACGGCAATGGCCTAGTCGAGGGTATTGTCCGCGCATTCCAGCAGGATCTCCATCTGGTATTGCGACCGGATGATATCTGGCTTTCAATACTCACGCAGTTCAGCATGTTTGTCAATGGGAATTCGGAGCATCTCCGCACTCAATTCGTCGCTCATCAAGGGAAGAAAGAACTCATAATCGACGCGGGCCCACAGCGAATTGAGGATGTTGATATGGGCTGGTTCGCACAGGCTATGACGGAGCTCATTCAGGAGAATGTGGTAGATCCACAGCTCAGAGAGTTGGTAATGCCGAACTTCAGCACCACAACTGATGACGATAAGTCCATCGCTGCAATTGCTATGATGGGAACTTTGCAGGGCTATTTTGATTATGTCATCCGCGCGGGGTGCGGATTTCCCTCAGTTACACTCCAGGGCGAGAAATCCGATTGGGAAGAAATCCTGCTTAAGGTCCAACGCCTCTCGAAGTATGGCCCTCAGACGACGGAATGGACACGCCTCCTGATCCCCGTCATCCAGTACATGATCGCATCTTTCACACAGCCAACCTCCCCTGCTATCAAGGATTTCTGGCTTCGAGCCTGTCATTCCGCTGGTATTGGTGGCTCAGGGGGTGCGCGCACACTATCTGGCTGGATAACTGCCTTCTGCTTCTTCAGCAAAACTGGTAACCGGACTACGGAATACACAGATGAGCAACTGAGCACGTTTGCAAGGAGGTTAAACGTTCCGGAGTGGGAGAGACTGGTCTTGGATGACATTGTCTACCCAATAATCGACCTCTGGAGTATCCCCAAAGGCATTGTGTCAGTTCCCGTCACTTTTCAAGACTACGGGGCTGGACTAGAGCACAAGACAATGATGGTTGCGGGCTCTGTCGGGGTTGTGCCTTCATCAGTAGAGAGTGGAGGGGACTTGACTATAGTACAGCCTAGGTCGGGATGGTGGATGCTGGAGGATTCAGTCAAGCCCATGGGTGATGGCTGTTGTGCTCTTGCATAAATAACCGAACATCGCGATGCAATGGAGCGCACCTTCTCAATACCCGGCTTCTCGACCAATTGCTGCCAGAAACACAAATAAAGAATATTTAAAAATAAACAAATACATAACCATAATGTTTGTCATACCCTCCATCTGCCTAAATAATAGTTTTTTGTTCTGGTAAAGGTATGGCGGGGTGAGGGGTGAGAGGGAGGGGTTGTGATATGGAACTGTAGAACGTTGCGAGGCTGAATGTTCGGCTGTTTATGCTAAGGCACAATAGATTCGAATATTTTAATACTCCGGGGCTTTCGTACTAGCTAGCACAGCGGGAAGAGCTCTACTAAAGTTAGAGGGTATGCCTTTGGGATTGGTGGGGCTTGTGCTCGGATAACAAATGATGATGTTGCCTGGGTTTCCGGTGGTGATACTATTACCTGTTCTTTAGGATGCAGTTACGTTCTTTATATGCCCTCTTTGATTCTCCAGCTGTGCGCGAAATCATGTTTGAGGCAGAATACCCCCGGAGGTTTCTTTTCTTCCACTAGTAACACTGGAGTGTGGACGAATGAGTGTTCCAAAGCATGTACTGATGTATAGAGTAATGCTTGTGGGGTTTTGCTACTCGGGTGAACTTTAGCTAGCAAGTTCCATGGGGAATATACGACGCGACATCCTTCTCCTATCGCTACGCCTCCGCAATCGTGCAACCGTCTCTATTAGTTTCCTCGGTATACGATCATCAGTTGATGTACCCTTAGTCGGTCGGGAAGCTGAGTCTGGCGGACCCACGCGATGATGTACTCTACTAGCAGCATTTATCTAAAATAGCCCGCTCCACGACACTGCTATTCTTGATGGGAGAACTTACTCCCCCGGCTCTCGAAGAAGTTCGACTACTGCACAACCACTCACCCTTTCAAGTCTCCTGAGGGGGTTGTTAGGACATCTACCTCAACGTGGTCACTTTCTGAGAGAATATGGAGGGGAGACTTTCTATGGATATAGTGCGGCTCTAAACCATCGCCTCATCCAGTGGGCGCTGGGCATTGGCGTCGGTCTTTCCATCGCCGGGTGCGGTCACATATAGGTACCTACAGTCACCTATGATTACCTGTAGTTGTCGGCTGTCAGGATGTCTGCCTGGGCACCTATAGGGCCCTGGCATCTGTCCTAGGTAGAACTTGGGACCGATGCCGCCACTACCATCCGGCCGGGGCACCATCTTCAGGGATACCGGCTGTCTCGTCTCTGGGCGAGGACTGGGGTACGGGGTTGTTGGATATACTGGTTTCGCCCGGTTCAACAAGTGTAGTTTCGAGGTTTGACGGTGAAGATTTGGGGGCACTGTAGTATAAGTCCCACACTTGAGTTCTACTGTATTATCCCGAAAGCAAAGACCAAGGCTACCCTAGAGTTGCATGAAAGATTTGAAGTGCGGACGCTTAATTGCACTCAAATGCACCACCACCACCACGTAATGTAAAAGTTCTCAAAAATAGGCTATGATTGTCGGGAGTAACTTGGGTCCTTGTTCTTTCAACATCGCCAGCGGTGTCCTATATATATACACGAGGTTGACTACAGGAAACATTGCCTCAACTTCGTCCAAGTTCTCCGCACTCATTCCATCGCCGTCTCCTTCTTTCCACATAACACACTCAAACCTCTTCCAAAACGATACATCCCTTAATCGCTTACCTCTGTTTCGTTTACTCACAGAGTTCCTCCATTCCCAAACGTTCCTGCTACCTTTGCCTGTTTTGCTAACCTCATTGTTTGACACATGTTCGTTCCATCTCTTAGTTCCAAGCCTTTAGTACCTCTAGCGCAAGTTCCTGCATCATCCCAAAACATCTCCGCTGCACCTAACCTTTTTCCCAAACGCGCCATCGCTTCAACTCCCATGTTCTCCAAAATTCTCCAAACAAACTTCTCCTAAGTCAAACGTTCCTTGTTGTAGTTCGTGTCGTATACATGGAACCTTCGTGAAAACTTTAACAAAAGTGAGCTCGATTTACCTCCCATGGTAGAGGCTAAGAGCCCCTGTTTGGCGGGGAACGGAAGGCGGGTCGACCTTTCGGTTCACCCATACAAAGCGAGCGTTTTGAAGCAAAAGGGAACAGTCTCTTTGTATGGGGGAACGTAAAGGTCGACCCGCCTTCCGCCGTTCCCGCCAAATAGGCTCTAAGAATAGTCACATTTAAATTTTGGAAACTATTTTTTTTATGATATGATACTCGGAAAATCCAGGTTCTGAGTTGAAATTTCTGGTTCCTTGGCGTGCACGGACGCAATTTCTATGGGGTTGCGACTCGAAATTTGCGAATTTTCGTTTTACAAAAAATACCCGTAAGAACTGGAATAATTGGACCTGGCGCTAGGACGTTGGAGTCGCCTTTGTTGGTATGGTCTGGCTCTTTTTTCTTTTGTTTCTGTCTTAAGCTCGGTCTGAGGAGGTCACTTTTCGCTGTGCGATTGCCCCCCCCCTATCTAAGAGGGAATTTCGAACGTCTTAGCGCGAGGTCCAATTATTCCAGTTCTTACGGTAGTTGCCAAATGACTCTGATCTCCCTTTAGAAAATGTGACTATATTATGAACAACTCTGTGATAGAAGCCAAGCTTAACCTCCGCAAATACAAAAACGAGGGCCTGGTTGGTAGAGATCTAATTGGAAGCCAGATGTTCATTGTTTCTTCATGAAGCACGGGACTTTTGATCTGCATGCACCCCAACCAGTCAAAAGACTACGACTGCCAAATGTGTCAAGTGTTGGCTATCCAGGTTGCAATGATTCATAATTTCCCGCTTGCCAACTGAGACAACGCTCGGGCCTTGCTATTCGTGGTTTATCAATGACTAGACTACCGTAAAAACTTAAATAGAAGAGAAATGTGCTAGGACGTTGGAGTTGCCTCTCCTAGTAAGGCGCCTCGTATATTCCTTTTGTTTTGTCTCAACGGGGGGCTGAGTTTGCAGTGTTTTCCCCTCGCGTAGCTGAGAAGGGAAATTCCATCGTCCTAGCACATTTCTCCTCCATTTGAATTTTTACGGTATTTGTCTCCATGATGATCCCGTTATGGCGGTAAATGGAAAAATGTATTATATGTTCACTCTACTCGAATACCGGTATCCACCACCTATTTGCCTGCCCCTGCCCTGTAAACCTACATCTTCCGAATTAAAATTATGGTGGATCGAGTGAGGTATTCCGGAGAAGGATCTTGAATCGCAGACTAACCAAGTATCATACGGGATGTAAGAAAAGAAAAAAGAGGAAAAAAACTGCCAAGTCCCCACGGCCAGACCAGTCATTCGCTAACCTAAACCTGGGGCGGTATATCGGTATAATGTCAAAGTCGCCACTAAACTGGAAAAGCAAAAGAAGGCATTGCAGCTGAGGTATGGAAGTTGCTTTGTGTTCGTGGAACACCAGCAAAAAAAAGGTGCAAAAATTAAACAAAATATCAGGACAAAATAGAGGGGAGGGATAAAAAAGGTCTGTGCTAAAAATTAAAATCACAAACAGATATGATATTATCATAGAAGGTGAGAATGAAGAGATAAGATGGTTCCAAGGGTTTAGGTTCGCAGCTGTACTAGTACAGCCAGCGGCCAATCTCCTGACATTGGGACAACCTAGGATATCCCAAGAACTACAGTCCACAGTATATCATGGTTTCTTCTTCCCACTTAAATCAACATTTTAGATTTTTAAAAGTCTTTTCCCCTGGATATTGTTGCTATGGTAGATCTAAAGCTAGATTGAAATGCTATGTTAATAGCTGTTATAGGTTATTTACTAGCAATTCCCCCTGGGAGTCCCCCATTATCTTGGAGACTGAAAATAGAACGATGTGAAAGCACCAGATTATGATACTATAATCTTATTATGTGGTTCGGGGGGGGTATGGCGGGTCATGTATAGTGCAAAGTGACACAAACCGGGTCCTCAAAACAAGCCACAGGCGATCTTGAACTAGTAATTCAAAAAAAGAGATTTTTTTTAAAAAAAAACAACGGAGACGAAGATAGTTACAAGGAGAGGAGACCAGTGGTTTTTTCTTTAGGATTAAAAAATGTATGCAAAAGTAGTTCAAGTTTAAAAAGTGAAAATTTTGATGAGAGTGAAACTAGTGATAGAATCTACTTAGAAGCAGACTGAAATATACAGTGAAGTGTGGATGACTAAGAGATGGCAATAATTAAGTGGAAAATATATTAAGTATATTAGCGAAAAAAGCGTTTGCTCCAGACGGATAGGCATTGAGTCCGGACGCAGGAAATCCGTCGGGAGCATCCTGTCCGCTCAGCCCGCCCTCAGATGGCCCCAGCACAATGGTTACATCCTAGTCCCTCGGGTGCAATACAACCCGCATCCTGTCCGCCTAGTGCACCTGCATGGTCGATTTCACACCCTAATCTCCCGAAGTAACCCAAGGTATGTGACCCATGGGGCTCTGCATTGGGGAACTCTCCCTGCCCCTGATGGCCTCTACTTACAACGGACTACTTTATCACCAGGTAAAGGCTGTTCAGGCGAAAAAGGATCTAAACATAAGATGACTAACCATCTATTGTCCCGGTAACGACCCAAAACATGCCCCTTATTTGATCACTGCAAACAACTCTCGCAAAAGGTTTCTAAGTTCTTCCGACCTTGTATTAGGCTTCATGATCGAATCAGTGGAACTATTGAATATTATCAACCTTCGGAGAGGGGCATGCTCTTCCATACACGTTGACACTATTCATTACTCCTAAGCGAGCGGATTCCAATGAGGCCCTTCCTGACTCTAGCGGATTGCAATGAGGCCCTGCTAGACTCTAGTGGACATCGGCCAGTGCCCGGTGAGGTATCTGCCTTTTTCTTCCTATTGACCTCTAGAGCCAGGCGGACGCTTCGAGACCTATACCACTCGATTCCCCTCGACCGGCGGATTCCAACGCACCATGTCCCGACGCTGTTCGACCGCTGGTTGAAACATTATCCAAACCTTCGTACTTGAGTTCCCCAGGCAAGTACTTTCAAATTGGCGGCTACTGGGTGCTACAGGCATGCGAGCACTTAGAGACCTATACCATTCGATTCCCCTCGGTGAGCGGACTCCAATGAGACCCTTCCCGACTCTGGTGGACATCTGCCCGCAGAGGTATCTGCCTTTTTCAACCTCCTGACCTCTATTGCTGTGTGGACCCTTCGAGAGCTATACCATTCAATTCCCCTCGCCGAGGGGAATCCAACGGACTCCGTCCCGACCGTGTCCGACTGGTGGTTTAAGGGTTATCCATACTTTTGAACTTTAGTTCTCCGGGCGCGTACTTTCAAATTGTTAGCTACCGAGTGCTACTGTTTTCTAGACTAGCTCTAATAAATATATTCCTATTTTAGTATCTAAATGACTCAAATAAGTAAAAATGAGTAATACTGGATGGATCTTTCCGGAAAATTGGGATATTCTCAACAGTTTTCACTAAGTCGTTCAAAGTCCTTAAAGGTAGAGTTGTTGACTTAGGAGGTATTTGATGATATCCAGTTACACCTGACTACTTCCACTATTCTACTATCCTATCGGGTTGCGTCTGGAGAACGCTTTTGCATCTGGAGAACATTTCTGCCTCCGGTACCTTCTGAGTCCTTGGTTGCATCTGGTGCGTCCTGGTGGCATGGACCCCTGTCCACAAGCACCCAATAAAAGACCCACACCGAGAATGCGAGTTCACGTGCTATGCGCATGGACCGCCGGACGCAAAGGGAGCACAGGGTGCGTCTGGGTGTAACCTTTTTTTTTTGCTGATGTACTATACCAACAAGAATAATTAATGAAGCTCGAGCACAGCCAACAACTAATACCAATATGCCCCGTGTAAATGATCGACGAAAGCGCCTGCGGGCTGTAGGATTCTAAGGTGCCCGCCCCAAACAGCTATGCAATTCTCCCAAATCCCAAGGTGAATATCACAATATTCGCGCGACCCAATTCCCTTCTCCCTTCCCGATGATTGCCAATATACCCTCATCTCAATCAGATCCAAATTCCAGTCTTAGCTAGAGCAGCCCCAGTGGTCCCATTAATCGAGGACCATCAAAGAGTACATTGTGGAGAATAGCGCAGAGAGAAGGAGAGAATGCAAGAGAGCAGCAGGACTTGGAACTGATGAGTGGCTCAGAAAATTGGGCGGATATTGAGAGAGAAGTTGAGGAGAAATGGCTAATGGTTACAAAAGGAATGCGGAAAACAGTGCTAATAGAAGGTATGCCAGTGAGCCTGATTTCTCAAGGTTAACAACAAAACAGATAGAAAGAGAGGCTAAGATGCAATATAATATATAGGGGTTGTCGATATCTGCCGAGTTCTGTATCGTAAAAAGAGAAAACCTGACAGGATCTAGGATCTCGAACGTTACTTTCAAGTACTCTGGTTTATTAATGGGCAGTTAAAGCATCCGGAACTCCCCAGCAAGAAAGCTGTTGTGAATTCTGCGACTAGTTGGGGCAGGAGCAAGCATACAGTGGAGAATGTAATCCGCTGGGAGAAGAGTTGGATAATGATAAGAACTATTGATTCTAGCCTGTGTGGCAAGCATGCCAAGTCGCCAAGTATGCTCAATGATGAAGGCACCATAATTGCCGTGCGTGAGTGTATAGATAAGGCTGGTAAGAGTATGTATTCTATCTAGTGCTTGTTCTATTTCTCCATCCTTGTTTAGAGCTAAAATATTAACATCTAAGTAGATATTTCTGGACTTGGGCGGGCAAAAGCTGTTACCGAATATTGGACAACATGTACAAGCCAACGAGATGCAGAACTGCAGGGATCCTGTGTGTATCAAGCCCTGATCGATAAGCATACAAAGGGAAAAATGAGTGTAACAGGATCAACTGGAATTCTTGGCTGAAGAAATTGGGCTTTGAGTGGAAGGAAGTTGGAAAGGGTGTCTATATTGATGGTAATGAGCAGCCAGATGTAGACATCTATCGGGAGCAGTCCTTTCTGCCCAAGTGGAAAGAGTTGGAACCACAAATGCCAAAATGGTCTTCTTTAGGTCAGGTAGACGAGGCTCCATTGCCCGTGGGGGAGCATCTGCTAATTCCTTGTGCACATGTGTAACGACCCTACAGATAGGTAGCTACAGTGGACTAGACTCAAGCCCGTATGGTATACCAAGTGGTAACCATATTGAGGATAGGCCAGTATACTTAGTATACTACCGGTAGACATGAGTTGGTACAAGTGGCTACAAAGTGACCTGGTGACATAGGGTTAGACAGGGTAACCTAGGTAGGCCAAAGTTACCCTACTAGGCAGGGTAACCTTCGGAGAGTATGATCGCATAAAGTTAAGGACCCATAGTAAACGTTGCATGGGTCTCCGGGGCAACATTATATGTGGTCGCGCGGACTCCCGAAGGAAATAAAGGCATGGAAGGGTGAAGTTACCCAACCTTGGAAACATGATTACCCTACAATGGGACCCCAGTTACCCTACTGAGGTACCCCAGTTACCCTACCTTCACCGACAAAGTCATCTGCGGAGTTAGGGGGAAGTTATCCCACTATAGTGGGGCTCTTAGATGTTCAAAGGGCCGCTTCGTATGGCACGAAACGGGCTACTGACGGAGCAGGAGTGGTCCGAACCTCCTGTAACTTTCAGGGGATATTCCTAACACCCCCCTGCGGCCCCAGCGTTGGTACGGCGCGACAGCACTCTACGGCTGTGTAGTTGTGTGCTTCCTAGTAAAGTAAGATCCATAGGAACGCCCCCACAACACCGTATGAGTTCTGGCCGTCCAACCGACCAGAAGCTGTGCGCAGGATATATAAGGGGTGTGAGGGTGACCGCCTCCTGGGGCGCCACCTGGATAACACTGGGGAACTACCAACGGGCATACTTTGACCTCCGGGTAGTTGTATGGTAAACAGTAGAGGGCTTGGGGCTGACCGGGGAAGCTGCAAGGCTTCCAGGACAACCACACCAAAGCCAGTCCCGGGCTACCCTGTGAACTGTAGCATTACCATGGGTTATTGGTGGACTCTAGAGGTGTGAGTCTTGTCACGATTTAAGAAGGTCCCGCATGGTTGGCTGTGGGTAGCGCCCATGCAGTCAGGCAGCAGGAGATTTCTTATCGAGGGAGCATGCAGTCAGGTTTAGAAGCTTAGTATAGCCAAGTAGATTTGCCGATGGACTGCGTATCTTGTATAGAGGAAACCCCGGCTGGGCCAGTGAGTCCCAATGGATATTATCTCTACGGTGGGCATCTCGGTCGGCCACTGATATGCTACCGATAGGAAAGAGTTTTTGCTCATGCAGATGTAGTTGGAGAGACATCAGCGGAAGCACTTCCTATTTGTGGAGATAGTTAATATTCGAGCCGTCCGACTGCCTCCGCGTATTGGCTCACTCTAGGCAGGTGAGTTGGACAGCCCTGAGCTGAGCAGGGTGCTCGCGAAAGGTCAGAATGGTTGACGGGTGTCCTCTGGCTTTACATTATTCTACTTAACTAAAGCGAGAGACACCCTATTCTGATAACCAACGATCCTCGAGAGCACTTATCGAGTGCAGCTTTCAGGCTTAACGATATTAAGTTTGACCGCTTGATTCTACTTTGAATTATCTTTATCTTTATTTTGATCCTTACTTTTACTTTGAGTCTTCGGTGCCGTCGCAATCTTAGGATCCGTCTTCCTACAGAGTGTCCCCGTTACAACATGATGAATGCACGTTTCAGTCAAATGATGGAGGGAATCATCGTTGGGCTTATAAGGATAAACATCTCATAAGAAAGTAGTCCAAAGGCCAGGGTCTTATGGTTTCGGATTTTATTCTTGGTTGCCATCGGCTTGAAATGCCATCAACTGTTCCGCTTCTCTCGATACCCTGTGATCGAGATCACGAGCCAGTGCCGGGTCTTATGATCAATCCTCGACAAGCTACTGAATACATCAAAGTAGGCAATGGATCCAGGTGGAATGGTGATAATCTTGTTCACCATGTTCTTAATGTGTCAATCCCAATATTTGAAGCTGCATTTCCTAATGCTCAAGCTCTTTTCCTCTTCGAGCATGCAACGTCCCATACAACCGATGCACTTGGGGCATTTCGAGCATCCCATATGAATATGGAACCTGGGGGCAAGCAATGTCCTCTGCGCAATGGATGGGTTTATGAATTTAACGGGGTTACCCTCAATTCTCAGAAAATGACATTTAATGAGAATGATCAAGCTGTACTGGAAAAATGGAGAGGTAAGCTCAAAAGATGTCAGAGAGTTTTGCAAGAATGCGGTTTATGGCCACAGGGTGGATTAAGACATGACCGTAAGAGCAGGAAACTTAAGAAGGACAAAAGTCATACTAGCAATTCGTGTTGTGCTAGACAACTACTCTCTGTACAGCCTGACTTTCTGGAGCAAAGGTCCCGCCTTGAGGAGGAGATTGAGAAGCGAGGTCATCTTTGGTTATTCTTTCCAAAATTTTATTACGAACTCAATTGGATTGAGTACAGATGGGGAAGAGCAAAGTGGTATACCAGAAAGAATTGTCAATACAATTGGCGTTCATTGGTCAAGACAGTTCCAAAGGCCTTAGAGGAAATACCTTCACATTTACTTCTCAAATATTGGTGGAAGAGTACTTGGATCATGGATGCCTACTATGCTGGCCTATTGTATAGGACTGATCAGTTTACAAATATTGTATAAAAAAGTCATAGACGTGTTCCTGTTGCTTGAGGCCCCTGTTAGCTATTTTTTATTTTTATTTAAATATTCTTTTACAATACAGAAAGTATGAAGTTCTATTTCCCTATAAACAGCCTCTACAATCCCCCCGCTTAAGGCTATCAAGACTTCGCAATACATCAGACCTTATAGGAACTTTGCAGATACGAGTACCAATATCATTTCATATTACGCATCATGTCTTGGCAATTCTTGGCTAAATCCCGATCAGTTGCCACCGAATGGCTGTTTCACTAGAGGACACCCCTGTAGGCACTTTCCACGGTAAAGTGTTCCCAATGGGCCAGGCCGGCTGCCCCGGAAGAGAGCCTAGGCCCATATAGGCCAAATTCGATCGGCCTACAAAAGCCAATCAGGCCTGATAGGCGCCTAAAGGCCCGGAGATTAGCGTTGAGAACAGATTGTGTTAAGGGTAAACAACCCACCGACAGCTCCACTCCCACCTTTCTTCCGAGTTTATCGCCTATGATTTCTTTTCTTCCTTTACCTTCGGGTATTATAATACTTCTTAATTAATCACAAAACGAGTGATACTCAACCAACACAACAAAGCCTTAGAAATTTGCCTCCAGAGTCACCAGCATAATCCAATCATACCATCACTCCCGCCTATTTTGACAACTATGTACAGTCAACCTCTCTTATAGATGCCTCTGAAATTGTCACTGTCTACACAGTTGATCAACCAACAGCAACTCGTTTTCTACAATTAATCCAACTATTTAATTCACTACCTCTAGTATTTTTTGGTGTATTTTGTGCTATTAAGCGAAACACTTACTTGATTTTTAATCATATTCCGTAATTGGGAAACATTTACTGTGAATTTTGCTGATGACACAGAGCAGCTGCTCACTATGAGTGGGTCAACAGAAGTCGCATAGGCGGGCCTAGGCTATATTGGCCAGGCCGGCCAATCAGGCAGCCAGGAAAAAGCATATATGGCTAATAGACGGGCCAGGCCAGGCCAGGTCAGGCTCAGGCTGAACCACGCCTGCAGGCTTGGGCCAGGCTAGATCCGAGAGGATTTCGACAGGCTGGGCCTGGCCTGTTGGGAACACTGGTCATGTAGCAATCGAGTCCAAAAAGAAAAGATCTTAAGCAAGAATGAGTCAAGGCACAGAGGCTGCTTATGTAAGCAAATATTCTGGGGCATGAAAATCTTCATTCCCCACAAGATTTCCATCCAGCTACAACCACATGATGCTTATCTACATCAGCAAAAAAAAGGAGCTTGTGTTCTGGCTCTCCCTACTCTCCGTGTGCACCAGACGATCCAGGGGCGTACAATGTAAACTCCTATTCTGGGTGCGTCTGCCCGGGCTCATTGCGTCTGGAAGTGAACGGGCCACGTTCAATTCGTCCGGAGGGGCATGTCAGCGTCAGGACGCATTGGACGCGGCCCTTTTGCGTCCTGACGCATTTGACTCCCCCTGGCGCAGCCACACCCCTGATACGCTACTCCCAGCGCCCAGCCTCTTCATACCTTTGCTCCCAATCCACCCGTTCCCATGCTGCCATTTTGCGGATGTCCTGCGGCCGCGACATCTCTCCTCCCGGCCTCCCCCCCCGATTCCCCCGCCCGCCCGCCTTCTTTCAATGATACCCTCTCTCCTTTAACCCGGTCACTAACCTCTCCCTGAATCCATTTCTCATCCAGTGTAACGACCATATAGATAGGTAGCTACAGTGGACTCAACTCAAGCCCATATGGTATACCAAGAGGTAACCAGGTTGAGTATAGACCAGTATACTTAGTATACTAAGGGTAGGCATCAGTTGGTACAAGTGTCTACAAAGTGACTTGGTGACATCGGGTTAGACAGGGTAACCTAGGAAGGCCAAAGTTACCCTGCTAGGCAGGGTAACCTGCAGAGGACATATTCGCGTAAAGTTAAGGAAACATAGTAAACGTTGCACGGATCTCCGGGGTAACATTATAGGTGGTTGGGCTGACATCCAAAGAGAATAAAGGCATAACAGGCTGAAGTTACCCTACCTTGGAAACATGATTACCCTACCGTAGGGACCCAGTTAACCTACTGAGGTACCCCAGTTACCCTACCTTCACCGACAAAGTCATCTGCGGAGTTAGGGGGAAGTTATCCCACAATAGTGGGGCTCTTAGATATTGGCAAGGCCGCTTCGTTGGGCATGAAACGGGCTACTGACGGAGGAGGAGTGGTCTGAACCTCGTGTAACTTTCAGAGCATATTCCTAACACCACCCTGCGGCCCCAGCGTTGGTACGGCGCGATGGCACTGTACGGCTGTGTAGCTGTATGCTTCCTAGTAAAGTGAGATCCATAGGAACGCTCCCACAAGACCGTATGAGTTGTGGCTGTCCAACCGACCAGAACCTGTTCGCAGGATATATAAGGGGTGTGAGGGTGACCGCCTCCTGGGGCACGAACCATCTCTCCTCCACCTCCAGCCATTGAAATCTCAACACCACGGGAATTCATCGTCACTTTCCCCCACCCACCTCTCTTCCCCCATCATGGCTACTGCGTAAGGGTTGACGTTAAGCCATCTTCCCTCCTCTCCTGAGGCACGCATGCCTCCCCTCCTTGGGGTTCTTGTTCCCGTTCATCGTTGACACCCGCTCATGAAGTTCGGTTCTCCCCCTTACCCCGCACATGCTTTGCACCTCGCTTAGCATTTTGCACGGTCGGAAAGCTTCTCGCTTCGTTCACGGTCGGCGATATGGCGTCCGGACTCTCGGTCGAAGTAAGGCTTCGGTTCTGCTGGGCTTCTACCTCTGATGGGGAAGGCTTCGGTTAGTAACATCATGGTCCCGCTCGGTTTCGCTGTCGCCCCAAAAGCCCTTTCTATGGCCCGTTGGTCGGTTGTGGCTCCCTCGCTCGCGATCCTTCCTCTACCCCCCTCCCGGTTCCTTCCGCTTGCACCGTACTGCCCCATAAGCTGGCACATTACTGCTAAAACTCCTCCCCCGGCTGGCACCCTACTGCTCCCCTCTGGCTGGCACCCTACTGCTACTCACGGGCTGGCACCCTACGGCTCATCGTCGTTGGCTGGCACCCCCTCTGCCCGGTGGCTCCGCTCGCCCACCTACCTCTCCCCCTCCTGCAATTTACTCTACGGTCGCAAACCTCGCTTAGGTTACTGTTGATCATGGTATTGCACTGCCTCCTTGGTCTCTCCTAAACGCCGACACGTCGCCATCTTCCGGTCAGTCCGGACCGTGAACCGGCCTGCCCCTTACGGCGACTAGCCGCGGGGCCTTTTGGTTAGGCATATTCGCAATAGTAGTTACATCTCGTCATTTCTTTGATTCTTTTCTTAGTATTACCAGGGGGCCTGCTGAAGGGTTTGGGTCTCTCTCCTGTACGTTTCTATGAGTTGTTTCCCTACGTGCATGAGGTGTGAGTCCTAGGTGCTAGGCGGGGGGATTTTCTTCTATGGTCTCGGGGGG
>Ga0307510_10002019_pt1 | contig 22908 bp, 26 predicted proteins | sample 12_EM_MG_FD_207224 | JGI IMG/M metagenome (GOLD analysis project Ga0307510, IMG submission 207224) | Populus trichocarpa ectomycorrhiza microbial communities from riparian zone in the Pacific Northwest, United States - 12_EM | ecosystem: Host-associated > Plants > Roots > Unclassified | place...
CGACGTATCGCCTCCCCTTTGTCTCGCTCCCCGCCTCGGACGATGCGACCTCACCCTTGACGCAACCTCCTCTCCGTGCATAGCGATGACATTCACTCAGGGTCCGGTGTATTCCATTCTCTATTGTCCCCTCTTGGTAATTGTGCTATACTGATTTTGGCACATGTTTTCTCCTTAGTTCTCGGAATTCCTACTCGTCGTATGCTCCCCCATGCGTTCCCTTTCCTTTCATCACTCTGCTCTCATCGCCTCACCATTCATACTTAGCCATATCCTGTCCTCCTGTGCTCCCCCGTCTCCTGTTCGTTTATTTGCCTACTCTTAGATTCGGACGGTCACTCGTAGTTTTTACAGTGCTCTAGTACATGTATATAAACATGGTCGTATTCTCCTTGCTCAGTAGTTCAGTTTTCCCCCTCGCGTTTTCTCTTCTCTCTTGTGTGCCATCACCCTTAAATTATCTTTCATCTTCAACGTTTCGACGTTGACTCAGAGCCGCCGTGCCTAGCAGCCTCGATTACGCGAAGATTGTCTTGTTTCTTCTCGCCTTAAGTCCGACGACCGCTTCGATACCTTTTCATCTACAAATCCCCTTCATCGCGTGGCTTTCGCGTTCTCGGATTAGCCTCCCTCCTTCCTCATCTCATATCTACAGAACTCGGTCTGCCTTGCGTACTCACACAGCGCGAGTCTTCTAACCTCGCTTCGACGTGCTTCTTGTTGTGGCGTGTTCCGGGTTTTTTGTCATGTGCTACTCTGCTTCGAATAATGTCATTTGGGTCCATGACCTCTACAACCTACAACTAAACATCTCATCAGACGGCATAGCCTCAACGCACAGGCCCCTCCGCGTGCTGGGCCTCCAGTCTCACCGTCATCGCATGAAAGCGACTTTTTTGTTTAGCAGGTGGCGTCTGTGCGTTAGGAGTCTCATGCGCCTGTGGTTTGGGAGGTTTGGGATGTCTGTTCCGGAATCTGGTACAGGTTGACTCGGAGATCGCTTTCCATTGATTGTTGAGATGCCTACTTGAGAACAGTGAACCAACTCGCCAACCTAAGTTACGTCCCTTGGCATTTGACGTTAACGTTAGGCGGTTGCAATTCCTTTCGCGGGTTCTCGGCCTTTCAGGAACGCGGCCTCTCCCTGGTGCCTTCGCTTTCCCCTTGGGGAACGCGGACCCGTCTCGGGCCTTATCGAACTCACACAGCGCGGAGTTGCCTAGATACCTCCCGCCCCGCACTAAAGTGGCTTGACGTATCATGTGGGATGAGGTTGCCATCTGACCACTGTAATACCCAACTTAAATCTGATATGACATCGATGATTACCGAATGAGACAAGATCATGACTGGCCATTTAAACTACGGTAAATTTCCTTTCGTAGGTTGTTGCCCAGGGTGCCCCAGATGAATTTCAATGCGCTGTAGGGTCAGTCAAGTCTCGTAATGAACGTGATATGTCGATCATGGACCCGCATCGCATCTTGGACTAGGACTCTTAGTATAATATGTTTCAATTATAGCTGTATGATATGCCAGGTCGTTGTTTCTCGACGACTGTTGGTCTCAGATACCTGTCACATCATAACATGAAGTCCGATGCACTTAGCGTGCTACAAACTTATATCCAATAAAGCAAAAGGACACGAAACATTAAGCGCTATCATCGCCAACACCACGATCCCGAGGGGCACCCAACTCGTGTACACTACCAACATTGTCTGTGGTGACAGAATGGAAACATTTGCGGAATGACATAACGGTACCTCGAAGGCGTTCGCCAATGCCACGACGCAATGTTCCCATTGGACGCACTACACGGGCAATGGATGGATAAAAGCCATACAGCCACACTCCCCATGTATCACTGGATTCCCAAATGGTCCACACGCAGACCAAAAAAAAGGCTAACATGACAACCGATATCGACGCAATAGATATGCGTGACCTGAGGTTGGAGATACTGAAACAATAGAGAAACAGCGCTATGAAAAACATCAACATCCTGTTGGTGATGTCAGCGATCTGGTGACAAAAAGTGAGATGGAAAGGCAGGAGATGACGCACGACCACATAAGTAATGCCCATGGTAGACTGAAAACGATAGCTATCAGTTCAAGACCGAAATATTTTCGAGAGTTCTGGTAGAGATATATCGACTGTCCAGATCTCATGTTGACAGTGACTCGTTGTAAGGTGCAGGTGTTTACTTACTGCCTCTGCAGGTTCTGCGTCTTGCTTTGTACGATTGTGTCGCATTAGGAGCAAGCTGATGACAATGCTTCCTACGCTAGATTCCAACGAGAGGATGCTGGCAATCTGCGAGAGTGACCCGAGGATTATCACTTGGTGCGTAATTGTCAAAACACCATTGACAAGGTTGTATGGGACGACTCCAGGGATGGCAAGAAAGCCCACGTTCACCGCAAGCATCACGGTTGACTGAGGTAATACGCCAAGTGAGGTGAGAAGAATTCTGGGCACAAATAGACGCGAAATCTTACCCAAAGTATCAAGTCGTTCCACTCAGATAATAACTTGGTCATGAAACTCTTCCAGGCTCTCTCAATAACAACTTCATCCGTCCATACCGTTTCCATCTCCATGAGATGAACTTCTGGTGCGAAGAAAAGGAATGGCGACAGAAACGAGATAAGAACAGATCTTTCGCGTTCTTGTGTGGTGGACATTGCCTGATCGCTTACTAGCCGCGCATGCCTCTGTCCGTGGAAGTATAGGAACCTCCAATGTGCTGGAAAAAGAGTGCGAGTTAATCACAGCGACAGTGACAACTTTCAAGTTGGACTTACCAAAAAACGCCAGAAGCCGTGCTAATTGCAAGAATTCGTAAGTAGTGAAGGAGACATGTGGGGCTCACTCACTGGTCGCTGCGATATGATGTCCCATGCCATCCACACCAGCCTGTGCCTCTGAGTAACAAATTTTGTGAACCTTACCTCGTATCCTGCATGATCACGTACGTTTCGCTTTTTGTACAAGCTCGATCATCTTCTGCATTTGATCATTATCATATGGTAAAGTCGATGACCTCGAAGTCATCACGTCTATGGCGTCGGGGTTGTTGCCTTTCATGCTCAAGGTCTAGCCCAAACTTATAGACTCACCAATACAGCCATGCGCCAGGATCCCCATGAGTTCATCGTGGACACCAAGTGGAAGACTTCGACCATTGAAAACCACCGGAAAGAGAGACCAGTGGTTCCTATCAAGACAACATCAATGACAGAGAACTAATGCAGTAAAAGATAGCTTATGTACCAGTAATACTCCTCCAGAAGATGCTCTGTTCACGGGATTGGTGAAAAAAAATTCAAATTACAGATAGTCGTGACGCACTGAGATGGGCGGGCGACTCGACACCATCTACTTCAGAAGTTACATATGTCGCGTCATATCTCTCGAGCCAGAACAAGCATCGAGTGTCATGACATGCATAGTAGTAGGACCATTGCATCTTGTTGTCTTCGTTCACCATAAGGTCTAGCACCAGGTCATAGTTCTCTGACGGGATAGCCAAACTATCGGCAAGCACAACCTTCTGCAGGTAGACATAGAATTCTTTCATTTCTTCCTTTAATTCCCGTTCGTGCATATCAGTGTCAGTAAATAACTTCTTCAATGATCGAATTAGTCGCGACTGAGGGATGCAAATTTCAATGACACCGACGCACCCTCTCTGGATCGTAGAAATACAGACCACCATCCGGATGGGTCGCTGGTATCCAGGGACTGCAATCTTGCCTGTGTGAGGCTTGAGCAGAAGCGTTTGGCTCCGGAAAGCTGTGGGGATCTCCATTAGACATAAGGATATACCACATGTTATGGCTTACTACGGGAATTTAGTTGTTAAGGGCTCCACAAATTTGAGTTTTTCCTTACGGGGTCTGCCAAAATATGTAAGGACTACATAGCCAAGATAGAAAAATCGACTTGCGTTATGACAGTCTTTGTGTACCGTGGGATTTGATCTGAAATAATCAGCTGAATGATGCGACCTTCGGGTGGTACGAGTGATGGCCCGGAGGAAGCCGTATGAGAATGCTGGGAGACGATTTCCGATCTATCCGCGAGCGAAATGAGAGAGTGTGAGCGGGTGGATGTTCCCACTGTCGTAGGCTCTTCCGTGAATTCTCGTGCATTGATCGAGGAAGTCTTTGATAGTGATTCTGTTGACGGAGTCTGAATATTCACCCCAATACTCGTTTCCCTTTGTGAATAGGAGGACGAAGAGCGCAAATCCGTGGGCCCTTGGGGACTGATTGAGGGACTCCGACTACGACTACGGTCACTAAGTCCCCAAGTAAGTCCCTCGTCTGCATTGGTTTGAGGGTATGCACTTGGCGGTAGAATCTCGATGTGATGGGGTTGAGCTGTATACGGCGAGGGTATCGCGGAAGGTGACTTGGATGATGATCGATCTGGTAAGCGTGATGATGGGGATGGTCCACGTCCACGTCCGAACTGGCGATGCGTTCCTCTAGGGTCTTGCGTTGACTGACCGCTTCGGGCCGATGCATGTGACGATGCACGTGAATGTCGGGTTCGAGTGGAAATTATTGAGAGTCTGTCACTGGCACGGCTTTGAATGCTCGCGGAGCTACGATTAGCGGGGTTGTTTCCGATGAGTTGATTTGTCGGATTGGGACTTAGTGCCCTTGGTGATGGATCGACGGAAAGCGTGGCCGGGGTGGGTCCCACTGGCAGTGGTGCTGACTGCGGGTTCGTTGACGATGATGATGGAACAGTGCTAGCAGCCAACGCAAATCCACTCAGGCCACCTGAATCTCTCGACACCGAACAAGAGCCCGCGCCATCTCCAAGAAACGACGGTACCGTGGGTTCGGGGTTTCTACACGTTCTCGGTTTGTTGGGCCATGAGCCCCGCCACTCGCTCAACTTGCAACCAAGATAAGATAAGAGCGAGACCCAATGTCTCGGGAGATGTTTGATGCGATCCTTCGCGAAGCTTAAAATATGAAAAAACTTGAGAAGGACTTTGAGTAGGGAGACCATCTTATGGCAGGAGAAACGAGGGGACAATCCGTCGCAAGCTTATCACACTGGCAGCTGCCAGTGCATCCTACATGAACGCCACAAGCGCCGCCTCGTGCCCTTAGACTGGTAAATTGTTTTCTTTGACAGTGTCAGCGATCAACCGCTCACTGGCATGATAGAGATTGCAGGCATCGCATACCTTGCTCTGATTTGCCTTCACCATTGACACTATGATTAGAGACTGCGTCCTGGTAACATTCATCAGCGAACGCTAGTCGCTAGTGAGATTCCCAGTTGTAGAAAAGAACGAGTCTAAGATAATGAGTTCGGGGCACGCGTTGGGCCTCAGAACGCGTGGGTAAGCACGGGAACTAGGTGTATTGAGGAATACTAAGCTACTCATCTCAGAACATGTGGGTAAACACGGGAACTGAGGGTAGTGTTGCCGGAGAGTTGAGTTGAGTTGAGTTGAGTCGAACTCAGGCTAACTACGGCGCCACAGAGTTGCACCAGGTGCGCACCAGGTGTCAGGAACGAGTTGGCCCAGGAATCCACCAATCAGCTTTCAAGGTTTGACAGGGTGTCGTAATCACGGATTCCCATGTTGACGCTGTTTCTGGTCATCTTGCCATATGATGCAACGCAGCATTTTGTTCAATTGACCAACTAAGTTCCCAATGATATATACTAATCTGATGCTATGTTCCAATTGGTATAAAGCTCGCATAACTCTGCCTCCTTCCCAGCCTTCAGCAGCTCCGAGTCTTGACGCCGGGGGTACAATGTGTGCGATCCGCAAGTCTTCGGCCGTGAGGTAAAGAGTATCACCCGGTGAGACATCATGACAGATAATCATGCATTTGGCAGACAAAGGAGTAGGGAAACAGTAGGGAAACCCAGTGCTCATTGCATCGATGTTATGTTGTGAACACGGGATTCAAGCGCTTCAGCAGCTGTTGTTTGGTCTGTCTAGTGTGGCTCTGGACCAAATGCGGTAACCACACTGGTGCGATCGAGTTGTACCTGACTGAGTTGCACCTGGTGCAACTCAGTTGCCAATTCGGGCAACTCAACTCAGACCAGGCAGATTTAACTCAACTCTCCGGCAACACTAACTGAGGGTACAAAGGCCAACTGTCTACACTATATAATGAATGAATAAAGTTCTGGGGTGCCAAACTAAACGAGTGTGCAACTAAGCTACTGTCAATGCTCAGGAATGTAGGGTGTCAGTGTCAATGTGATATCTAATCGATCCGCTCGCGCGCGCTATTTGCGACACCAGTAACCTTGTTCGCTGGCTTGTGCGGCTCCACTTCCTATTCTTGATGGTGATGGCTGCGCAACGTCGGATGGCTCTGAAAGCACCTCGCTTCGATACAGCGAAGTTTATGACGAAGGGTCTGCCAAAATGCGGCACTGCCGCAAGCCCGTGGCGGTCCTTGAGGCGGAACGGCAGCAAGGCATCTCTACCCCGTACCACCACCACCCCCCTGAAGAGCATCTCACACTCTCCACCGAGTTCGTTAAGGATCTCAACGCCTCCCCAGGCCTCGGGTGGCCCGGAGAAGGCGATCTATTCACAATGAGAGGTTTGGCCGACTGTTTGGGCTACTCTCTCAATTACCTCCGGCAACTGGTTGCTCAATCCCCGCGCCCTGGACGCACCAAGGGTCCACCAACCCACCTCTAGAGAAAAATCACATCCCTAGGGACCTCTATAGCCTCGCTGGTAAAGGCCTCGGCTAACACCGGAAAGAAGGCATCTACTCCCAACCCTAACCCCCCCGCCCAAAGGCGGGCACGGCCAACGGCAGCGCAACAGGCCCCAAAACCCCAAGCGAAACCCGCCGATCGCAAGACCGGGGTCACGGGAACATCACTTGACTCCCCTCCCCCTCCGCACCCAAGAGGCCCCCCAAGGCGGTATGGTCTCCTCCCACAAAGAGGCAAGCCGGACCCACGAAACCTGAGGCCAGGGCGTGAAGACCTCAGACAGTAGAGATCACAGAGCGGCCCGAAGACAACAGAGCGGGTGACCCAGAGCATTCGGTCCCACCATGGTTAATTTTGCTGGACATGTAGGTCGCGCATCGTTGTAAGTCTTGGGCCTGGTGCCATTGAGCTCAGGGTCGTCCGCTATCGCCTTTGGGCTGCGCCTCTTTACTGTCCCTCCTGATATACGCCAAATAGCCATGCGTACATACATATCTCTACACATTCCAACCTTGGGGCCTGATCTAGGCCCCCCTCACGTCCGGTAGCCCGTCATGATGCTACCGTAGCGTGCTCCCTGTCTATACAATCATTCTGGACCTGCAGGATTACGCCGTGATACGTGTCATCTTTCGACCACAGCTTGTTAAATTTCATTGAATACATGTCACGTCATAGCACGATACATAACAAAACCCGATACACATGTCCTAGTAGCGTACAACACGCTCCTACCCGATAGAGCATCAACACAAAGCGTTACCACCAACAACACCACCTCGACGGGTCGCCATCTCGTATTCGTTGCCGGTATTATTTGTCGTGCGAGAACGGAAACAATTACGGAATGACATAGCGGCATCACGAAGGCGTGAGGAGGGATGCAAAGCTCGCAGCGCACGAGAAATGTGTGAAGGAACTTGAAAGCCACCTAGCCACACCGCCCATTTATCGCTGGATTCCCAAATAGTCCACAGGCACCCTACAATAAAGGCAAACACGACAAGTGATATCGACGCAATAGATATGCGTGACCTGAGGTTGGAAATACTGAAGCAATAGAGAAACAGCGCCACGAAAAACATCAACATCCTGTGGGCGGTATCAGCAATCCTGTAAAGGAAAGTAAGGTGGAGGTACTAGGAAATGACGTACGACCACATAAGTAATGCCCATGGTAAGCTGAAAACAATGGCCATCAGTTCAAGGCCGATATATCTGTGAGAGTTGTGGGAGAGATATTCCCACTGCCCAACTGTCAAGTCGAAGCAAGTAAAAATGTAGCTGTTCACTTACTGCCTCTCGCGGATCTGCATCTTGTTTCGTACGGTTGTGCCGCATTAGGAGCAAGCTAATGACGATGCTTCCTACGCTAGCTTCTAACGAGAGAATGCTGGAAACCTCTGAAAGAGACCCGAGGATGATCTCTTGGCGTGTAATTGGGAAAACGGCGCCATCGACAACGTTGTAAGGGACGACGCCAGGGATGGCAAGAAAGCCCACGTTCACTGCAAGCATAACAGTTGACTGTCGTAGAAAACCAAGTGAGACTTAAAAATTCCAGTGACACTAGACGCGAGGTCGTACCCAAAGTATCAGATCGCTCCATTCGGATAATAGCTTGATCATGAAACTCTTCCAAGCCCTCTCGATAATGACTTCATCTGTCCACAGCTTTTCCATCTCCATGAGATGAACTTCTGGGGAAAAGAAGAGCAACAGCGACAGAAACGAGATAAGAGCGGATCATTTACGCTTTGGTGTGGCGTACACAGTCTCGTCGGAGAGTAGCCGTGCATGCCTCTGTCCGTGGAAGTATAGGAACCTCCAATGTGCTGAAAATGTGTAAGAGTTAATCAACGGGACAGCTCCCAAGCAGGCTTACCAAAAAATGACAGGAGGCGAGCTGATCACAAGACCATGTGAGTATTGAAGGAGACAAGTGTGTGGGGTACACTGACTGATCGCTGCATTGTAATGTTCGACGCCACCCACATCATTCACGCCCTTTTGTACCTCTGAGTAACACAGTCAGTGAGCCCTGTGTCATATCCTGAACGAGACGTACGTTTAGCCTTTTGTACAAGCTCGATCATCTTTTGCATCTTGTCATCATCGTATGGTAAAGTCGAAGACCTCGATGTAATCACATCTAACGCCTCGGGGTTGGCCCCTTTCATGCTCAATGTCTAGATTTAAATTCATAGGCTCACCAATGCAACCATGTGTTAGAAAACCCAAGAGTTCATCATAGACACGAAGGGAAAGACGACGACCAGCGAAAACGGCCGGAAAGAGCGACCAATGGTTCCTGCCAAAAGATCAATGTACAGGAATCAATACAGTAAGGAATAGCTCACGCACCAATAAAAGGCCTCCAAACGATGCTCTGCCCATCGAATTAGTGAAAATCGAGCAAATTGCAGGTGCCTATGACGCACTAAGATGAGCGGGTGACTCGACCCCATCTATCTCAGAAGTCATGTATGGTCTCGCGTCGTATTCTTCGAGCCAGAACAGGCACCGGGTATCATGACATGCATAGTAATAGGACCATTTTATCATGTCTCCATCAGGCATGATGTCGAGTACCAAGTCAAAGTTCCTTGACGGGATAGTTAAATCATCGACGTGCACGATGTTCTGCAGGTAGGAATAGAATTCTTCCATTTCTTCCTTTAATGCCAAATCGTGCATGTCAGTGTCAGTAAATAAACTCTTCAACGGTCGAATTAGTCGCGCCCAAAGAATGCAGGTTTTAATGTCACTGACGCACCCTCTTTGGGTCGTAAAAATACAGAGCGCCATCCGGATGGGTCGCCGGTATCCAGGGATTACAATCTTGTCTGAGCAGGGCCGGGTCAGGAACGTCTGGCTCCAGAAAGCTGTGGGGATCTCAATTAGACACAAGTATATACCACAAACTACGGCTTACTACGGGAATTTAGTTGTTAACGGTTCCACGGTTTGCAGTCTTCCCTCACGAGATCTGTAAACATACGTAAGGGCTGCAAGGCTATGATAGAATAGTGTACTTGCATCGTGACATTTTTTGTGTATCGTGGGATTTGATCCGAATTGATCAGCTGAACAAGGCGACCGTCGGGAATGAGGATGTCTGATGCCGCAAAGGAAGTCGTAGGGGAAACTGTTTCGAGGCGATCCGCAGGTAAAATGAGAGGGGATGAGAGTGAGGATGTGTCCATAGCCTTTGGACCTTCCGGGAATTCTTGTGCGTTGATCGAGGAAGCGTTTGGTACCGATGCTGGTGATGGGCTCCTGACGCTCACATCAATGCTCGTTGTCCGTTGTCTCCCACGGCGGAAGGCTGGTGGGCATAGCTGTCCTTGCGTATGGGAAGTCGAAGATGGAAGAGCCGTGGGACTTTGGGGACTGATTGTAGGGGTAACTCTCCCGTCTGCATGGGCGAGAGTGTCTACAACCAGATGTTGAGGCTGGGCTATATTCGGGGAGGGCATCGGGGAAGGTGACCTAGACGATCGCCTACTTAACCGTGACGGAGCTGGACCAGGTCCGAATTGGCGATAAGTTCCTCTGGGAGCCCGCAATGGCCAATCGTTTCTGACTGACGAACGCAACGATTGATGTGAAGTCGTGATTATTGAGCGTCTATCACTAGCGCTTTGAATACTTAGATTCCCGGTGCTATGGAAAGCGGGGCTGCTTTGGACGAATTGATTTGTCAAATTGAGGCTTGATGCCCACGTCGGATCGACAGAAAGCCTGGCTGGGCTCCCCGTCGGGGATGGTGGGGCAGTTGCTGGGTGCCACACAGCACGCTGGTGGCTCGGCCGGCCCGCCGAAGCTGGGACCATGCTGGCAGCCACCGCATCTCCACCCCAACTAATTGAACTACTCAACGCCGAAGAAAGGCCTGACCTGGATCCGGGTAACGATGGTTCAGCTGGCTTGGGGTTTCTGAATGTACCCGGTTTGGTGAGCCACAGGCACCGCCATTCGCTTAACTTGCGCCCAAGATATGCTAAGAGCGAGGCCCAATGTCTCGGGAAATGTTTGACGTAATCCTTCGCGGAGCGTAATATGCGCAAATTTTCAAGAAGGGTACTGAGTGGTGAAGCCATGTGTGGAAGAAGGGCTAGGCGGACAGGGAGAGGACAATGAGTCACAAGCTGATAGCCTGATGCGCCTTTTGTGACAGCCGCCACTGACGCACTACTGACGCCACCCCATACATGCCTTGGACAGGTCAATAGTTTTCCTCGACAAGGCCAGCAGTCAACTGTTCGTGAAGAAGGCCCTCACCCTGATTGGTTTCATCGCCCTGTTAATGACTGCCAGCCAACGGCGGTAACCGAGGGCTCCCACAGTGGCACTGGACCGGGTTTCTACTAGTAGACTTTTCGTTATGTTGATGATGCAACATCGAATGATTTTGCAGAGGGCGCACTTGGCTTCGAAGTAAGCAGAGTCAGTGGTGAAGAAGGAGAGCCTGCTAAGATGAATTGCTGCCCGGCATGGCAGCAGACTTTGAGGTGCCAGGGGGTGCCAGTGGTTGACGTCATCATGTTGGATTGGATTGGATCTTACCAGTTACCAGTATCTTACTTACCCTTATTCGCACCCCATTCATGTTGGTCAATCCCTTTGATTTACTCGGCAATTGAATATTGAATTTCTGTTTACTAAACAGGTGAGCATGCCGATTAGTATTCTAGCAGTGATCGATACATTCACATGGAATCAGATCCACACATGGATGAACGAGTCGTTGACTACTGTAGTAGTGAGTTCGAAAGAGACACCCTGGAGCGAAGCCATGTGAGTGGTTCGGTGATGAAATGAAACACGCCCACTGTGGATCGTACTAGGTCGTTGGGCTCACCTTAATGTGCTGGCGCTCACATTCTGGACAGGTGTCCATGCCAACGTGTTCGATTTGGCCTGGTTATTTTTGTCCGGCCTTCGACGTCATCAACGATCCGAGAAATTGAACAGCATCAACATAACAGCCGTATCAATGGGTCCTCGACAACGACGACAAGAACCGAACAATTCTTTCCTAGGATAAATTGTCGATCGTTGTCTGAACAAGACTCGGACATAACTGGATCGCATTTTCCAACAACCACCAGTGCGATATCAATCCACTTTTATCTATACTTTTTGCCGGTCATTATGATTCACATCATACTTTCCTAATACAGTTGCTGCGGGATCCCTACCCTCAATTATCGCCGAGAAATGCTCATTAGCTCGAAGTCCCACATCTTCCACATCTCAGCCAGAGTCGGCGTCAGTGGGGTGATCTCTCCGTTCTTCCGTCTGGGCTTCCGTTCCGGAAATTTGCTCCTCAGGCCGGCCCGCCGCATCGCCGGAAACTGAAGGTTTCGTAGAAGGGCGAGTTTACCTGTCAGGATCGCCAGGGACTGCCCTAGGCACCACGCTGGTATCATGTTGAACGTTTGGGCCAGCCGGGGCAGCGACGGGATGATGGCCCAGCGATCAACTGCTCATGACGGAGATCGCGGGCATCGCAACTCTCGCTCTGAACCGTCTTCATCATTGACGCCATGATTAGACACCGTGACCCGCTAACATTCATCAGCGAATGCCAGCGAGACCCCCAGTAGCCTAGCCGTGGACAAGCCAACTGCATGATAATGACAAGTCCGAGTAGATGGAGAACTTGATTCTAGGACCCCGTCGGGACTAGACAAAATCTGATTTTTTGTTATAGTGGGACAGTGTTTCTTCTTTATCGGCCCTAACTCTGGGATTCTCAGGTTGATGTCAACTTGGTCTCGTAATGAAATGAGGATATTTTTGGTCATGTTGCCGCTTTGTGCTACTGTAATATCTTCATTTTGGACCTGCGTAATTAATATTGAGTCGCGATACGCCGGCTTGTTATCTCTCGACCACAGTTTGTCAAATGTTCTTGAATACACGTCATGTCGTAGGCCCGCAGCATAATGAATCATAACAAGATCCGATACACATGTCATAGTAGTGTACAACAAACTCCGTCCAACACACGAAACCTTTAAACTCCACCACTGACAACACCGCCAGCTAACTCGTGTTCGCTACCGACATCGTTTGTAGGGTAAGAACGGAAACGTTTACGGAATGACACAACGGCATGACGAAGGCGTGAGAGACGCAAAGCTCGCAGCGCACGGGCGATAGGTGAAGGAAGGCCATCCAGCCAAATAGTCCGTTTGTCGGTGGATTCCCAAATGGTCCAGACGCACGCCCAGAAAAAGAGAAACAACACCACTGATATCGACGCAATAGCTATGCGTGACTCGTGCTTAGGAATACTCCAGCAATAGCAAAACAGCGCTGTGTAGAACATCAACATCCTGTGGGAGGTGTCAGTGATTCCATAAAACAAAGGTGGGAATACAAGAGATGACGCACGACCACATGAGTAATGCCCACGGTAAGCTGAAAACAATAGCCATCAGTTCAAGACCGAAATATCTTCGAGACGTCTGGGAGAGATAATCCCACTGTCCAACCGTCAGGCTGACATACATGTAAGGTGCAGCTGTTGACTTACTGCATCTTTTGGTTCTACTTCTTGTTTTGTACGATTGTGACGCATTAAGAGCAAGCTAATGATAGTGCTCCCTACACTAGCCCCTAACGAGATGATGGTGGTAGCCTCCGAAAGAGACCCGAGGGTTGTCATTTTCGGCGTAATCTTCAAAATGCCGTCCTGGAGATTGTATGGGACGACGCCGGGGATGGCAAGAAAGCTCACGTCCACTGCAAGCATCACGGTTGACTAAGGGAGGAAGCCAAGTGAGACTCGAGAACAGTCACAACTAGACATAAAACCGTACCCAGAGTATCAAATCGTTCCATTCAGATAAGAGCTTAGTCATGAAACTCTTCCAAGCCCTCTCAATAATAACTTCATCCGTCCATAGCTTTTCCATTTCCATGAGATGAACTTCTGGAGCGAAGAAAAGCAACGGCGACAGAAACGAGACAAGAACGGATCGTTTGCGGTTTGTTGTGTCGTACGCTGTCTGATCGCAGACTAGCCGCGCGTGCCTCTGTCCGTGGAAGTATAGGAACCTCCAATGTGCTGAAAATGTGTGGGAATCAATCACAGGGATAACTTCCAAGTTAGGCTTACCAAAAAACGACAAAAGACGAGCTGATTAGGAAAATGCCCATAAGTAATGAGAAGACTGGTGTGTAGTGTGCACGTACTAGTCGCCGCGGTGTAATGATCCATGCCACCCGCATCATTCACACCACTCACACTGCTGGTACCAATGGCACCACTTGCGGTACTTGCCCCACTCACACTTCCTATCCCCCACCGTGCCTCTGAGGAACGAAGTCAGTGAGACCTGTCTCATATCTCGCGCGATCACGTACCTTTAGCCTTCTGTACAAGCTGGATCATCTTCTGCATTTGGTCATCATCATATGGTAAAGTCGATGACCTCGATGTCATCACATCTAAGGTGTCCGCGTTGATCTATTCCATCGTCAAATTCAAACTCATGGGCTCACCTATAGAACCATGCGCCAAGATCCCCATGAGTTCATCATAAACACCGAGTGGAAGACTGTGGCCCTCAAAAACAACCGGAAACAGAGACCAATGGTTCCTATCAAGACAACATCAACGCGCGGGGAACTTATCCAGTAAGAGAAAGCCCACGTACCAATAAAGACTCTCCAAACGATGCACTGATCACCGAATTAGTGAAAATAGGCCGCAAATAGTAAATGCCTGTGACGCACTGAGATGGGCAGGTGATCCGACTCCATCTAGTTCAGAAGCTATGTACGCCGCGTCATATTCATCGAGCCAAAACAAGCATCGGGTATCATGACATGCGTAGTAATAAGACCACTGTATGCCGTTGTCTTGACTCAGTGTAATATCCAACACCATGTCATAGTTCTTGGACGGGATCGTCAGACGCTCGACGCGCTCAATCCCCTTCAGGTAGGAATAGAAATCTTCCATTTCTTCCCTTGGTAGAGGGTCGTGCATGTCAGTGTCAGTAAACAACCTCTTCAATGGCCAAATAAGTTGCGAGTGAAGGCCGAGGGTTTCAAGATCAGTGACGCACCCTCTCTGGATCATAAAAATACAGAGCGCCGTCTGGATGCGTGGCCGGTATCCAGGGGCTACAATCTCGCGTGACCGAGGTCTGGTCAGTGGCATTTGGCTCAGGAAAGCTGTGAGAATCTCTATTAGACACAAGGACATATCGTAAATTACGGCTTACTGCAAGAATTTAGTTGTTAAGGGTTTCACAGGCCGCAGTTTTGCCTCACGAGATCTGCCAACATACGTGAGGACTGTGAAGCTATGATGCGATGATCTACTTACATCGTGGCATTCTTCGTGTATCGTGGGATTTGATCTGAATTAATTAGCTGAAGAGAGCGACCTTCGGGTAAGACGAGGACTGATGTCGTGGAGGAGGTCGTATGAGAATTCTGAGAAGCTGTCTCGGCTCGATCCGAGGGCGAAATGGAACGAGACGTGTGTGCGTCCGCGTCCATGGCCATCGGCTCTTCCGTGATTTCTTGCGCACTGACTGAGATGGCCGGTAGCGAATCTGTTGATGGATTCTGGACGTTCAAACCAATACTTGTCGTCCTTTGCTTCTGACGGCGAATGGGCGGTCGTGCTGGCCGTTCTTGCGTATGGGAAGACGAGGGCAAATCCGTGAGACTTTGGAGACCAATTGTGGGATTAATTACCCCATCTGGAGGGAGGTAGGTGTGTGCGCCCGTCCGGGCAATGTCGAGGTTAGCGGGTTGGGCTGTATTCAGGGAGGGTTGTGGGGAAGGTGACCTGGACGATCTGCCTCTTGACTTTGACCGTGATGCGCCCGGACCAGGGCCAAACTGGCGATGAGTTGCTTTGGGGTCTCGCGACGGCCGATCGTTTTGGACTGGGGCACGCAACGACGTGCGCGAAGCAGACATCAGTGAAAGCCTGTCACTGGCGCGGCTGTGACTGCTCAGGCCGCTCAGGCTTCCGGAGCTGTAACTGGCGTGGCTGCTTCCAACTGTATGAATGGTCGTGCTGGAACCTAGGGACCAAGGATCGACGGTAAGTGTGGCCAGGGTCGGGGTTGGTGGGGCAGAATCTGGCTGCAGTTCAGCACGCCCTCGGCCCATCGGCTGGTTCGCCGATGCTGGAACAGTGCTAGCAGCCACCGCATATCCACCGATTCCACCCGAACACACTGAACCACACGACACCGAAGGAGAGCCTGCTCTGTCGCCAGGAAACGACGGCTCAGCTGGTTTGAGGTTTCGGATCGTTCCCGGATTGCTGGGCCACAGGAACCGCCATTCGCCCATCTTGCGAACAAGATAGGCTAAGAGCGAGGGCCAACATCTCAGGAATCGTTTGATGTGATCCTTCGCGGGGCGTAATCTGCGAAAAAATTCGAGAAGGATTCTGAGTAGCGAAGACATGCTATGGCAAGAGGACAAGGACGTACAATGCGCCCTGAGTGACTGCCGCCACAGGGTCACGGTTAGGCGCTGCCTCATGCCTTGGACAGACCGAATCGCCTTCCTCGACAAGCCAGACTCAACTGCTTATGACGAAGATCGTGGGTCCTCGCTCTGACTTGGATTTGTCCTCATCGCCCTGTCAACGACGGCCAGCCAATGCCAATAACCGAAGGCTGCCACTAGACCGGGATTCTAGACCTTCAGTCCTTGATCATGATAATGATGCAATGTCGAGTGATTTTGCATAGACACCTGGTTTCGATATAAGCGGAGTCAAGGATGTAGAGGTGAGTTGTGAATTGCTGCCCGGCCGCAAGAAAGCGAGACGTTTGAGTTGCCAGGGGTGCCAGGGGTGGTTAACGTCATCATGTTGGATCTTACCGGAGCCAATCTGCATTCATGTTGAACAGATCCCTCGATTTACTAAACAGGTGAGCATGCCGATTAGATTCTAGCAGTGATCGTACATTCACAAGGGATCAGATCCACACATGAATGGACAAGCCGTTCACTGGAAGTGAGTTCAAAAGAGACAAACCCTGGGTCAAAACCATGTGAGTGCTTCGGTAATGAAAGGAAATACACTCACTGTGGGTCCTCCAGGTACTTAGGCTGGCATTAATGTCTTAATGGGCTGGTGTTCGTGTTCCGGACAGGTGTCTATGCCAACGTGTTCGATTTTGGGCTGATTTTTTAAATCTGGCCTTCGACGTCATCAACGATCCGAGAGAATGAACAGCATCGACATGGCACAAGTCAATACGTCTGCGACGGAGATGACAGGAACCGAACATGGAACACGAATAACTTTTTTCGGACAAACTTTCCACCGTTGTGTGAACGAGACGTAATTAGATCACGATCACACTTTCACAACAGCACGATATGGATACACTTTTTATTTACCATGCCGGTCATCACAATTCACACTATTCAATCTCATTACAGTAGCTGCTGGATCCCTATCGTCAATTATCACAGAAAATTCCGCATCTTCCGCCATCCTACCCAGAGCCGGCGTCTGCGGGGCGCTCACTGCGCTGTTCCATCTGGCCCAGGGCTGCCGTTCCGGAGGACTGCTCCTCTGGCTGGCCAGCCGTCTCGCCAGACAGTGGAAGATTCGTGGTGGGGCGGGCTTGTGTGCCAGTATCGCCAGGGCCTGGCCTGGACTCCAGTACACCGGTGTCATGTTGAACGTTTGGGCCATCCGCTGGCCGTGCGGCGAGTCGACCACCAAATTGCTCGCCGGTACGTTGATCCGACCTACTTCCCCCCGTCTCGGACAGTGGAAGATTCGTGCTGGGGCGACTTTGTTTGCAAGCATCGCCAGGGGCCATCACCGACTCTACACCTGTGTCACGTTGAACGTTTGGGTCATTGCCTGTGGGACGAACATCCCGGGCCGGTGGTGCGGCGGGAGCTGCAATTTGTGCGTTGGTGCGTAGATCTGTACCAGGGCCACCAACAGCGCCTCTCGCAGCGCTAGCAGTGCCAGTGCCAGTCTCCTTGCCCGCAAGACCAGCATATCCACTGGTATCTGGTTCTGGTGCGTCCCCTCTAGCCTTCCCAGCACTTGGATCCGCGCGTGGTGCTGCAGCGGAACTGTGTGGGGCATTGGGGTCTCGGACAGGCGCTGCTCCCGTGCCGTCATGGGGCCCACCACCGTTGGGAGCGTCAGTGGCTGCGGAAGTCCTGCCGTGCTTGCCCTCAATTTTGCTGAGACCCCGTTCCACTTCCTCTCTGCCAGCCGCTGCGATGGCCTTCCAATCGCCATTGCCGTGACTGAGGTCTCCAGTTTCCATCGCGTGTCCGCGGATAACCTCCCCTGTTCCTCAAGCGAGATATCAGATCCGGAATGGGAGGGCGTGGTTTGCTATTCGGTGAGCCTACCATGGATGATATTTACTAATCCACTTTATAGAAGCGCAGTTAGCGTACAGCGGCGACGTTAGAGCGGTGAAGACGCACGAGGCTTTGTTTCCCGTGCTTGAGCCTGTCTTTCTTTGAGAGGCAGGCTGAGAAGGGCGAGTAATATCAGCTGTAGCTTGTTCGCGCGTGGGCATGTTGTGGTGAGTGAAGATAAGAAATAAAGAACCATTGAAAACTGTGCATGGGGTATCGTTCCGGGCCCTCTTATATGTTGACTGAGGCCCGAGAGAACGGAGCGGACGATGTCAGTACATGGAGTACCTACGTACGCGCTCCGCTAATAGATCTGACCCATTTAAGGAATCGCCAGTTAAGGCAATCATTGGGAGGTTGCAGTTGGCCAGTTGGGAGAAGAACACGCCTACCCATGATCAGGACCTCTGTCGCAGCCTTGAATTAAGATCGACATGGAGTATGAGTACATACAGGAAGAAACGAAAACAATGCGGATGTCACTCGAGTCGGCTTGATCATACAAACATTACCGATGCAGGCCGCCTTCTATTTGCCTCACCCCTCCTTGGTGTAAGCGTGCGGAACAACCGGTTTCGACTCATTTGCAAATTCGCATCCAAGACGCCGTCCACTTTCTTCTCAGTTCTCCCTTCTCCGAAATCACCACCATCACCTTCGCCAACGGCAACAACGTCGCAGTCACCGCAACATCAAACCGACCATTCCTCTCCTCTCAGACCTCAACGTCCTCAACTCCCGCCTCATCGCCTTCTACTCACTCTTCCTCCTCTCCTCTTCCGCGCCCGCCTTCGCTCGCCCGCCCGACATCGCTTAGGTAGTCACCGTCGTCCGGCGCCCGTACGATCCTGCTCTTTAGCTTCTTCACTATAGTAGTCTGATACTTCTTAATTCGCATCGCTTTGCCATTGACTTGTACATACTCGCCGTCGCACCTCAACCTCGTCTCTGGCTCGCCCGCAGCGTTCGCCATCACCGCCTACCGCCTTCTGACGACGCCGGCACCATTGCCTCGCCTTTCTTCCACACTGCTTTCTCGACTTCACGTTCGTTGCCTCTCGATAATACCCCTGTCTTACTATGGACCTCAGTAGGTACCTATCTGTATATAAGCTACGCCTCCTGCTCTCGTGGAGTGCATCAAATCAGCAGCTTCGTCGTTCGTTCCCAATTCTACTCCGTTTTGCTCTGTTCATCTCTCCATGTGATCCCCTCTTCGTCGCCGCGAAGCCGTCGCTCGCCTTTCCTCATCACCTTCGTCACTCGACTCGGCCTTGCGCAGCGGAACCGTCGTCCGCTCCCTCGCTCAGTCTCTTGGAGCCGCCACCCGCATTCGTTATCGTCCCGTCCTGCTCACACACACACTATCTCTCAATCCTTACCTTCGCAGCCTATCGAAACTACACTGATCTCCGTCTTGCCATCTGCGCCGGTCGCCTTCCCGGATCCCTTGCCAAGGTCAGCAATATCGATGACAAGGCCCCGAATGGTCTCGCCGATCCCTAACAAGCGCATCGGTTTCAAAGAAATTTCAATATACAGGTTGTCCGGGGCTCATACCATGAATAGCCTTCATCGCACCTTAACGACATATTGATTGAGTTCAAATCCTTGTTATAGTGACACAGTGGTTCTTCTTCATCGGTCCTAACTCTGGGATTTTCAGGTCGATGTCAACTCACTGTAGGATCTCGTAATGAAATGAGGATATTTCGGTCTTGTTGCTGCTTGTGCTACTGTACTGTAATTATTTTGGACCTGCGTAGTTACTACTAAGTCGCGATACGCCAGCTTGTTATCTCCCGACCACAGTTTGTCAAACGTTCTTGAATACACAATACACGTCATGTCGTAGGCTCGCACAGTGAGACATAACAAGATCCGATACACATGTCGTAGTAGTGTACAACACTCCGTCCAACACCATGACACGAAACCTTTAAACCCCACCACCGACAACACCACCAGCTAACTCGTGTTCGCTACCGACATCGTTTGTCGGGTGAGAACGGAAAAGTTTACGGCATGACACAACGGCATGACGAAGGCGTGAGAGACGCAAAGCTCGCAACGCACAGACGATGGGTGAAGGAAGGCCCCCCAGCCACACAGTACAGACCCACACCAAGAAAAAGGTAAACAACACCCCCGATACCGACGCAATAGTTATGCGTGACCCGTGCTTAGGAATACTCCAGCAATAGAAAAACAGCGCTGCGTAGAACGTCAACATCCTGTCGGGAGTGTCAGTGATTCCATGAAAGAAAGTTGGGAATGCAGGAGATGACACACGACCACATAAGTAATGCCCACGGTAGGCTGAAAACAATAGCCCTCAGATCGAGACCGAAATACCCTTGAGAGATCTGGTAGGAATAAAGCCACTGTCCAAGTGTCACGTCGACATACATGTAAGATGCAGCTGTTCACTTACTACATTGTCTGATTCTACTACTTCTCGTTTTACACGATTATGACGCACTAAGAGCAAGCTAATGATAGTGCTCCCTACGCTAGCCCCTAACGAGATGGTGGCGGTAGCCTCCGAAAGAGACCCGAGGGTGGTCATTTGCGGCGTAATCGTCACAATGCCGTTCTGGAGGTTGTATGGGACGACGCCGGGGATGGCAAGAAAGCTCACGTCCACTGTAAGCATCACGGTTGACTGAGGTAGGAAGCCAAGCGAGACTCTTGAGAACTCCAGTCACAACTAGATGTGAAATCGTACCCAGAGTGTCAAATCGCTCCATTCAGATAATAGTTTGGTCATGAAACTCTTCCAAATCCTCTTAGTAACAACTCCACCCGTCCATAGCTCTTCCAATTCCGTGAGATAAATTTCTGGAGCGAAGAAAAGCCACGGGGACAGAAACGAGACAAGAGCGGATCTTCTACGTTTTGTCGTGTCGTACGCTGTCCGATCGCGGACTAGCCGCGCATGCTTCTGTCCGTGGAAGTATGCGAACTTCCAATGTGCTGAAAATTTGTACGAATTAATCACTGGGACAACTTCCAAGTTAGGCTTATCAAAACACGATAGAAGACGAGCTGATTACGAAAATTCCTATAAGTAATGAGAAGACTGGTGTGTCGCGTGCACGTACTAGTCGCCGCGGTGTAATGCTCCATGCCACCCGCATCACTCACACCACTCACACTACTGATACCACTGACACCACTTCCGATATTGGCGCCACTCATACTTCCTATGCCACACCGTGCCTCTGAGTAACGAAATCATTGAGCCTTGTCTCATATCTTCCGCGACCACGTACCTTTAGCCTTTTGTACAAGCGGGATCATCTTCTGCATTTGATCAACATCGTATGGCAAAGTCGATGACCTCGATGTCATCACATCTAAGGTGTCCACGTTGGTCTATTCCATCGTCAAATTCCGTGTTCAATCTCATGGGCTCACCTATGCAACCATGCGCCAAGATCCCCATGAGTTCGTCATAAACACTGACTGGAAGACTGCGACCCTCAAAAACGACCGGAAACAGAGACCAGTGGTTCCTATCAAGACGACATCAAAACGCTTACTAATCCAGTAAGAGATGGCCCATGTACCAATAACAACTCTCTAAACGATGCCCTGTCCGCCGAATTAGTGAAAATAGGACGCAAATTGTAAATGCCTGTGACGCACTGAAATGGGCAGGTGATTCGACTCCGTCTAGTTCAGAAGTTATGAATGTTGGGTCATATTCATCGAGCCAAAACAAGCATCGGGTGTCATGACATGCGTAGTAGTAAGACCACTGCGTCTTGTTATCTTCATTCCGTGTAATATCCAGCACCATATCATAGTTCTTTGACGGGATGTTCAAACGCTCGACACGCTCGATCTTCTTCAGGTAGGAATAGAAATCTTCCATTTCTTTCCTTGAAAGAGGGCCATGCATGTCCGTGTCAGTAAACAACTTCTTCAATGGCCAAATTAATCGCGATTGAAGGCTGAAGGTTTCGAGATGAGCGACGCACCCTCTCTGGATCATAAAAATATAGGGCGCCATCTGGATGCGTGGCCGGTATCCAATCGCCACAGCCTTGCATGAGCGAGGCCTGGCCAGGGACGTTTGGCTCCGGAAAGCTGTGAAGATCCCTATTAGACTCAAGGATATATCGTAAATTACGGCTTACTGCAAGAATGTAGTTGTTAAGGGTCCCACAAACTGCAGTTTTCCCTCACGAGATCTTCCAACACATATAAGGACTGTGTAGCTATAATGTGATGCCCTACTTACACAGTGGCATTCTTCGTGTATCGTGGGATTTGATCTGAAGTAATCTGCTGAAGAAAACAACCTTCAAGGTAAGGCGAAGTCTGATGTCACGGAGGAGGCCACATGAGAAATCTGAGAAGCTGTCTCGGCTCGATCCGAGGGCGAATCCATGAGACCTTGGAGACCAATTGCGGGACTCATTACCCCATCTGCACCCATCCGACCAATGTCGAGGTTAGCGGGTTGGGCCGTATTCAGGGAGGGTTGAGGGGAAGGTGGCCTAGACGATCGGCCTCTTGACCTTGACCGTGATGCGCCAGGACCAGGACCAAACTGGCGATGAGTTGCTCTGGGGTCTTGCGACGGCCGATCGTTTTGGACTGGGACACACAATGATGTGCGCGAAAACGAAATTGTTGAAGGCCTGTCACTGGCGCGGCTTTGGACGCTCAGATTCCCGGAGCTGTGATTGGCGTGGCTGCTTCCAACCGTTTGATTGGTGCTAGGACCTAGGGTCCGAAGTGGATCCACGGGAGGTGTGGCCAGGATCG
>Ga0307510_10002020_pt1 | contig 22905 bp, 24 predicted proteins | sample 12_EM_MG_FD_207224 | JGI IMG/M metagenome (GOLD analysis project Ga0307510, IMG submission 207224) | Populus trichocarpa ectomycorrhiza microbial communities from riparian zone in the Pacific Northwest, United States - 12_EM | ecosystem: Host-associated > Plants > Roots > Unclassified | place...
TCAGGTCATGTGACATGAGTGAAAAACCTTTTCTCAGTTTGCTTAGTCACAATTAGTTTCTAAAGATGGCAGCTCAGGAATTCCCTTAAAAAAACGGATCTACTTTATATTATAGGAAGCGGCAAGCGGCACAGCAGTTGAAAGCGCTCAGTTCACCGGCGTCCATGATAACCGGTTTCACCCGATGTGAAATTTACGTAATCGAGATCGAAGCATGAGGGCAATATAGAGCAGCAGCCTGTCATCCAGCCAGACGGACGGGGCGAAGACCATCGGTGACTGTGACCCACACACACACACGACCACGACGGACTCCTTTCTTAACATCCCCTGTCTACGTCGGTGACCAGGGCTGTCTCCCCCCTATCATCAAAGAGTGTTGCTTCCCCGCTATGGATTCTGTTGTATACACCAGCCCCACCTCCACGCCCGACCTGCCTTCAGCCCCGATTGCAACCACCTCTGCGCAAGATGAAATGGCTATAGACCAAGAGGTGGAGGAAGAGCTTGTGGGAGACGGCAGGAAACGCCCTCCAAAGGCGGTCAGACGGCGCAAGGTTAACCATGCCTGTCTGTACTGCAGACGGAGTCATATGACCTGTGATGAAGGGCGACCGTGCCAGCGATGGTGAGTGTCGCTTTCCGGACTTACCAGCGGATCTACGCGCGTCGGCATCCCCCGTAGTTGTCTGCGGGGAGCCTCCCCGTTCTCACTCTGGCACCCCGTGGTCCGCGGCTGAGAGCGCGCGATTGCATTGACACCTTTCACCTTTCTTACGCATCCTTCGTCAGCATCAAGCGGGAGATTGGCCACCTCTGTCACGATGAGAATAAGCCGAGCAGGCAAAACTCGGAACAGTCGCAAACGACGATGACCGCACAAGCGATGCCCGTCGGTATTTCCTCCGGTATGTCCCAGATTCGGTTTGGTTCCCCCACATGCCCCCCTGCACGTCGTGCCATCCTTCATTTCTGCGTGCGACGACGGAGCACGCGTCGCGCGTGGCGTTTGATCCTACCTCCAATTCGTCCACCTGCTACCAGAACCGTAGCCTGTGACCGTAGATCTGGAAGCTGATGGCACGGTCATGCATGCAGCGGCCACGACCCACTATACTGCCTCCGCAGTGGCAACAACCCCTGCGCCTAGCTGGCCGGGCTTGACGGTCTCGCAGAGCGCGTACCTGTATCCCCTTGAGCCGCGAGAGTTGTCCAGCCTGTCGTGAGTCGCACGTTGTCTGTGCCTTGCAACCAACACGGCTGATATCCGCCTTACATTCAAAGCGATTTCCTGGAGACCCTCGACGGGCAGGAGTATTTCACAGGGGCCGCTGCAAATGATGGTGCTGATCTATTCGGCAACACGGCCCTCGACGTATCGGGCGCGATCCTCCCATCACATACCAGCAGCGATAGTACAACACCAGAGTCGCCGATTTCACCTGGGCAGCATGCGCAACCGCAGGTCAACGACGTTCTACAACGATATGTCGACCTCGTGCCGCCCGTGCTTCCCACTGCAGATTTGACCGAGAAATTCCTGCTCACGGCGGCCAATCCCGCGCCTGGATCACGTGGTGAACGCCTGAAGCGCGTGATTCGGACAAAGTACGAGGCGGGGTTATTGAAGCCATACAATTTCGTGAAGGGTTATTCGCGGTTGTTGCGATGGTTGGATTGCAAGTATGCCGTCGTTCTCTTCCTTCCGAAGCCTCTGTTCATGCTCTGGACTCGTAAGCGTGTCGCAAGAATCTAAGCAGCAGATCTTGCAACCCCTATCGGTCCTGCGACCCAAGTTTCGTGTAAGCTTTTGCATGGAGAATACTGTGTACGGCGCTATACTGACCATCAACTACAGGCAGTCGCACAGTCATTACGCGATATCGTACACACTTTTCTTTTCGATATGGTTCGAACGCGCTTACACCTTTCTTTCAGGACTTGATATTCATCGAGGAAGCCTTCGAACGCTTAATGCTAGAATACGATCGTTACTTCTCTTCTATGGGTATCCCCGCATGCCTTTGGCGGCGGACGGGCGAAGTCTACAAGGGAAATCGCGAATTTGCGGAGCTAGTCGGCGTCGAGGGATCCATGCTTCGAGAGGTGAATTTGCCTTGGGGTTTATACCTAGTTCATCACCGCTGAAATTCTTTTTCTGAACAGGGCAGACTCTGCATCTACGAACTCATGACGGAAGAATCGGCGGTGAACTATTGGGAGGTGTGCACAATTTCCCCCCCGCTCTTCCGTATTAGAGCTTGACGGTAATCTCGACTAGAAATACGGCAACGTCGCGTTCGATGCGACGCAAAAGGCGGTGTTAACGTCTTGCGTATTGCGATTCAAGCCTAACGCAGAAACGCCAGGACGTGTCCAGCCCACTGCCCCGAGCGAGGAAGCGTTCATCAACTGCTGCTTCTCGTTTACGATTCGGAGAGACACCTGGGGCATCCCACTCATGATCGTGGGTAACTTTATTCGATGTAGATGAAGGGGCGCGTCGTCCTCGAGAAGACGCAGAGTATCGGAGGGCCTTGTGGTCGACGCAGGAGCCTGACGAAGGGCCAGGAGCTCGGTACAGCGCTCAGATGCTTAGTTATCACCCTATAGGTTTTAGAGATGAGACGCGTGAGGGAACGATGATAAATTTCTGGTCGTGGTTTTCTGTCGTCGACGTCACGTGGAGGCTGCATTCAAGTTTCGAGCATTTCCGCGAGTCCCATTCTTTGACACATCCTTATCAAGACCTGGCTGCACCCCGCTGACAAGCAAGTTCCCGTCTCGATGGGATAGGATAGGCATCCATACGAGTACATGGCGTTGTAAAACGAGTGTCCAGATGGTGGGCAGCGCATTCGCTCTGTCTTGGTAGTCATATTGTCTCCCTGCGGCGGCGCTACGCGTGGTGGGCCGTGCTCTTCTCTCCGGGCCATCCGGCTGAGCTCCCCTACTGCGGCAGCTCCACGGCCATAGTGCTGCATTAACCTAGCATCCTCTCGCTTTGTCGGTGCCAATGCGGGGGTGCGGTAACCCCTGCTATGGCCTTTGTCCTTGCAATCGCGGTGCCTCGTCCCGCAAAGCCGTGTCATTCGACCTCACTCTCGGGCCTGGTCCGTGACTTGGGAGCGCCTGTGAGCATTTTCGATTTTTAATGTTTGCACGGGATTCTAATGGCTCCGAACTTACGAGACTCTTACTAGACGACGATCGCTATTGAAGCTATCCGATCTGAATTGACGATCCTCGACTATCGTCCACAACTTTTCGTCCCTTTTCTGTCCGATCATCACGATTATCTCTTTTTTGTTTTTCTATCAACAGTTCTATATTATATCAACAAGAGGGACAAACCACCTTATCTTGGTGAAATGAGAACGGATGGGGCCATCCACTCCAATTACGCCCAAGATGCCAAAGATTATGCGCGGCACTCTGAGTGGATGCCGCTTCATAGGTCTTCCGGCGGCATCTCCGTCCTAATGCCTCGCGTTCGTTCCATCTACGCTGCAGAGGACACTTATACCACATTTCACATATTATACCGCAGAGCGATTGCCGGCTTGTTGAGAATGTTCCGGTGCCCGCGCCGTCGTTCTTCTCTTCAGTTTCATCACGCAGCTCGTCCTCGTGTTTAAGAAGCCCATCTATGTCGGCGAGGGTTCCGGTGGAGTTTATGCGGCGGATGTATCCTCACTCAGTCACGTTAATCAGGTGCAGGTGCAGGTGTAAACCCCAGTGAGCAGCCCAAACAAACATCTCTAAAGTGGAAAGGTGTCCCCTCCCCTTTTAGGCGTTGCCACTTGCCACCGCTCCCTCTGAGTCGGGTGTCGTCCAGCTTTCGCTTGAGAAGGGAAAGTGCACCCTCTGAGATGGTGATCCGAAAGGGTTGCTCGTTGTTGGACATGATGAGTAGAGCTGAGGATGTACTTTGACCAGCACGCCGTACGAATGCGTCAGTGGGTAAATAGGATCGAAGGCGAAGAAGCTAAGCCGTTCTACGGCCGAGGGGAATACAAGCGGACTCGGCGAGATCCCGTTAGTCTTCATACCTCTCAACATTCCCCACTTCAACACACTCGTCACCTTTGTCTTTGCCTTCTAATAGCAGTATTTACATCGCTGTCAATGCCTGTCATGTTCACAACACCCGGAAGTCTTACTCTTATTACAACACCACCTCCCCGCTGCTTCTCAAACTGCTTTCCCTCACGCTCCGCCAAACTCGCATCGTCTTTCTCTTACTTATGCAATCCCCCGCCGAACTCGCGACAGAAGCTGAAGTCACTCTCAATCTCCTGGTCAAACCTGTCAGTGGCGAGGTGGAGGCTGGTGAGACTCGGCCAGGGTGGATGAGGGTGCTCGCGATGGAGATCATGCGAGGGTGCGTCTTCCTCTCCTTATCATGACCACTGTTCTTATGGCGCTTATAGACACATGCCACATGTGCGGAGGCCCTGCGGGGACGGCGAGTTCATGCGTAGCATCTGGCAATGCTACCATGTCTTGGCCACCGACGGTGACACTGGCAGTGCCTCTGGCGCGCGTGTCTTCACACTCTTTGTCGCTACCCTCCAGCGCCTCGTCACATCGCGTCCGTCATCACTTGGCGTCTCTGCGCAAATGCAGGGCGTGACTATGCCCACGAGCACGCATAGTCACAGTTTGTACGGCGTCGCGGAGACGGTGGCGACAGCAGCAAGTGCGACTGTCTCGCTGAGCCTGAGCATGCATGTTATAGCGATGAAAGTACAGTGGTACGTCCTACTTCCCTCTCCTCATCTGAGCCCTTGTCACCCATTCCTTCTCACAGCATCGACCAGCTCGACAAGCCGGACACGCCGACCATCCCTGAAGCATAGACATACCTCCTTGGCGTCCAAAGCCTCTTCTCGCTCTGCGACGGCCCCGCAGGTATGTGATTCCCCTCTACAATACCTTCGCAGTCCAGAAGCCCCCCGCCGGGTCACCGGAGCCCGTGCGCGCACTAGGCCCGCTCGACCCGTCGACGCTACCCGAATCCGAGCCCGACCGCGTGGGCCTGCAGGCAGTACGCGCGATGCTTAATGCCGGCTCGCGCTGACCGCCACTCTCTCTTTCTTTCTCACCACCAACCTTTCTGACCCCCTATTTGGCTATGTCCTCGGTGTGCTGTAGGCGCTCGCCCGCGCAGTGGGGTGAGTGCGCTGCCCACACCACTCAACGCGCGACGCGTTCCTTACCGCGCTCGCAAAAGCCGCCCTCCCACCACAGGTCGTCGCTGCGCTCGACGAACCACCCCAAGCGCAGCAGGCGGCGCACTTCCCCGTCTCACTGGAGGGGCTCACGCTTGGCCTCACAGGCAGCGGTGGGGACAGCGGAAGGGGGGGCGGCGTTGGACTGAGCCAGCGCAATGTGGCATGCTTGCTCGCACTCATCGCTGCAGCAATGTTTCTAGCTGGCACGCTAGGCCCCAGCTGGTTCGAGGTGCTTGAGGCCCTCCAGAACGCGGATTACGTCCTTGTACTGGCCCGCTTGGTTCAACAGCCTTGGGTCCCAACACCGGTGCGGCTTCTGGTACGCCAAGCGAGGTGGTGGTGCGCTAACTGAGGGGATGGCCGGTGGTGGGAAACAACAACAGAAACAACAGCAGCAGAAATCGAGGTAACAGGTGGCACATCCACTTCTGGTAAACCTTGTTTCGGAGAGCGTTCAAGCTGCGATACAGCGGCTTTTCGACACGGGGGCGTCATTCTGGAAGATTTGGTGTCCCACAATTTCGTCGGCACGTTGTGCAAGTTGAGTTTGGAGATGGTTAGCATGCATAGACGTACGGATGTCGGCGCTGGTGCTAGTGTTAGTACTGCCAGAGAGGGGACTTTGGACGCAGAATACGATAGTATTCCGAGTGCGACCAGACTCGTGACTAGGTGGAGGTGGGTAAGCGGAATCCATATTCCGCAGATACTGGTGCATATAAGTCATCGCCAAACCTTCTCACTCGATTGATCCAACAAATGAATGAACAGTGATCAAGGTTTAACGTTTAGCGATGACTTCTACGCACCAATGTCCGCGGAATGTGGATTCCGCTTACCCACCTCCACCTCCTGACTTGACCATCGGACTCTGGACGTCGCGTGGAAGACCATCACCTCACATCTCATCTTCGTTCTCCGTCATCCTGCCCCGCGGCAACTCATCCGTCTGCAGGCGGCATGCACCCTCGATGACATTCTCGTCATCATCCTGCGCCACCTTACCACCGAACCAGCGATCTCCAAGCCACAGTGTAGCGCTGTGTTCTCGACGTCCTCGCGCAGCAGATTATGCTCAGTGGCACCGCCTCGAGCACCAACATGGACTTACGTCACTTGGGCCTGGAGACTCCTCACCAGATCCTACAGGCGTCAGGTCACACCGTACATGTCGGATGGGAAACTATCTTCGAGGTGCTTGGCAGCGATTGCCGGGCCGCACCCTCTGACCCCGCTTCGTATCTCGTATCTCGTTCCGTCCGAGTCCAGTACGTCTCGTGGACGTCCGCCACCGCTCGGGTACCTGCCGGAGAAAAGGCTATTCTGCGTTGATCAAGATTGTGTTCCAATGTATGACGCTCATGTAGACGGCCTTGCCGCGCTCTATCTCAAGCACCTGAGGCCCTGCAAGCACACTGGGTCAGTTCGGACGGCAAGCGGACACGAATATGGCGCCGACGGCGGCCTAAATACCCTTCTGGGGGGTCTCTGAGCGATACGGGCCAAGCGGTGCGAGGCGTACCACCAGCCGGTGTACAGCGCGGTCTGGGTGCACCTCTTACTAGAGATTCGGGGCCTGTGCGCGGACGCCCGGTCAAAGGTGCGGATGGGCGAGATACGGACACTATCTAGGACGCTACAGCCCTACGGAGCTACGCTAAGCCTCGATACGGGGGACGAATGCGTATGGAAGGTCACTATCCCGCTGCTCGACAAGCTCTCGCCGCACGTACACGCGAACACACTAACACTCCCATCATCGCCTGATGCCACCGCCTCAGCTGCTGATGTGGACAGGCTGGCGCTAGATTCATCATCGTGGGACGGGTCAAAGGTGGTCGCGCTGGAATGGACCGGCGCGATCCTGAACGACACCCCCGTATCGAAGATTATGCACTTGCCCACGTTCGCCGTGGCATGGGAGACCTTTGTCACACATCCCAGACGCGGGTCTAGCACTTGATGGATGGTGCCTTCGGCGCCCCAGAGCTGTGCTGTTTCGAGCGTGCGCCCAAGACTGCGGCGGGGAACTCCTCAGAGCGTCTCTGATGGAGATTTGGGAAAAGACGTAGGCAAAGTACGGGGATGTGCGCTGTGGCAGTTCGACGGTCGAGTGCGACCGCGCAGCACTTGGATTCGCCTGCGCCTTTCATGCAAGAGACTCTAGTCGTGTTTTTGGATGTTATCAAGTGCGTGAGGACCACCAGTCAGTTGGACAGCTCTGAGTGGCCGTTGGAGCGCATCTCTATTATTATGACGATTCTGAAGGGTGTATCCAAACTCATCAAATTATCGACCTGACATCGATCATCTTTCACCAGTCCAGGTGGGATCAAACTCAGACCCGTTTCCCTGTCACGAATGCCTGCTGAACGCGCTGCTCCCAGCTAACGTCATGTATACGGCCAACGGAATCGAACTGACCGAAGCAGGGGGCCGCGTCCCATGGCCTCAGGGACCTGTCCAAATATGGCACCCTCGCATTTATTGCGTTTCGATGTCCCACGGGCACAGAAGCACGGCGCGGAGCCTTTTATAGCTACTCGAGGATCAGACTTAATTACAACGGCGCCATAACGAAAGCGAATAACATACATCGCTGTGCATGCCCAAGCTGACCGAGCTGTTCCTGCAATTCAAGGACAAGGACGAGATGATCGTTTAGGGGACCGTCGAGGCTTACGTTCGGGGTACGCTGTCCCGATCAAGCTCAAGTATGAATGTCCGCCATCACCGAAGTTTGGGAAGGGCCCGCCGCCGTGGAAGACTACAACGACGTGCTTCTTGAAGGTCGTCGAGGAGATTGGGCCGCAGAATAGTACCCTTAGTTCCCGTATGAAATTTTTTATATAGCTGGAGTACACCTACCCGTGTACTGACACGCTTACAACGACTACACGGGATTATCGCCAGTGAGGTTGAAGAGCACCTGAAGGCAAGTAATCGTCGTTTACTGCGGAGGCATTCTTGCAGACTGGTGCGTCCTTTTGTTGTAAACTACGTCTCCATCTCTTCGCTCAAGCGCCATGCAGGAATAAGTTCCACTGCAGATAACCACCCATTGATCACGTCTCCTGAAACCAATCTTATTCCTTGTCTCGGCGATGACCGCGTTCCCGACTTTCTCATCACCCAGCTAGCCAAGGTCCTACAACAAGGCTCACAGCTCTTGCGGCATGAACAGCCATGGTCACCCGCCGACCCCAAGTAATCCACCACAGCCGAACCCCAAGTCTGCTGCAGGTAGTAGCAAGGCTGACAGCAAAACGGTAGTGGGCAGCACGCCACCTATCGTGGGGAGGTCTCGAGGGAACAATTTTCTTATTGTTCTCTTGATCTACGCTTTCCCCTCTCTTAGATTGTGAATCGTCGCGGAGGAGCGTCACCACGCTCTGCCTGCCTGCACTGGTTGGCTGATGTCGCACTACGCTCGTTGGTTACGTCATGGATGAAAAGATTCCCAGGAACGTCCCATTCTCGAGGTGTGCTACCTGATTTATTGAGTCATATGCATGTTTTTATCATTGTGACGTTATCCACCAGCAGAGTTCGAGAAGAGCAGCTGATATATGTGCTGTACAACCTGCGAGAGTTCCAACTATGGCCAGGGTCGCACTGGGTGGCTCTCTCGGAATCACCGTCTAAATATGCAACGGAGCAGCCCTGTATGTAACATGTTCTATTCTGCCGTCGTTGGCTGATATGTAGAGGTGCACAATCCGCTCCTGAAGCCATCGTTGCGACTCTACCGCCTTCCGAGCCCATCGTAGATGCCATAAAGCAGTCGTCCCATGTGCACATGTTCCACTTTTACACCTTGGTCTGCAAGATCACGACTGTACCACGAAATTTGCCAAATGCGTGGATTGTGGCGGATCGCCTGGTCACATCTGGTGGGCCTGCCGCCGGCAAGGAGGAGCGAGCTTCTGGGGCTCAGTTCAACCATGATGGCAGGCCAACACAGGCCTCTACAACTGCTACTGTAGTACGATTACCACTTGGTAGCGGGGCGGGCTCAAACCTAGGCCACGTTGTGTCATTCAACGCTCGAGAATGCTTGAAGGAGGTTGGGCCTGAGATAGGGGTGCCGCAATGATCTATCACTAGGGAACGTTTACCTAGCTGTGGAGATATTTCTTTTTTGTTTTGTTTTGGCAAACGCTTCGTAAACTGCACCGCTATTTGAGGAACAGAACGAGTGATCAAGAACTTGGGATTCATGGGAATTATTTGTGAGACTCGTTAGAATAGTTCTCTGTGCAAGATTCATTTAGAGTAAGATGCATCGTACGTTGTAAGAGAGCAGCCGGAAGATGTATGCGCGACAAGGGTTACCTCATCACGATGTCTTCGAGCACATACAAGGTCTGAGGAAAGCATAAGAAAGATATATGAGAGTGAAGACGCCATTGGGCCATATTCGATTCACAAACAGAGTTTTGTGTTCAGCGCAGGCGCTGAGGACTGGACAACTTCTGATATTCTAAAGCATACTTCATTAATTTTCATAGATGCTACGCTCTAGTATCTGTACGAGATCGACATGGCCACTCCCACCTGCCATATGCAGCGCACTCCATTCGTACCTGTTCCGGTCTGACGCATCGGCGCCGCGCTCTATGCACATCCGTGCGAGATCGACATGGCCATGGTAAGATGCCAAATGCAGCGCAGTCGTCCCGTCCTCCTTCCGGGTTGACACGTCGGCGCCGCGCTCTATGAGCATCCGTCCGAGGTCGACATGGCCATTGGAAGATGCCAAATGCAGCGCAGTCGACCCATCATCCCGCTGGGCTGACACGTCGGCGCCATGCTCTATGAGCATCCGTCCGAAATCGACATGGCCATTCTGAGATGCCAAATGCAGCGCAGTCGACCTGTACTCGTTCCGGGCCGACACGTCGGCACCGCGCTCTACGAGCATCCGTCTGAGATCGACATAGCCCTTCCGAGATGCCAAATGCAGCGCAGTCCACTGGCACCCGTCCTCGTTCTGGGCTAACAAATCGGCGTCGCGCTCTATGAGCATCCGTGCGAGATCGACATGGCCATTCCGAGATGCCAAATGCAGCGCAGTCCACCCGTCCTTCCGCTGGGCTGACACGTTGGCGCCGCGCTCTATGAGCATCCGTCCGAGATCCACATGGCCGTTGCTCAATGCCAAATGCAGCGCAGTCCACCCGTCCTCGTCCTGGGCTGACACGTCGGCGCCACGCTATGAGCATCCGTGCGAGATCGATATGTCCCCCCCATAAAGCGTTATGCAAAGGAGATGATCCGTCATCGACGCTTTGAGAATTCAAATCCTGTGGGTGCTTGATGGCCAAGATCTCCGCAATGTCCCGCAGACCGCAAAATGCGGCATAATGTAAGGGGGTACCACACGGTGTAGACAGCCGTTCGTCTCGTTAGCGTCGCTTCCAGTACGGCACTGTTGGTTCGTGTATACAGAGCCAGATGGAAAGATATGGCCTCGTCCGGTCAAAGAGCTGCTTCATCCCCTCCACTACATGATGTTGCGACACACCCTCAAAACGGGCATCATGATGTTCGAACCAGTGCTCGGCTGCGTATTCAGCGAGAGGAAATTGCGTCAGGTTCCGCCTAGTGATGGTTTTGTCCAGGTGCAATAGCATACTCAGACGTGCTTGGGCGACGAACGTATGAGCAACTGACATAGAAATATGGTAACGGCGGGAAATATTGTCGTGTTTTTCGGCAAACCGGCTAGACATCAAGAATTCTTTCATCGTGAAGTGAGCGAATCGTACGACTCTGGAAGTTTCGCGATCCGTTTTGACGTTGACAACGGAAAGTAATGTGGGGCAAGCGGATAGTATTGCTTCGACCAGATTTTTCAGGCGCCAATCCTCGTGGAATTTCGGAATTGCCCCCGACTTGAAATCAAATGCGAGGATTTCTGCCAGTTCCTCGACGCGAAGAGGGCGGGAAGCCACGGTGATGCAGACGAGAAGTTGTTGGGCCGATTCCCACTTTGAATCTTTAATCTCTCGCAAAGTGCGCTCGTATGTCTCGTCAAGCGTCGCCGGCAACCCGTTCAGAATATCCTGGATATCCCTTGGGATGCAGTCGGCGAGGTATGCGAGCTGGCAATCTACCCATCTGAACCTATCGGAAGTTCGGGTGAGATGGACGAAAGAAATGAGGTATGAATGCCTTACATCCCATCCGCTTTTTCTGTCAGCACATCAATCACATGCTGCTTGTGCTCAGGATTCCAATTTTGCATGTTTTTATTCGTGTTAACAATCGACTTGATATATTTCATGATGTCCTTTTTTTGTCCGCTTTCGTCATGTAAGGAAACGGATCGGAAGGCTAGAGGCTCGAGGATAGCCTTGATGTCGACCTCGGGTCGGCTCGTGACGCATATGCGCAGGTTTGGGAGTTGTGCCTCGACAAGGTCCTCCAAAAATGATAAAAGCCTTTCGCGGGGGGACGACAAAGAAGATGTGCTTGGACATCCATCCAATGCATCTATGACCAGATAAACTGGTCGTACTCCTGGGCGTTTAAATAAGTCCATCAAACACTGAATAAGTTCGTCATCGCTGGGACTTTGTGCACCATTGCTGTGTGTCGAATAGAAAGCGGATAGGATTTCGTAGTAGGGGTCGCACTTGTCGCACAGTTGGAACAACATCGATGAAAGTAGCCCAGAGACGTGCTTCTTTCTATCCTCCGTAAAGTCGGAGTAAAATATAGCAAGTGACGCGAGCCCAGATTTCTGCATAGTCTTGATCTCCTCGATGACCGCGGAACTATACAAAATGTAAGTCCTCAAGACAGAAATATGGAAAGCTTAACGTACCAAAGGACGCTCTTCCCAGCGCCAGCTCCGAACGGAGGATGGCATCAGTCTCTGCGAAAATGTAAGCGCTGGGAGGGGAGCCAACTGACGTTTCCCGTTGATCCATAGGAGTGAATTTGGTCCCGAACCCTTCCATTCTGGGAGTGTCTTTCCATTAACGAACCACGCCCCGGTCTCGCTGTGCCGTGATTTGTGCGCAATGTTGAAGATTTTCCGATGATCGGGGGGAGAGAGCCACTTGTGAATCTTGCTCAATAACTCGTCACCTGCCAATGTATCTCAGCCTTTCGAGCAGCAATACTAATGTCAGGAGACAGCTGACGTTTCGATTTGTTCATGTCACTTGTCATTCAGTCAGACACGGAACCCGCTCGTTATAGCTAACAAACGTTAAACGTACCGAGGGTATTCTGGACACCGCCAGTGGACACTTTGTTGTCTTATTCAATACACGGCGGATTACAAGCCGAGGCGTTCACCCACCCTCGACAGCCCTGAGAGTCTGAGCTCCGACAGCCAGAACCTCTTGTAGGAGACGGCCAAGCCTCTGACGTCCTTTGTTGATATCCTTGACCCCGAAAAAAATCTTTACCCATTTGACTGCGTCGTGCTGAGTGAAGTAACATATTAGCGAAGAAGGACTCACGAGAGCGTCGCTTCTTGAGCTTTCGGGTCACGAGCGCTGATATTAGCTCCACCATCAACTTGACCACTATCGCGTCCACTGCAGGCATAGCGTGGGACGTCTCAGCATATATTCTGAGACGGACCAAATGTTCCATCGACTCGAGCATCTCGGCGAGTGCATTGCAACTTGTGATTACGCCATTGGCAGCCTGATTGACCTGGACATCAGAAGGACACCTACGCATGAACCTAGGAATGGCACATACGTTCAGTAGGATACCGAGAGTAGAATTTATCGCTTTCGCATGTGGGGGTAATATTCCGTCCGCAGCGGTCCCGGTTGCACATCCCCCCCTAAGCGGTGCGCCCGGGCTCGCATTTTCGCGTCTTTCCGCCGCATCGCCCGGGCGCGCGTTTGCGCCCCTTTCCGCTACCGGTCTTGTGTTCAGACAGGCGGGGAAATCCCCCGAGATATATGTTAGTTGAAATAACACGCGGGAATGCACTCGCGCGCGCGCGTTTATCCCCGGGACTCCCCCACTCGACTTGGACAGATTTTGTTTAGCGGCACGTGCCTTAGCAACACGTGCCTTGTGTTTATTTCTTTCACGTGTTGTATGTTTGTTTTGCTTACACTAACAATTCCAAGATCGTTTTATTTTTCTGAGTGCGAAATTCTGACAGCGCTACCGAGCTGCTGGGCACCTTCCTTTTTGAGGGTGTGCCCTGCAAAACCCAAAGCCACCCTATTGTGTGCATCTCCGAACTCCTCGCACTGTTACCACCTGTCCCGATTGCCACCAAATAACTCCAACCCCCTCACCGCCAGCTAATCGACAAATATTTGCCTAACCTAGTTAGAGTCAACTGGGAAACCCGTCCTAGCAGCAAATGGGATGCTCCACACATCAGTGAGGTTGTTAGTGGGTAGGAGAGTGCTGTAATCTCTGCTCGTAGGTAAGAGCCTCTGAGTCCAACACCTGCCCCCAGAGGTGGATAAATCAGCATTTCGTCCTCCCGGGCACTCTCCGTAGTTAGTTATCAAGCGCTTCCCAGAAATATTTTTTTGCAGTGCCGCGGCGATTGCCCGCGGCCGCGCCCAGGGGACACTGTGACATGTACAATTAGTTACAGTATACCCATATACCCAGGATAAACTTAAAACCGTAGTATCCATCCAGTTCCATCCAAGGCGCAATAAGGAGCGTCATCCCGCTACACAAGGACTGCACGCCGCTCCCCTCTGACTCGACTCAGAGCCACTCTCTCACGGCTATTTTACTTGTCTCGTAAAATCTTCAAGAAACAGGGATTTGGTAATAAGTATGACTCACCTTGTAGGCCGCCGGCCCTATTTTGCTGCTGTTTGTTTCATTCTGTCCATCCATCCACAATCCGACCCTGAAAAAGGCCTGAATCCTAGCGCCTTTACTGGTGCCTGCCTATCACCCAGTTGCATGTCCGCAAACTTAAGTTAGAAAAGCCGCTCACGACGCCGCGGCGTGTGGTGGCGTGGGGCCGTGCCCACCAGACACCAGAAAAGCATTAGGAGCCCCGTTGTTTCTTGGGCTTTCTTATGGCTGCGGCAGCTCGAAAGGTCGTTGTCAACAATCCGATCAGCGTTTCTGGGTGGCAGCAAGCAGTCATGACATACTACTGAGTACTGAGGCTCCCCCAGCACCGGCAAACGACCTACCCATTCCCGTGACAACGCATAGCGCCACTGGCCCTGTCGCTTGTTTCGCACAGCCCACTCACAGCCCTCGCCCCCCTGCCCCTTGCAAGTGTCGGTTATTGTCTAGCCTGTTGTGCGCCACCATATTTGCCAAGTCAGTGCCTTTTAGATGCAGATGCTTTTCAACACTTTCGGTACGCCAGTGGCACTGCTGGTCCTGATAGTCTTGTCACGATCATGACGATATATTTTCGAGATGTAAGATATGTGTGGCTAACTGTGTGATTGTAGGTATTAATGCCACGTCAAGAATGAGTAAACATAATTTAAGGAAACCGGGACAGCAGGCTATGATAGCGAACAAAGCGTAGGAAACTTTAACGTATCGTATCTACATCAATCCGACTGCGCGCCGTGTAAAACAGCCGGGGCGTCTCGTCTCATTAAGTCCTGTGTATGGATCGTCGTGATGGATATAAGCATGACTACTTTCTGCTCAAAGCTTGGAGTTGCACGTATTCGTAATAATCTCCACGTCTAGCAATCAGTTCGTCGTGGGTACCAGACTCGCTTACTGTGCCGTCCTTAATAAAGTAACTGTAAAGCGGTGAGTCCCACCGTCATACAGTCTGGAATAATAGAAGACCCACATTCGATCCGCATTCTGAATCGTCGACAACCGGTGAGCAATTGCAATCGTGGTCCGGCCTGTAGCTGCTTTGTCAAGCGCTTCCTGTACAACTTTCTCTGAATTCGAGTCGAGGGCCGAGGTTGCCTAGAAATGATGATGGGGTGAGTAGAGACAAGAGATCCTTGTGTCGGGTACTGACCTCATCAAGCAAGAGAACCTTGGGATTTCGGAGGAGTGCCCGAGCGATCGCAATACGTTCTGATTGTTCGTTAGACGGGATAAATGAACAACTTAACCAAACATACGCTTTTGACCACCTGACAACTGCGAACCCTTGCCACCGACATTGGTCTCAAAGCCACTGGAACGATGATTAACCACAAGCCATAAAAAACAAAGGCAATTGCGTACTCGGGCAGAGATTTGATGAAGTCCAGGATGTTGGCATCTCGGCAAACCTCCTCGAGCTCCTCTTGTGTGACTTCTGAGATCGGTTTCGTCGCTCCAAGAAGGATGTTGAAGCGGATACTGCCCGCATAGAGGGTCTGATAGATCAACATCAGACAAAGAAAGCCAATGATCACAGACGGTAGATACTCACTGGTTCTTGAGAAACGAGGGCAAGGTGCTTTCGATAGTCTTGAACGTTGAGTTCCGAGATGGGATGGCCATCAATCAAGACATTTCCGGACAGCGGATCATAGAATCGCTCAACGAGCTGGATACTAAACAATATCACTAAGTGAGAATATGGCTAGAACAACGGATGGACAAGCTTACACAGTACTCTTTCCACAGCCACTGGCACCGACAAGCGCGACATACGTGCCAGGGTCCACAGAGATGCTGAGACCGCGAAGCACACGAACGCCAGGGCGCGTTGGATACCGGAAATGAACGCCTTCGAGACGAATATGGCCCTTGGCATTTTGTAGGAACTCGCCTTCGGTAGATTCGGCATCGATTTCAGGTCGGGCGTCAAGTAAGTGAACTATGTCTGACGCAGCCCCTTGTGCCGATGACATGTCAGGGACAAATGTGAACACATTGCCTGCTTGGATGGCACCGAATACGGTCGCCTTTTAAATGGTGAGTGAATGTCAGCCCTGATTCTCATTCCAGCGTACCATGAGACCAGTGAAGAATTCTTTCGAGGTAAACTCTTGATATGACACCAGCCGCGAACCATACCAGAACGTCAATGCAATGACGAAGAAGGCAAACGACTGGGAGATCGAATACAACAGATTACTCCAGAGAGCCGTTCTGTTAGACTCGCGGAGGGGCTTTGCAAGGCTCTGACTGTAAAGCTCTAGGCAATCACCCTCGCGGGTGAGAGACGCAACGGTGCGAATGGCTCCAGCAGCCTCGCATGCGAGTTGAGCGGATTCCTCGTGAGCTTTCTTGTTGCGTTGATCTTTGAGAACAACGACTCGCTGAAAGTAATGAGATCGAGTATTCACAAGTATAGAAGTTAGACCAAGACAACCTACCAAACGAATGTAGCCGGTGGAAATGAGGAAAGGTACACATGCTATGCCAGGCAGTCAGCATCGGTCACTCCGTCGTTGATAGGTGTTAGAGGTTTTACCAAGTCCCACGAGGCCAACTTTCCAAATAAAAATTAATCCAACGATGAGACCGACCGTGAGCGTGGCGATGGCTTGAACAATACTGAACAAAAGTGTCAGCATACGTAGGTGCAAACATGGAGACGTAAGGAGCACGCACGTTCCAAGAGTGACGCCAGCCAAACCGTAGATCTTTTGTGGGGCATCGCTTAAGTTTGATACGATGCCACCAGACTAGGTAAACAATAAATTTATATGGTTTTCGGTGAGTATTACTGTACGCACGCTGTTCTCCCCTTGGTCAAAGTACTCAACTATAAAGTTGTGAGGATATTACGTCGAGGAATCGAGAGTCGGACTTACTGTCTTGTCTCAAGATGGCACGCAAGCTGAGAGAGCGTAGCTTTCTAGAAAGAGATGAAGCAGAAGCGGAGAACAAATAATTCTGCAGGCCAATGCTGAGCGCAGCAAGGATAGAAATGATGAACGACCTGTGGGTGTGATTGAGTCGCGAATTGTACAAACAAGTAACACATGGGGATGACTCACCAAAGGGCGTAGCGGTCACCAGCATGGCGGCGCGCCTGAGGGGTTGTGTCTGAGAAGCTTGTGACGGCCGAGGCTGTGTGGAAATGGTCACTGGCAACTCCACATCATTTGGGAGGGAGTAATGTGATCGAACGCACCCCAGACAATGCCGAAAGCTGGAAACACCGCTCCCGTAGCTGCGAACTGATGATGAGCAATCCAGATAACACAATCAAAATAAATATTGACCAATGGAAAACAAGCAACCAAACAGGTAACCCTTCCACTCATCTTTGTTGATCCTTCCCATCCGTTTGAACAGATAGAAGAAACTGTATTCCTTCTCTGGACCTTGTGCCTTGCGCTGTTCCAGGATTTCACTTGCCAAAGAACGAGATGTGGTACTACGACCGAGAGGAATTTCTTCCAGTGCTGCCTTTTCAATGTCCGTAGGGCCCTCGACGACGGCTGTTCCGGAGGATTGCCCGATGACATCATCCAAGTCAATAGCGTCACGTGTCTCACGGAGCCTTTGAGCAGCGACTAGACGCGAGTATGGACCATCTTCGTCCCTGAGAAGCTCGTCATGTTTACCCATCTCCAGCACGGCGCCTTCACCCATGACATAGATGCAATCGGCATCCTTGATGGTCGAAAGACGATGAGCAATCGTAATAGTGGTTCGTCCTGTAGCCTGCGAGTCAGCAGTAATAACTGGCATTGAGAATAGGCATCATACCTGCGGCAGCCTTGTCAAGTGCATTCTGCACGACACCTTCCGACTGCGTGTCGAGTGCCGATGTGGCCTCATCAAGGAGTAGAATACAAGGGTCAGACACAATCGCGCGGGCAATGGCAACTCGTTGCTTCTGGCCACCGGAAAGAAGAAATCCGCGCTCGCCCACGACGGTATCATAGCCAGAGGGAAGCTTGGAGATGAATCCATCCGCGTTGGCTTTGATGCATGCTTCCCTGACGAGCCGCAGCCTCTCCTCTGGCGAGGCATTTTGGTGAGGGGTACCAACAAGGCCATGCTCGACGTTTTTGCGGATGGTGGTGGAGAAGAGGATGGGTTCCTGGGACACGAGACCGATCTGTGATCGGAGCCATTTCAAGTTCAAGTCCCGAATGTCCAAACCATCGAGGCGCACACAGCCAGCAAGGGGGTCATAGAATCGTTCGACAAGAGAGATGACGGTGGATTTGCCCGATCCAGAAGCACCAACGAGTGCTGTTGTCTTGCCCGCAGGGAAGGTGAGGCTGAAGTTCTTGACGACCTGGACATCCGGGCGTGCAGGATAATTAAAGTCGACATTCTCAAAAACAATTTCACCAGTAACTTTGCTCGGCTTAGCGCCTTCTTCGCTGGCGGAATCAATAGAAGGAACGCGATCGATGGTGGCGAAGAGCTTCGAGGCTGCCCCACAAGCTGAGGTAATAGCTATAAGATAAAAAGGTAAGGACTACGCGTACGGCAGCTTAAAAAGGACAGGCTCTTACCCTGCACCTCAGGGGCCATCATCGCAAGGGAGAATGATCCGATAAGGATCGCAAACATGACATTGATAATCTGTCCAGGATCAGCACGGCCCTGATTGATGAGCGTTGTGCCGAAGCTGAATGCTAGGTATTGACGGGAGGAAATTAGTGGGTTTGTGAGTGGATGGGAAATCGAACTCACCGAGGCCGTAGGCAGCATAAATAGAGAAGAAAAAACAGGAAAAGCCGATGCCTTGCGCGACTGCAAGTCGGCAATCCACATAGTAGGCCTTCTGGACAGCAACATCATACAAGGATGCAAGCACATTCTGCGTGCCGAAAGCCTGGGCGGTACGGATTGTAGACACGACTTCCTCTGCGAGAGTTCCGCCTTCAGCAACATACTTGAGTGAGAGCCTGAAATGAAATGAGTTCGGAATTTATGAAAAACTCGGAGAAGTAAACGTACTGCATGTACTTGGAAGCGAATTTGTTCATGAAGGCGCCTGAGATACCAATGCAAGGTAGCATGGATGACAGAGCCAGAGCCAATCGCCAGTTTCTTGCATATGCCAAGACGAAACCGGTAAAAAATGCAGACATAAAGCTGACGACGAGGGCAACCTTCTCGGATATGCCCTGATGCACCAAATCTGGGTGTATGCAATGTTTGCTGTTGATAACCCAGCGTAGGACAGCAATTGAAAGAACCACATACGGGTATCTGTCTGTATGCGTGTTGTGACCTCACCAGGGCCAACCTTGTCAAAAAAGGCAACATCTTGACGAAGGATAGCCTTGAGATAACGTTCGCGAATTCGCTTAGCGGTCACCTCGGCAGTGTAGACCCATGTACACATGTAAATGTATGTGCAGACAAACATACCCACACCTGGAATTGGGGGGGATGACCCGTCATTAAAGAAGACATCACTCGAACGAGAACTCACACACCGATATACGTCAGGTAGGACGCGTCTTTGGCAGCGACATGACGGAAACCCCTAGCAGCATCGTCGATTCTGGCAATCGATTGTGGGTCATTAGGGTCGATGTCTCGGATTGCGTTGGAAAAATTGATAAAGTCCTGGGTAAGATTACCGAATAGAAGACTCATGAGTGGCTGCAAGAAGCATCCGTTAGTCGATCGATAAATTTGACATTGATGGGGAAGAATTTGTTCAGGCACCCACCTGGGCGGCACCCGCAGCTACCGCAGCGAAAAGAGCAAGGACATTGAAGGTAATCTCTCTGCGAGTAGAGAATCTGCGGCGAATGATGTCAAGATCACCAATGGGTGGGCGAAAAGAGGCAATGACGGACCGAAAAAGAGTAAAGAATGAGACGGGCTTGGGATCGGCCTCGGCCTCGACAGGCGCGGCGATGCGAAGATCAGGGCTGGTAGACTTCTCAGCCAACTCGGAAGAAGCAGAGTCCAGCTTATCAGACGGGTTTGGCTTAAGCCAAGAGAGAGGGCGGTTGCGTGGAGGGGCAGCTTTCTCATTACTGGCATCCGTCGACATGGTGGACGCGACGCAACGCGACGGGAGGAGGTTGGAAAAAGGAGAAAACGGATAGTTGGAGTCTCAAGCATGTGGGGAATATTGTGCCAGTATTTCAACTCATTAGAATCTGCACACCTCACTGTGCTTACGACACCGGGAGAATGCTTGCCCGCGTCCTGATACCCGCTTACGGTAAATGTAAATGCCTTTGTACCTGGGCACTTGCCCCTGCCAGGTCATATCCCCATCGGCAATCACTTGGTCGGCTTCGTGCCACCGTGCCACTTAGAGCCGTACGGAACGGAACACGCAATACGAGTCATCGCGGCTGAATCCGCTGTGGTGCAAAGCAGGGAGGGGTCGCTTTGACTGGAGTCGTCCGATTAGGTCGGCAAAGGGACCGGCTGCCGATGCGCCGAGCCTATCGCGTTCCTGCGGCGGCCATTTTTTGTCTTCTTATTATTGGTTGCTGTATGGGTTCCACACTTGTGCATGCAGTAAGGTGAAAGGGTGGGCATGGAAGGTTGAACGTTTCACTGATCGGAATCCGCACGGCAGTCATGATCATCGAGTCATCGACAGGAATAACACCACATGAGGCTGTGGGCTTCCTGCAGTGCCTCGTGGCCTCAGCCTGATGTTTTTATCAGGGTGCTGCCCATTTCGGATGCCTTCTAGACGTGTTCTGTACTTTATCAGCTGTATCGCCCTACAGTAGATCGTCCCGCTGCGCAAACGGAACTGGTCCCTTTTCCCTGTATGGGTAATACAGTCTGCCAAGCGTTCCAACAACCGACGATTTGGATATCAGGGAGGAAGGGAGGAGAAGTTACACACGTGGGAAAAGGTACCAAGAGAGGTAAACGGAGAGCGAAAAACAGAAACGCGACTTGTTGAGCGTGTCAAGCGAGCGAGAGTGAGTGAGAAGAAGGTGAGTAAAATGACGACGACGACAACGGACGCAGTACAACTGACCAATCGACAGCAGATATTGAGCATTATACCCCCTCTTTTAAAATTTCATTCCTCATGAGTTTTTCGATACCCCAACGTCATTCACCTCAGTTCACCCCCGCGCCGCTCCCTATCCCCACACGTCGCCCAACACACACGGCAACCCTCTCCTTAACCGACTCGGACGATGGCTCGCTAGACAGCCACAACTCGAATGCCAACAATCACGTCATGACCCAGCATCCCTACCAGGATGCCGACGAGGACCCCCTTAGGCACGCGACCTCTCCTCCCACCTCTCATACTTACCTGCTTACTGCCATCCCCTCTTGGCATCACATGTAGGGCCCTATGCCACGCACTGAACGTTGCAAAGACCGCGCCCTCAAGCGCGTATCACCTCACGAAAACGCACGAAAACGCCGTCCTCAACCGTTCCTCACCCATCCTCCCCACCCACCTCCTCGCCGTCCACGACGCGCCCCTCTCAGATCCAAACACGCCCTTCACCCTCATCCCCATCCACATCGACACCTTCTGTCGAAAAATCCGTGCTGACATCACTGGCACGCGTCATCACCCACCGACGCGCGTCCTCTCCGTCCCACCCACCTCACCCGCTACGATGGTGTCTAGCCTGCCGCTCCCTGCCACTGTGACTCTCCCGATCGTGCCCCTGCAAGTCCCACATGTGCCGTCCATCGCCCTCCTCCTGCTCTACGCTCTTGGCGTGCGCACCAATCCCTCCGCGCTCGCAGCAGCTCTCCTCCCGCTCTCCGTCGCAGAGGAGTTCCCCTCGGCTGCTGCGATGGCCCAAGCAATGACAGTGCACTGTGAGCGTGAAAATAATGCGAGCGAAGTCGGGAGCAGTGGAGGAGGCGCTCGCGGGTGGCTGTCGCTGGACAGGTACACGCTTTACAATCAGGGCATATGGAAGAATGTGCTCGCGCTCGGACTGCAAGACTCGAGAGTGATGAGTGTCGTGCAGACCGTTTGGAACGTCACCGCAGAGTCGCGCAAGATTTTGGCGCGCCAGCGGGAGCGGCAACGCGAATGAGTCTCACTGCAGTACGCGACCCCGAGGTGCAAAAGTCGCGGCACGTATGAGTCACGTGTCTCTCACCTCCCTCTTCCTCTCCTACACTCATCTATCATGATGACATGGATTCACGGAATAATGGACGACGATCGGTTTTCAGACCTACTGTATTAATGGACTAATATCAAGTCTCACCGCTTTTTCTCGTGCTCGATGTTGTTGTCAGTCTTAATTTGCCTTGCTCGCTGCCTTTCGGCTATTCTATAATTTAGCTGCTCTTAATCCGTGCCATTCTTTTTTTTTTTCGTTGTCCTTGCTATAGATCATGCACTTTCATAATGGGTTGGACATTGCTGCATAGATTAATAAATGCATCCTTCCAGCACCACTCACAATATCATCTGCGAAGCTTTTTGACAGTAAGAAACTCATTGATGGAAATGAGAATATAATTAGAAAATATTCGAATTTTCCAGCATACAGCTCCATATGGCTTGTTCCACCAGGACACAACACATGAGATGGTGCCCGAGACAGGATGTAAGGAAATGAAATAACGTGAACAAAATGGAAATGTGTGTGTGATGCATAGACGATGTCTGGTGGTGCGCTGATGTCAAGGCTTGCGCCGGCCAGATTGAAGAACGCCTGGACGTCGGCGTCAGAAATGCCAAGTTGCGTTGCACACGCATCACACCAGAAGCCCCATATGGACCTTGAGCCTACTACTTCCGAGTGCCGCGTTCGGCAACTGGCAACGCCAGCGAGATACCAGCCAAAAAAAATTGCCACGTGCGAGAAAATGTCCTGTTCGGTAATGGATTCTG
>Ga0307510_10002021_pt1 | contig 22904 bp, 20 predicted proteins | sample 12_EM_MG_FD_207224 | JGI IMG/M metagenome (GOLD analysis project Ga0307510, IMG submission 207224) | Populus trichocarpa ectomycorrhiza microbial communities from riparian zone in the Pacific Northwest, United States - 12_EM | ecosystem: Host-associated > Plants > Roots > Unclassified | place...
AACGATGACTCTGGAAGATACAGTGACAGTGCATCAGACAGCTACAATATATCGTGAGTTTTGGATGTAATTAAAGGCATCAGGGAGACATGCCTGGCGCCGCGATCCGTGCTCTCTACGAATGTCTATCAACTTCTGGACTGTCTCGGCACACTTGATAGCATCGTCACTGGTGCTAGGTTATCGGGGAACCTATTCGATGGGTCAAGACACGCGTACGAATTTCCGAAAAGCGTGGCAAGTTCCAAGAGGGAGTCGGCACATTCGTCCCACTTCCCTCCGCGCTCACATGCCTTGCACAAACCCTGGTGATAGAGACGATAAATGCACAAACTCGGAGGGGGTATGCGATCGCACCTGCCATCCGAGGAGCTGCTTTTGGTTTAACTCGATAGCGGATCGGAACGCCTTGAAAGATACGGAGACATGTTGAATTCGAATCAGATAGGGACAGAGAGGAGCCCAGTTACTTGCTCGCTTTGGTCGATCTGACCAAGTTCCAACAAAGACAGTCCATAGAATATCTTACTGCAGACCGTCAAGGCATGTGATCACTACACACCGGTAAACGTACGCGTTGTAGTTCTCAGGCTCGATCTCCAAGATTTGCAGGCTGGTGTCGTGAGCTGACTGGTAATCCTTTTTGTTAAGTGCATCTCTGGTCGCCTTGAGCTTCCCCTTGAGGTGAGCTGAGGACATGACAATTATGAAAATGTGAGTTTGACGTGCTTTCGGCACCGTGCCGCCGAATAGTACTGCACGGCCGGGCCGGAGTTGGAGTTGATGACGACGACGACGACGACGGATGGACGACAATTACAATTGATTGCGACGTCAATTGATTGCCGAGGGAAAAAAGAAGGGAACCTGTCCGACCTGCCAATCAACTGGCAGCTGAGTGTAGTCCGAGGGGACACCCTGTGTTTTGATTTCCGAGTCTGAGTTTGTTTCCAGCATTGTTGTACCGTACTTGTCAGTTTAACCGGCGAGAACCAACGAGCGCTACGAATCGCGCGCTTTCCTCAGGCTCAACCTCCCCCGTTCACCTATCCCAACATTGGTACTTGACCAGCCCCTACCCGTTCAGGGGGAAACCAATGTTATCCACACTCCCCACCACGGATGTTCTGGCCAAAACGGGGGGAACAATACACGCGTGGTCTTCTGTTGCGGAGTTGGATCTCGAGAAGAAGCTGGCTGTGCAGGTGATCTATAACATGACACCGTCATCTTCGCCTACTAAATTGAAGTCATCATTTTTCAGCTGGTACACCTAGCTTCCCAGTTTCATGCCAGTGATTATGCTTGCTCCAAGTTTGGTACTCGAGGTGAGCCTTTGGTCGTCTGTGCTGTGACATCAAAAACGCTAAATATTGGCATAGGTTCTGCTATTGCCTACGTTCCTCTATCCATCAACCTACCCAGTCACTTTCAGCAACTCAAGGAACGCCAAGCATCATATGCGAGTACCGAGGCGTGGTGGTTGAGCGAGCTAGGATCCAAAACGGCGGATTCTGATGTGGCCCCACCTGTACCCATACCAAAGCCAAGTTCTTCACACTCTGTCACGTTCATTCAAGCGTTGCCCAATCTACAACATGAACTGCAGTTCGCAATTGATACACCGCTGATACCCCTTGCGTGGTTGAGTGGAGAATTTCCTCTCCCTAAGACGTCTGATACCCATCCAATTAGGTGGGTTTGCCTACTTCCTTCCTCGTCTGCTTGCCCCCACTCAAATTTGTTCAGTGTTTCTGCTATAATACCCGATGAACTTTTGTCTTCAGTCTCTTTGCACATTTCTTTAGCTGACTCCTCATCACCAACCATTTTCAACATTCACCCTGCCTTCTCTTTGCATCGACTTGCTTCCCTCCCGGATCCAATACTTACCCGACCCTCCGCTGTACCGGCATTTGCGTCATCCGACCAGCCCGCACACACCATGCGTCCCATCAGCATAACTCCTTTGCCGTATTCTGCTGCACCATCCAGAACTCACCTACAAATATGGAGTCGTGTCTCTATGAAGAGTGCTCTCCAATCTGCTCTTGCGACTAGCATTCGTCAACCCACCGAACCACTTGCTTCGGCTCCGAAAGAGTCCGCCCCACCACGGTTACCCCCATTAACAATCGGCAATATAGATCTCATAGGCGAAATATTCAGCACTTCTCATTTTGAACTGGATGTTGAAAGATCCTCCGGCACCGGTCTCCAAGCGCGGCATGAGCGCACATATTCTGTCCCATTCATGCCCCCGCAAGGGGCCTCCGCAAACTCGACGCATGTCGCTCAGTACCGCCAGAACAAGCGCTTGCATGTGGTGTGAGTATGATCAATGTGCCTTTGTCATATCGCTAAACATGCTTGTCCTTCATTTCTCAGTTCACCCCTTGTCCCAGTTCAAGGGATGGCCCGTCGTCCGAAGTTTACTCATCTCAGCTCACGGCTAGTGTCGATCCCTACTTCTGCCAATAATCCATCCGAACCTCCGTGTCCTGCTCTCGGCAATTTATATTTATCATCTTGTCCAGGTAAAAAAGGTGTGTCACAGCGACTGCTGCATATGAAAGTGGTTTCACTCACTATCTGACTACCAAAGTACGCCTTACGGGACCTGTACGTGGTCGAGGCGCAATCTGTCGCGACCTCAAGCAGGACCTACAGAGAATCAAAGCATTGGGTGTTGGATGCATCGTCTGGTACGACAGCATTTGATATACTTGCCGGGACATCGCGACTGATAGCCATACAGCTGTCTTGATGACCAGGAACTAAAATTTCTTGGTGCGCCGTGGCCAGAATATTCTCAAGCCGCACGGGAATTGGGGCTCGACATTCTCAGGTGTGTGGACTCGACATGAATCGAAGCTTGAGCTTCTTGATAAGTTATCACATCTGGTAGACTACCTATTCCGGAAGGTCTAGCTCCCGCTTCGATAGAACTGTTCGATGCTCATCTTACCCGACTTATTTCCGTTTATACCCTGGCTGGGGTTCCTGTTCTCGCGCACTGCCGCGGAGGTGTTGGGCGTGCCGGATTGGTGGCTTGTTGTTGGATGCTTAAATTGGGATTGTGCGGGTGGGTGTCTACGAGCGATGATGTGGGGCCCATGGACGAAGGACGGGTGCGCCGAGACACGCTCGAACAAGTGGAAAAGGCAATCGATATTGTTCGGCGACGGCGAAGCTTGAAGGCCATCGAAACTTACGAACAAGTGAAATTCCTGGTTGGATACGTCGATTATCTCCGCGGCAACGGGTAAATAAGTGACGAAAACTGTTCGTAATCTTATAGATAACTATTACATAATATTGTGTGGACGTCGCCGACGGTAACAATTGGCGGCAAAGTGAAAATATTATTCCCAGAATGGGCGCGCGCGTGTGGAGCGCTGTTGCTATTGCTGTTGCTGTTGTCCCCTCTCGCCTCGTCCGGTTCGTCAATTCATTCTTTCTTTGCATTCGCCTTGATTGGCCTCCCTTCTCTCTTTTCTCCCCCTCCCCCTCCTTTCTTTTCCCATGGCCGTGCACTACCACCGCGACGATATTCCAATCCCTACCGCAAATCCAAGACTCGGCTCTTCCGGTACCGTACGAAGAGCAAAGACTCTCACCCGTCCAGAACGTGGTGTTGCACCCCCGCCCCTCATCAATCCGAATCCCCCTCTACAATTCACTCCTTCCCACGCTGTAGAATCATCATCGTTCAGTTTCGACGCATGGGCTATCTTCTCCCGCGTGGTCACGTTTTGGGCACCCGCAGTCCTCTTACGCTCCGTGGGAGGCCTCAAGGACAAGGCTGTGCAACAAGCGTGGAGAGAAAAGATGGCCCTGTGTTTCATTATCAGCATTTTATGCGCTCTCGTCGGTTTTGCGACAGTGGGCCTGCAGAGAGTCCTTTGTCCGCCCCGGTCGCTGGAGACTGAACGATTTATCAGTCTTGGCACAACACCGGGCACTCTCGGCATCCACGGTACCATGTTTAACATCTCCCAATCCAAGTCCCCCGATTCCAGCGTCGACTTCTTTGCCCTATCAAAGCAGCTACCTGGACAAGACATCACAACCCTGTTCACCCGCTCCGCCACCGACTTTCCGCGCTGCAACGGACTCAATTACCGTATCGCACAAGACCCTCCCTGTAATTCCGCCACTCCTTGCCCCCTCGGACCTCTCAACGACACCGCCACCTTCAAGAATGCCCAACTGGTCAACATCACTCGTCCAGTTGGTTATGATTGGACCCAGGTCTCGTCACTCACCAATTACGTCGTTCTAGACGGACAAGTCCTCAATCTCAACCCATACTTCAAGTTGCACCCCAATTCTATTCCAGGCGATAATGTCGACCTTGCTCTTCGTACGCTGTTTGCAGCCCCTGGCTCCAGTGGTCGTGACGGAACGCGTCTCTTCATGAATAGACGGGACATCCACGATGCCGTCCCCTGTTTGATCCAACGCTTTAGGGCGGGAAGCATCGACAAGATTACCCCAGGATGCTTCGTTTCTGAGCTTATCCTCTACGCTGGGCTTATCGTCGTCATGTCGTTGATCCTGGTTCGCTTTGTAATGGCTTGCGTATTCAATTGGTTCCTTTCCGCGCGCCTTGCTGGCAACCCCGATGATTCGTCTCTCAACCGCTCCGCAATCAGCCCTGCTGTTCTACCCGAGGGTGCGAATATTTCGATCGACAACAAGAACGGAACAGCCCCCTGGGCCGGACCCGATGGCACGAAGAAGCTCGCCAAGGTACCGAAATCTATGCGGTCATTCCATTCCTCGTCCTCTACAACTTTGACAAATTCAATCGCACGGGATAGTGCCGCGCCGGTCATGAGTTTAGCTCAGATCGGTGCTGAACTATTTGCGGTGTGCTTGGTGACGTGCTACTCGGAAGGAGAAGACTCACTTCGGACTACGTTGGACTCCATCTCGCAAACGACTTACAGCGACCAGCGGAAGTTATTGTTCATTGTGGCGGATGGCATGATCACCGGTGCTGGTGAGAAGAGGAGCACTCCAGATATTTGTGTCGGGTTGCTGGATGCCGATCCGAGATTCGGGAATCCCACACCAATGAGCTACATTGCGGTTGGGTCCGGATCGAAGCAGGAGAATAGAGCGATGGTCTATGCTGGTCATTATAGTGCGCATTTTTTTCGACCTTACCGTGATCTGATGGAATTGACTATATTCTATGAAGCCGTCGCCGGTCGCAGGACTCCGGCCGTCATCCTTGTCAAATGCGGCACGGAGCATGAAGCTGCAACGGACAAGAAACCCGGGAATCGTGGCAAGCGGGACAGTCAACTGATTCTCATGAACTTTTTTTCTCGCGTTACGTATAACGACAGGATGTCACCTCTGGATTTCGATCTCTTCCGCAAAATCCACACGTTGATGGGTGTCACACCCGATTTCTTCGAAGTATGCCTCATGGTGAGCAATTTGGTAACACCCTGGCCGCGGAGAATCCCCTGATGTCATTTACTATCAAAGGTCGATGCCGATACGAAGGTTTTCCCAGATTCTCTCAGGGCGCTTGTTAACTGCATGCAACACGATCCGATGATTATGGGAGTGTGCGGAGAGACTCGCATTGCTAACAAACGACAATCATGGGTCACCGCTATCCAGGTGTTCGAGTACTTTATATCCCATCACATGGCCAAGGCATTCGAGTCCGTCTTTGGTGGTGTCTCATGTCTACCCGGGTGTTTTTCCATGTTCCGTCTCAAAGCCCGCAAATCTTCCGGAGATGATTGGGTTCCGTTGATCATCAAACCAGAAATCGTCAAGGAATATAGCCAAAGCGAAGTGACCACTCTGCACCAGAAAAATTTGTTACTCCTCGGCGAAGATCGCTTCCTGACGACGTGTCTCATACGCACATTCCCCAACCGCAAGATGATGTTTCTTCCTCAGGCTAAATGCCGCACTGTCGTCCCGGATACGTTTTCTGTACTTCTTTCTCAGCGCCGCCGCTGGATCAACTCCACGATCCACAACCTCATGGAACTCGTACTTGTGCGCAACCTTTGCGGGACCTTCTGTTTCAGCATGCAGTTCGTCGTTTTCATGGATCTGCTCGGCACGGTTGTTCTGCCTGTTGCTATCGCGCTCACGTATCTTCTCATCGTTGGCGTCGCCTTATCACCACCGAAGTCCTTTCCAGAGGCCATTCCCATTGTGTTGCTCATTGGTGTCCTTGGTCTACCGGCTATTCTTATCCTCATCACGACAGGCAAAGTTGTCTATATTTTCTGGATGTTCATCTATCTCGCCGCCTTGCCTATATGGAATTTCATCCTCCCGGTATATGCCTTTTGGCACTTCGACGACTTCTCCTGGGGGGAGACGAGGTATGTCCACGAAGTGTACATCATGTCATGTATCCTGACGTAATGAACAGAAAAGTAGAAGGCGAAAGGAAAGGAGAAGGACATGGTGAGGGTAAGGGTCACTTTACTGGGATTTCCGTTCCGCTACGGCGCTGGGAGGACTGGGAACGGTCGCGTCTTCGCAAGATAAGACGGGAAGAACGACGGCGTCGTGAATTCGAACGCGCGCACCCATCAGGATACATCATTGGCGACCAGGAATATCTGAACGTCCGCGGCGAGGTCCACAGCACGTACGATGGTTCAGATACAGTTTCGGTGACATCCTCAGAAGATCACTGGGGCCCGCAAATCGGTGAATATAACGAAAACAATGCACAATATCCACCACCTCCACCAGTCCTGCTCCCCATTCCGCAACATACGCTCGAGAGTGCAAAAACCATCGATGAACGAGACCTTGAAGCCATGCTCGAATCTGGCTGGGATCCATCACCAAACGCGTCGAGTGACAATCTACACTCCACACAACCGCGGCCGGGTCCCATGTCGCCACGGTTACAACTGCCTGGTGGGCGGTCTATGGGTGGTCCCAGCTACTCTCCAGTGGGACAACCTACCTCTCATTCGAACTCTCCAATCTCACCACAATCAACACAGGGGGCAAGTTCTGCGGTTGGGCATGGGCAGGATTGGAAGACTCATGTGAAACGGCGGAGTGGGGGCGGGCCACGGCGTGACTATGGGCCCCTAGGTCCGTTGGATCCCGGGACGAAGTTCTAGGGACAAGCTGGCAGGTCAGCTTGTAAATGTGATTTTAGTGGGACGTTTCGTCGTTTTATCTTGCACTGGACAGCTATACCCTCTGACCTTTTTGAATTCTCTGCACCTCCATCTCCCACGTACGCCAACCGCAGATCATAATACGCACATCATTCGTATTTCATGCTTCACAGACTTCGCCTTGCTCTCTCATTTTAGCAGAGTTCTTGATGACGACTTCCTGCCCTACGCAGTCCCGCCTCTCCCTCTTCCTTGCAGCCATATCATCCCTAGTTATCATTGCACCTGTTCACTAGTATATCACGCATAGAACTCTTATCTCCTACTCGGGAGGACTCCGTACAAATTTGTGCGTGATCCGTCATGGCAAACATTCGTGTTGGGTTAATAGCAGCACACCAAATAATATTCATTCCAATCATCTGTCCGCTGTCCGCATGAGTTAGACAAGTCACGTCTCGCCTACAGTAGATTATGTCAAGCTTTTTCGACCGCGGGCGCCTTTGCCGATATTTGGGCGCCCGTGCTCGTGAGTTGGACCACGCTCCTCTCATCTCATACGCACTTTCCCATGGCCACCACTACAGAGAATAGCTCAGAGGCAGATAAATCAGGTTCTGCCACCGAGGATCGACAATCGGCCGTCTCGGGTGTGCAATCACAGATAGACCTGCTGGCGGACATCTCCAAGCGTCTGCAGACAGTGCGACAATTGCCCGGCGGGGTCCTGCATTCCGAGGTAGTCCTCGGGACGAACCAGGTCCTTCAGCCGCCCTCGCTCAAGGACATCTTTGGAAAGTCCGCGGAGGACATCCGGATGCTGCATGCGGCGGCAATGGAGGGGAAGGTACAGGACGCGTTGCGGGCTGCGACGGAGAGCGAGCGGCGGGATGGGTCCGAGATTAAGGACGCTCGCGAAAGGGAGCGCCAGAAAAGACGGTGCGTCGGGTCCTCCACTCCAGGACTTTTCGCTCTTCGCCCTCTTTCCCCCCCCCCCCCCCACCGCTTGGCCTTTCTCTGCCAGTGGTGGGTGGGTATTCATTCACTTCTGTTGGGTGGGGTCTAACGCGGAGCTGATCTCGGTTATTTCTTTTTTTTTTTTTCGTGATGCAGCCGCTCTCCCACCCCCGAATCCCCGAGGGGATTCCTGCCCTTACAGCAGAAGGTCGCGAGTTCGTTCCCGCCGCTTCCCGCGGGTGCGCTGCCCCTCACGCTCAGAGACCTGCCTTCATACATCCGGGAATTCAACTCTACCCACGCGAAGAAGATGCTGCTGCACATATACTTGGCGCCGGGGCACGAATCGCGGAACGTCGCCGTTCCCGTGATACTCAGGTTTCTCATCCCTAACGTGCTTAGGGCATTCATCACCCTCGGGCACGAAGAGGGTGTTGATCGTGTCGTGTCCGAGACGCCGGCGCTGATGGTGGAAAGCCTGACCGTGTTTGGGTCCAGGGAGAAGGCGAGTGCCTCTGGGTGATAGGGTTTGCTACCTATTTGCTGATGGCCACGGACCAGAAACCTCCCCATTCGCAGTCCGAATTCATCGTCTTTCAGAAGCTATCACAATGGGTCGTACGCATCTTACAATCGTCACCCCGAGTACCCCTACAAAGTTTCATTGTGAGCATCACGATACCCACTTCGATCGATTCCCATCGCTGATTCATTTTCTTTGGATGCAACTTTTGATCCGCTCAAATGGGGGTGCATCGGAACAGGACATGTTGGTGGCGTACGAGAGTCTTTTCCTGGAGAAGTGCCCTCTTTGCAATCGCTTCCTTTCAGCTGAGGGATACTTGCCCCCTGTCGCTCGCATAAGGCAAGAAGATGGGACTTGGGAACCGCAACATGGCACTTGTGTTCAAAATTAGGAGAGGCCTATGAGTCACTTGAGACAATTGCCGCCGACCACTAAGCCGACCCTTTTTGTTTTGGCACCGTCTTCCCGGCTCTTCTTTGACCGGAGCTTCTTGTGTACGTGGTCGAGTCGACATCTTGGGGAAGGGTTTGATCAGCCAATCCGAACAGGTCAAAACTATTGCGGCAGGGAGAAGTTAATCCCTCTATTGACCCGAAAAAATGGTCAGGGTCCCCACCCTCTTTATTATTGTTGCTTTTTTTTTCACATCCCCCCTCTCCAATGATATTGTTCCTTCTGATGTAGGTGCCTGGCTAGAGGTCCGATCTGTTATGGGCCGAAGCTAAGAGATATCGTAGCCCCAATCGAGATTGACTTTTTGTCGTCTGTTCATGATCTCAGGATTGAATCTTGCCGTGATGCCGTCAGCCAATTTGGGCGTGAGGCTAATCCGAATTAAGTTAACGAGGCCCACGCATTTGGCCCCTTGATCTGTGTCATGTGTTGTTCCTCACCCAGCGATGATTTTGATTTTGGGTAGGTTCGCCCTCGCTCAACGAAAGCCTGTTAAGTTAGCTAACCGAAGGTTCAATAAGCAAGCTTCGTAGGTTATGCTACGCGAAACGCCTGTGCATACTTATGCGCAATGCACCTGGGTACAGGGCCCTTCACGGTGAATCTGCACAACTTCCTCCACAGACAAGTAAAAGCGTGAACAGGAGGGCACCTGATCTCGGAACAGCGGGATTTAGGTCGTCACCGCACCTTAGGCATGCAAAATAAGCATGCAAATAATATTCGCCTCGAGATCCACTTGAGGAGATTTTAGACCTTCAACCTCTACATTTGCTCCCCTCCCCTCCATTGATTAAAGTCATTGGGCCCCCGTACGTCTCACATCTTTTCTCCCCCTCTCACATCATTGTTCCTGTCAAGCGAGACACTGGCGGTTCCAATCCTCCACCAGACCCATTTCCCTGGCCCAGTCGTCATTCCTGTGTCCCACACAGCCTGCCTCCTCGGTACGAATAGCAATTATCCTGCATCTTGAGGGTGAGTGTTTCGCAACCCATAATTCTTAATATCACCAACATTTTTTAGACCTATTAGAGTTGTTTTTTCTTTCTTTGTGAATGCTTGAGAAAGGGTTCGAAATGAATACCACTCCTTCCACCCCGCAAATACCATCTCTCTCGTTCGCCACAGTATCTCGGGGGTGTATGTTTCACGTCCTCAATTATTCCCCCTCCATGGGCCGTGGCGGAACCACGGTCACCATCGACACTTTGTTCAACAACGACCATACCAGTTGGTGCCATGACGTTCACATTCGCATTGTCATTGGTAGCAAGCCCATCCCTACGGTGATAAAAAACATAGGGGGCCTTGAGGTTCCGAATTTGTGGAGATGCTCGGGTACAGTTCCAGAATTTGCGTCCCAAAAATACGCGTCAACGCACACCGTCAACCTCTCCATCGAAGCGATCATTACACGCAGCGTCGTCGACTCTGTGTCGTTCGGGTTTTTCACTTATCGGGGATATGGCAAGCACGCCGATTTTTTTTTTGTTTGAGCATCGTCGTTCTGAAAGGGTTTTAACAGGCCTTTTGCCATCAATCCCCTTGCACCCCGAAGCCCTCGGTGCTCCCTTCCGCGACGGCAGCCCTTTTCTGCATGTTACACGGCCACCTACCCCTCAATCCGTCCCACTTCACCAAGTGACGCAGAGTAGGACTTCCCCCGCTCCCGTTGAAGGCGAAGAGAGCAAGCCGACTCAAGCGTCGAAGCGAATTCTGCGCAGACACGAATGCAAACCTGGCAAGGGCTTGAGCCTTGTCTCGTTCAAACTTGAAGGCGATCTGAGAGCTCTTGGCAAGGATTTATCCGACGAAGAGATCGCCCGCAGTCGAAGACTGGTGAGGTTCATTCGCAAGGAGGAGGGGAACACGCTACGCCTATTCTTTTACCCCATTCGACAAGAGGATTACGAAGAAGGATTTTTCGTCATTTCTTGCATATACGACGAAGACGATTTCCGCGACACGTGGTGCACCTCTGTGGACATGATGAGGCTCCTCGGATACATCTCCCAGGACAAGACGGCCGACCAGGAGAAGGGTCGCATCCGACGCAACCTTGAATTCTTACGTCCCTCCACCGTTACCAGAAACGGGGAGAGACATAAATTATTCCAGACGATCATGGATATGCCCATGCCCAAGCCACGCACGATCGAGAAGTCCGTCAAGGTCTTCAGGTGGAACTCTCTCGTTCCCGGCCTCAACAAAGTCATGGAAAAATACGTGCGTCGATTTTGCGTTCGCTTCTTGTAACGCCTCGGCCTGACCTGGGGACTTTGCGCTCCGATATCATTGCAGTCCTGGTTTACAGATAAACCGCAGAGCCCTCCCTCTACCAAGCGATCTAGGTCATCCGTGAATAAGTTCCATGTCACCCTACAACGGCCCGAGTCGGATGCCTTTACGCGTCTTACTCCATTCGACGATGCCCATGCACCAGACACTTTGACGCAGCCCGAAGCCGTACTAGCCACGCACGTCAACCCCTCTTGGCTGCACTCCCAGGCGCTGGCGACACCTTTTGTATGTGGAGACATGACGCCTTCGAGTCCCCGGATCTACATGACTCCAGACACGGAAGTCAGTCGCAACGGCCAAATGCTGCCCCGCTACGCGTCCTTCCACCCTTTTGGCTCGCTGAATTTACAAACACTAAGTGAGCAACAGTGCTAACACGTGAATGGCATCTCGGTTCATCTGATCACTTTGCCCATTTCTACTTTCTAGGCGTAGCATAGTCTACCGATTTTTACTGGCCCTCAATGAATATGTATGATTAGCACCCCCCTCATTACCTTGCGGGTTGTATGTCTGTAACGTTTCCCCTGTTCGTACTTTTTATGTCGAATATCAACCTACGCAGCGCGCAGTGTTTTAGGCAGGCAAATGAAAGAGCAGTAAGAGGGTATTAATAATCCAAGATGTGACACAAAATGAATACTGGGCTAGCAAACTTCTGGAAACTAAAAAAAAAAACTAACTAGTCAACTGATCGGTACATATAAATTTCCTCTCCAAGAGATGGTAAAATGATGATGATGTGAGTGAATACCCGCAAGTTAAAAAGGCGTCTATTTTGGGACCCGACCGGACACGGGACGCTGATCATGATGCGATTCCATCTCGCCGTCCAAAACTGAGGCTCCCCAACCGTGAGAAACGACCCTTGAGAGACCCACCTTTACTCCCCGCAAGAGACGCGCCGCTGTTCGTGGCCGAGGGTCCGGCTGTCCCAGTCACGTTCACGAAGGAGCCCTGATGGGAGCCCACGGAGAGCGAGTCGCTCCGATGTATGCCGCCATCGGCCCCTTCGCCGGGGCCGGATGAGACTGCATTCATCCCATGTCGCGCGAGATGTGCCATGTGCTTCTGTAATCGTGTAGGCTGGATCGCAGAGCCTGTAAACGAGGTGGCGGGGGATTGGGGGGGCGTTATGTTTGTCCCTGGTAAGTGAAGGGGAGGAATGGCAAAAGGAGCACGGGAAGCAGAGGCGTTTGACGGAGTTGTCGAAGTGGCGTCTGCTAGGGATGATGTGTATGAAGAGGCATCGGGTGGCCGTAGGGACGTGGCTATCCCTCGTTCTGTAGGAGCGTCAAAGGACAAGCGCCGGATCTCTTCCCCGAAATTTTTATGGAAAAACTGCTCGAGCGTCTCGTGAAACGTCAGCATTTCTTGTGGACACAATTGACCATGGAGTCGCAGACACATCTCGATGATTCGGACCTGATGATCATTCAAGTGTGAACTTGATAATTCAATAGAATAACGTTAATCACGAACCTGCTCGTCGACTGCAGCACGCAGCTTGTTGACAAACTCGCTTCGCTCGGAGTGACTTGCGACATACTCGGGCGTCAAAAACGATGTGCGGTAACTTGTTATGCCACTCGTGGGAGCGTCAACTACGCAGTTTAGAGCCATCGACAGGGGGTTCGTCGAGACAACTTGGGCTGCTTTGGCCAGAGTAGAGTATTTCGTGTAGAGTGAGTTCAGCTCCTTGTTCTTCAGCTCCACGTCGAGAAGAGCAGCCTCAACCGGAGATATCTCGAGGACTTCAACTGCTACGACCTCTGATCGCCTCAGCACAGCAGGGAAGGATTCTTCGGTAGTGTAGTACGTCTTTTCTACCCAAGTTTCTTCATTGCCGTCCCTGTCGACCTTTGGTACAGGTCGAGAGGAACTGAAGTAATTGATGGCACTGAAAGGGTGTCGTCAATATAAAAGTGTGTTCTGTAGATTTGTTGCAACTGACCAGTGTTCATAGTACGTGCGGACGGCCGGGGAGACGTCGGGATTGGTGAATATTGGCAAGTCGCGGTTGGGTTCTGAGATGACGGTGCTACATTGGATATATTGATCGTTTCCAAAGCGTATGTCGACTGGCGGATCTCCAGGAATTCTCAATAGCTGCGCGCCCGTATGCTTACCGAGCATGCGTTCACAAAAGGCTCCGAACTTCTCCCACTCGTAACCGCGATACTAATGAGTATGATCAGAACGAGGAACTATGACGATGTATCTCAAAACTTAAAACATACGATGAATTGTTTGTTGCGAATTGCCACAGGGAAGTTGCCATAGAACGCCACACGGAAGTAGTCAGGGTAGTAGCGCTGAGAAGTGATGATGTGTTCTAGTAACGCAGCCTGATGGCGCATAATCTCCGCCAAACGTCCACTGTTCGAACACAGATGTCAGCGACAGTAGAGGTCAAAGATATATGCTCCCTACTAGTTGAATGTGACTTCGGAGTGCTGATAAGCCAACTCTTTGCAGATTTCGATTGCACTCTCCCATGCCTTTCCTTTGCCGAGGCAATCCAATATAAGTAGGTGCAGGGTCTCCTTTCGGTGAAATTGGGACTGCTGTGGAAGCATGAGGTCATCCATGGGCTCGACGAACGAGTTCAAATTCCATTCGTAAAGATCCGCGTGCAATTTTAACGTTAGAGCAGCCTCGACGTAGTTTTGGGATTGCAAGTGCATCTATGAACGGAATCATATAAGGACTGACAAACGCGGAAGGGGGGAGATGGCACTCACGTTGACAAGTTGATGCACATATTTGATGTAGATCTCGTTGCGACCAATCCGGCGGATGAAATTCATGAGGCGAAGCTGGGAGAAGTGAGGATAGACCGAAGCCGACCGGGCGGGATGTCAACGTACCGTAGCAATGACGCGGTCATCAGAAAACTCTTCTCCTTCGGGGAGCGCGCGCACGCTCAGAAGCATTTCGAGGAAAAGGTCAACGGAATCTAGGAAATTTGAGACCCTTTCGCGCAGCTGTTCTTCCACCCTCGATGATTCGAATAGATGGCGCAGCTGGCTGATGAAGAAGGCCCTCGAGAGGTCATCCGCCTTGCTATCAGACATAAACAGTGAGTCTAATTTGCTGATCAACTCGTGCTCGATATCATCAAAGTGTTGGTGTTCTTGGTATTGTGACACGATCATGCTGTAAAGGATCTGCACAGCAGTACTTCGAAGCAAGTCATGATGGCTGACGCAGAGATTGACGACATGGCTGACGAGAGCGCTCAAAGATGTCTGGTATCCCTTCAAAGGAGGTGAGTGGCGATGCGAGAAAGTTGACCGATGAAAACCATTACCCCGTATCTCGTGACAACCCCCGCTCGATCAGACACGTCTTCGGGCCACCCAAGAGCATCCCACAGTTGCTGAAGTATCGCAGCCCCTTCTCCCCGGATGTCACCCGCCATTCTCCACACTGCTCGACGCCGCTGAGTAAGGGTGTCAATATCAAACGGTACAGATAGGACGTAAAGGGTACAACCTGAGGGCTAAATTCCTCGATGACCAGTTGATCTGAGGAAAGAAGCTTCAGTAGCACTTGGAATGCCTCCCGCCATAATTCGGTATTGAATTGGAAGGTCGTATCATCGCTAGGTATGAGACGTTTCTCTAACAGGACCGCGACAGTGTCCATCATCTTGACTAGAACTTTATGTGCCATGATGTTCACGTTCAGCCAGTTCGCTGGCCAAGCGTCGTTGTCCAAAATGGAAGTCGCAACTCTGAATAGCTGCAGGAGCAGCGCGACAAAGTTGTCACGGCCCTCGATCTCGAAGACACCATCGAAGAAGCTCGAGAGATACTTTTTGGGAGAGGACAGTATGATGACCAGCAGGACGATGGCGGTCTCTCCCTGTGCTGGGCTGAACAGGACTTGACCCTCAGCTTGGTAAACGCCGTTGAAACCTTTTGGTGCTCGGGGCAATTGTGCGACCAAGGAGAACGGATACGATTCCGGGAATGTCACAAGGGTTGTCGAGGGGGATGTAGTGGGCGTCCTTTTCCGCTCGACAGCGTACACATTGGCAGCATTTTGAAGCTCACGATACGACTCCAAAAGTCTACGCAGAAGGTTGAGATGAATGTCATCGTAAAAGAAAAAGGGACTCGCCTTGGCAACAAAGGAAGCAAACAGTCAACATTGTCCTGCTCTTGACAGAGTGCGTTGCGTTCTGTGAGAACATCGGGATCGACTAGCTTTTGTTGGAGCTTATCCAGTATGAGAGCGATGATAGTGACGCAAAGTCGGATGCTTTCCAGCCACGACACTCGAGCGGCATCAACCGCGCTTTCGTCGTCACCTGTTTGTGTTTGGGCATAATCGTCGAAGCGCCCAAAGTGAGGCTTGATCCACATAACGACGGCTTCTACTAACAAAGAGCGAGATTGTGCGTGGTCAAATAAGAAGCCTTTCACGAGCTGGAGAAACATGACGAGCTTCCACACAGCTAGCTTCCCCTTGGCTGAGGAGACGGTCTCTGCGAACGTCCTCGCGATGGAGACGACCTCGACCATTGTGAATATCTGCGCCAGCTCCGGGAGGATAGAAGTGAAGTGCTGAAGTGCGATGGTTTGAGTGCCGATGATGGAAGGTGGATCCGTAGTCGTCATCATCTTGTTGACCTCGGCCAGGTGAGATCGCAGATCACGCCTAAATGTTGCCTCCAGGTGTTCGGCCGTCGCACCACCGCCCACGCCAGCCTCCTTCGCCTTCTGCAGCGCCCGAGATTTCACGATGAATTTGAAGATATAATGCCACACCTTGAGCGCCGCGCGTAGAGGCGAAGCGATATTGGTTCCCGTCGGATCTGCCAGCATCTTATTCATAGAGTGAATGATATGCGAAGACGCCGAAGCATAGTTGAAGTGTTGTTGAATATAGATATCCAGTACAGGCTGGAAGTTGCTGAACCGCCTGTCTTGTACTATGCCGAGGACCGTTACCAGCGCATGAAATACAAGATGGTCCATGTCACCAGCTTGGTTCATCGGAGATGCGAGTATAGCGAATAAGGAGTCAAAAATGTCCCGCAAAAACTTCACGATTTCAACTTCTCCGACAAAAGTAAACTTGACGAGGACAGCCTGAAGTGCTTCCTTCTCCTGGATCTGGGTCCAGTTGAGCAAATCTGATAGAACGGGATTCTGTGTATGCCGTGTTGAACATAGGGAGGATCGGATTACGAGGGCGTCACGTATTAGGGGGGCCGTTCGTTGAAGCTCGGCAGAGACATTGAGCTGTTCTTGACGCTGGCCATTTAGTAACCATGGTACAGCCCCAAGGTACACGTCCGGGGTGATCTGATTCAATCGGTCTGCTCGATATAATAGCAGTTGGTGACCTCCGTCTTCGAGGAAGGCACGGCCATCAGGGAATAGTGGTAGGAATGCAAATGCGAACGGCTTATCCGCCACCTCGCCATTGTGGGTCTTCATTGCCTTCTCTCTTGAACTGCGGTATCTGAAGGTGAAGAAGAAGTGCCATTGTGGTAGCTCTTTCCAGGGCAATAATAGTTTGATTAGCTCGCCGAACGTTGGCTGGCTATTCCGGAGGAAAACGAGCGAATGGAATTGGGAAACGTTTGGTTCACTAGTACCTTGTGAGAGGACATTCTCTACAGTCTTCCCGAGGGCGTCTCGGACTTCGACGGTAACCTGAATGTTGCTGGTGGTGAAAGTCCCCGAGCCGCGCACGAACGGGCTCACGCTACGGCGTGCAGGGTTATTATGAACGGATGGGAAATCACCACTCCACAGCTTGATGTAGAGCTCGTTACGGTCATCGCCAGGGAACACGACGTCGGGGAATCCAAGGCGCAGCGTGAGGGGCGCATCAAGGAGTAAAGACGTATTTTCCTTCACTATGGTCCGTGCATTGCCATGGAATATCTTGATGGATACGGCGATCATTTCCGCTCTGCCAGGGTTAACGTTCAGAAACGGCAGTCGATTCGATGGATAAGGCATACCTTGGTGACTTCTCGAATTCTTTATTATTGCCGTTAATTATGTCCTGATGCAGCATCGAGAAGGTTGCCTCGTTGACCGGAGTAAAGATAGGCATAGTATGTTCCTTCGTAGAAGAGACTTCAGCCGGGTCAGTAGCTACTTTTGTCAACTGGGACAACTCCAAGACGGCACACCCGAAGGGTCTGCGGAACGTCGTGCCCCCATCCGACATGGTAAAAAGAGTAGTGGATGAATTTCCACTGGGGGAGACATCCGTTGGCGAAGAACTCCACACCGTGGAGGGGGACCCACGATAGGCACTGTCTTGAGGGATGCCACTGCTAAGGTTGGTGCCAATTTTGACTGAGCCATTGCGGACGATTCTGCACACGAGGAAGATCGTGCCCTGAATATCGGACTGCGCCAAGTCGGTGAAAAGTGTGCGTATCCGCGCAGGTGGGTCGCGCGCAAGTACGCCGTTGTGGTTCAAAATGACGCAGAAATCCTCCGTCACGAATCGGGCATCGCTTTTATTGTATAGCGAAAAGTAGAGTTCGGCCGTTTCGCCTGGGGCACAGGGCGAAGCCACAAAAGCACGCTGCTCGAGGAAGACATGGAAGAACTTGGGCGTCGATACTCCTGAGTGTCTGTAGGGGGGAGAAGCGAATGAGGAAGTCTTCGGGCGATTGTATTCTGGGAATGCTGAATGGGCAGGAGTAGGCAGTGGCGAGGTGGAGTAGAACATGTCAAGACTCTGACGAGACCTCAGCTTTGCGACATCACCGGAGGTGTCTGCATAGGCGAGCGATGCCTGTAAGGCGTACATGCGCACCGCGCTCATCCAATTGCGAGTGTCGATGTCCCCCTCGACGTCCACAGTCACTAGCCCGCCACCATTGGGATGTCGGACGATGACGTCTAGGTTTTGCACAATGTTGCCATTAACCAGACGAGCGACGCAGTCGCGCCTAAGGTTGGCGGTCTCCTCATCACTCAGAGTCTGTGTGAGTAGCTGGCGGCGGCCAAGGTGCAACGCTTCGATGTGCTCGCGCACCGTCCGGAAAAGTTGGTAATCCCTGCGAGCAAGATATTGGAACATCAACATGTGCCATTCACGTAGCGCTGAGGCTATCTCATCGACGATGGGTTGTGCTGCACCTGAGGCAGTTTCGTCGTTGGACTTTAAAGATGGTCGAGGGGGCAATGGCTTTATATTTTGCGATCCTGTCGGCGATAGGGAGCGAATGCTCGCAGGGTAAACAGGGAGACCTGCTCTGGACGAATTTGCCTGCTCAGGGGGAGGGCCAAGCCTGAACGATTTACGGTCTTCTTCCTCCATCTCCCGGGAAGCAGGCGTCTTGGGCTTGTGTGCGTCTGCGACAGTGAGACGAGAGTCGTTCTGGAATGCTGCTGCGACGTCGGCAAGACTCCCTTCAGCATCAGGCAATTCCTCTCGAATGTAAATATGTGAGCCAGGGAATATCCCGATAAAAACTTGCTGAGGTTCTTCGAGCCTTGGTCCGCGGGATGATGATGGGTCAGAGGTCCCATTCCAAGCTACGGGGGGACGACGAGTGGTACAGACAACATAGCTAGATGGTGGATCAGACCAAGTCTTTGCAAGGATGAACGTGATGACAGACCCTCTGTACCACACACCCTCCGTCTCCTTTCCCCTTGGAGTATACTTCTCAAAGGCGTAAACCTCGTCGCCGACCTCCAAAGCCACTACGTCGCGGTGTATGAAAGAACTTGCCGTAGACGCTTGCGTAACGTTGGATAGCCGGGGCCGGCTGGATATGCGGGTATCACGATGGGAAGGGGACAAAGGATGTACGGCGTATCCATAAATGATTGAGGGAAGTGGTTCCCAAACGCCGCCGCGTCCGGGAGTTGCGGGGCGACTTGGCGCGGTGGTCTGTATGGGCATTGAGGGAAGCTAGGACCAAGCAGGGACGGGAAAGTGCGTCGGAGGGCTTGATCCTTGGAAATGTGAATGTGTACGCGCGTTGTTGATGAGATCAAAGCGGGAACGGGGTGATATCGACCCCGTCCGTTGCAAAGCAGAGTTGCAGTCTCTCAAGGTCTCCGGTCAAGGTCCCCGGACGCCACAAACTTTTCTCACGACGAACAAAATGATAACGGAAGCCGCCCAAACGCGACCGGAACTTTACAACAACGATGCCTTCCATAACAGAACACATCGACCGTTTGACAACCACAATGAAATCTGTAAAGGCATCCGCCTCTACCATAACCCAACACAATCGCCCGAGTCCTTTCACAAATCATGTTCTCGCCACTCCTCTTGGGGATCTCATTCGCGACATTGACCCATCTGAGCTCGGCCTCTTCACACTAGTACCCCCACTACGACAACAACCACGCGTAAACACCCAAACTGGGGCTCCTCCAGAAATTACACGCGTCGAAGTTGTCAGCGCAACTCCTCTACGGAAGCACTCCTCAGCTACGCGAAGGGACGCGCTCGTTCAACGCAAAGAGCCAGAACCAGAAGTATTTGCAGAAGCCGCGTTGAAATACATCGATCGCTAGTGAGAGCATATCCCACCTACCTACTTCCAAACTCGAACACCATCCGTTACCAGTTCGGGGATACGACCCATGCCGCGCGTCCGATCACAGGTGGTGTCCATGCTAGAACACATGCACCGACTACGCGAAGAAATCCATTCACTTACCAACACTCTCAAAGATGTGAGTTCGTACACCTCCTCTGCTGATAAATTGAGTTGACAACTTTGTAAAGATGGAAGTAACAGAGCATATTTCCCAGTCTCAATCACCCAAATCCCTGGTGGCCAAGGAAGAGAGGAGGATTCAAGACATCCAGGCACGAATTAGTCAACTTGGGAAGCGGGTGCGTTCACTGGTCTGTTCTGTCATTGTTCCTTAGTGACGAGTCGCAGAAAGTGGCCCTACAAAACAATCCTTCCGTTCCCGTCACACCAGATGAAGACAACTCTGCAAATCGCCTCGAGGCTCCCAACACAGCAGTGTCGGATCCGAAGGAAGACTCGTTCTGGACAACTCCTGGGGTTGGAAGGACTCTGCAATTCAAGGACGAACTACTTGTCAATGAGGATGTTGATCTTGGGAACGTAACCTCATCCTTCTCGACCCCGATTGTGCCCTTCAAGCCTTCAGCACTTCGTAGCCTACCCACCGATTCGCCTTTCCAAGAGGAAGGTCCAACCGATGATATGGCACATGAAGACCCCAGCACCTTAGAAGACACCTTTGATTGTGCAGCTGGGACACAAGGCAGCGGGCTTGAGATCACCGGACAAATCAGCGATCGAATAAATAGTGCCAAGCACCCACCCAGTCAACCCTCGCCTCGGTCCGTGCCCCCACCGGGCAGTGAGCCTAGTACCCCGGTCGCAAGTACAGAGCAGCTTACATCATCTTCAACAACGGGGACCCTTGGTCACACACACTCTGCAAAGAAGATCCGGGTGACCAGCGACGTGGAACGTATAGTTGTATGTCTTGCCAAAAACCATTTAGCATTATCCAGTCTCTGACCTCGACTCACAGTCAAAGATATGGACTACTGTGGGCGATCTGATAATGCCAGGGAACACATTCAACACATCGGGAAGCGGCGGGTCCCGACCCCTTCGCGCAAAAGAAACAATGTACGGTTCATCTCATCGAAACTATGCTCGCCAGTTGAATTTCTCCCAGTGCCCACCTCCATACCCTAGCCGCGCAGGATCCCCTTCCTGCTTCACCCACCGCGTCCTCTCTCTCAAGTGCAACAGTAGTTGCGGCCCAATCTCCAACCAACCAACAGGTCTTGACCGCACACTTGCTAATCGCACTTCTGGAAGCCCCACCGCAATACGCGCTTCCACTAGCTAGAGTCAAAGAAATACTTAGCACCAGGGGTGACAAAGGGGTGGCGGCGATTGGAAGCGGCTCCTCCATTCGTGTTCTTTACGGATGCGTGGCCAAAAGACTTGTGAGGATTGATCGCGGAGGAGGGGAACAGATTGTCCGATTCGACGTTTAACACGCTTAATGTTTATTGACGTTTACCTGCTCAGTTAATTGAGATCAATTCGAATCGATCACTCGCGAATGGGATAAAGTTGATCAAGGACCTTCGAAACCTTCGAATCAGAGTGACTCCTTGCGTAATCTTCGAAGATGTGGTGCGCATGCAAGGAGTATGCAAAGGCAAGCATAATCACTGCATAATCACGAAAATGATTTTGTGGATCGTCGAAGCCCTATTATATCATAAGGTTCGGTTTGTAGGTCCTCTCTTTTTCTGCACTTCCCACTGTCGTTAATCATTTTAGGATTGTACACCTTATACACGAGCTACTCCTGGAGACACGGATGACAGTCTGAGTCTCTCTATCCGATTTTGGACAAACGGGTAAACTCCTTGGCGATGCCAACCGTCATGAAATTCGACTGTCTAATCTTCTGGAATCCCTGGTTGTCTCTGACGCCAGGAGTGGTCCCCGTGGGACTGTCCTAAATGTTACTTCCGGCGAGGCTGGTCCTTCTAACGAGGTAGTAGGGGGGAGATGTTCTTCGAAAACTCACCGATGTTTCCAGCCTACCTACCATTCGGCGCGATTACTACTGGCACTTCGATGGGACATGCAGCTCACTCTTCTGACGCATATATCCGACCCCTCCGCCGGTATCAAGAGTGTGAATAGCAATGAGACAAATCATGGCTGATGTACGCGCCGTATATAGGGCAGCCATCGGAAGGCCTGTCGAGACGAGTAGGCCTTCACGGTTGCGTTCGTCGAGTCAAAGCAGAAACGCACTGGCGATTGCGATCATCCCGCTCTAGGCACATCAGCCTCGTCCCTATCTCTTGCACCAGACCCTGCTGGCAACCCCGTGAAACCGAAGCCGTTCTTGCGATCACAGTATCCCTACGTCAAGTTTTGGACAAAACTTGATTGGAAGAGATACAAGGCTAACCAGGAGGACTCTCCGAACTGAAAGCCCAAAGCGGCAAACGTTGTCGTCCAAAGGGGAGAAGTCATGATCATAAGCGGTACGCTGGTTGCAGAACTCACGATGCGTCGCATCGGTACGTGGGGCGGCGCATCCAAAGACGTTCGGGAGGAATACTGAAGAAAGAATGAGGTGGGGAGCGTTCTTGTATGCTTCCTGAGCGTCAGCCTTCTAGCGCGATAGTGGAAGATGCAGGGCAGGGTTCGTAGGCAAGGTAATTATGAAATGACGATTGGCACAAATTCAGTTGATAGGACTCTCAGAGACATCAGGCCCATTCGAATAGCAAAATTGTATGGTAGAACTGTAAAAACTTACAAAGGATGTTATTCGTACCCTGTTTCCTGCAAGGTCGTAAAATTTGACCTCATAGTTCGACGCATTCGACCTTACCATCATTAATATCGTTGATCGGTTCTTAATTAATCCCGCGCATTTCTTCCTGAACTCAACCATGATCATAGCCAAGCTATTAGACACCCTTGCATGGCTCATCGTTTATCCACACAACCATCCTCACATCACTTCCAACGAATGCCTCGCTCACAACTACAT
>Ga0307510_10002022_pt1 | contig 22895 bp, 40 predicted proteins | sample 12_EM_MG_FD_207224 | JGI IMG/M metagenome (GOLD analysis project Ga0307510, IMG submission 207224) | Populus trichocarpa ectomycorrhiza microbial communities from riparian zone in the Pacific Northwest, United States - 12_EM | ecosystem: Host-associated > Plants > Roots > Unclassified | place...
TTTCAGTGATTTTTAGTCTTACAATTTGGCATTTTTTGTCATTTATTCAGTCAGTTTTCAGTCATAATTTCAGACTTTTTCAGACAGTTTACTGCCTGACTTTCAGTTGCTCTTGACTTTAGAGTGGGCTGTTTCTAACGCAGACTGGATGAGATAAGCTAGAAATGCTACAACAATTGATGATAGAAATAGCAACTTTCGATGTGATCGCATATATGGTACCCATTGATTGGGAACAGAGGCAATGGGCTGGGGCCCTGTTACGCGATGCAACAAGAATTCTTTGGGAGTGGTATCTGTGACAGGAATGGGCAAGGGAGCATCACCGACTTGTACAACTTGTGGGCTTATCACTGCTTGGTTTTGCCTTGTTAGTTCAGGGCGATCATGAGCTAAGTTAATTTATGTCAAATGTAGTACTTGGACTTGGGATGCATTTAAATTTGTGCACTCACCTGAGTCACCTCTGAATCCATGCTGATGTCGGCACAGAGCTATCTCTGTCTCCAATGCATCCTTGAGATGCACACGAATCTGAGTCGATTCCTCTGCCTCGCACTCTAATGCTTGAATTTTGTGACAAAGATCTGCTAAGTTTGACCAGTAAACTTCTTCCATCTCTTTGCGTGTGTCCTTCTCAGATTGTATGTCCCTGGCCTTCAGTCCTAGGTCACGTTCTAGCCGTGACAATTCTGAAGACAAATGGCACACTTCTTCCCCTTTATTTGATAGCTCCTTCTTCAGTACCTTGGCCACAGTCCTGGACACAATTTCAGCAGCCGCTTGTTGGAGATTCACACCGTCCATGTGGTATGGCACGGATATCACATGCAAGCAGACAACCTTGCGTTTCCTTGTGATTCTTGACATTGTCCTCACTTAGACAATTCCTTACTATATTGGTACTCTTACTCCATACTTTGGCACCTGGAATCCATAAACAATGGTAGTATATAGTCTGTACTCTCACTGCACACAGTAATATTAAGCCCTTCATCGCGCTCCCATGCGTCCCTCGCTTCACTTGGTTGGGCCCTCAGCTTTGTCAGTGTCGCTTCCCCTGTCTTCCACTTCCAACAGATTATGAGACCTGCGTCTCCATTCCTCTGACGCCTTTTCTCTGAAACTATCAATCGAAGCGCGCACATCAAAGTTCTCTGACGTCATCAACCGTCCTTTCTTGCTGTCCCTTGTTACATCATGACCCGATCAACTAGGTCTGGAAACGCATCCAATCCTTCAGGGTCTAACGCACCAGCGCAGCCGCAAGGCTCTACCCCCTCAGACAGAAACTCGCCCACAGGCACCACTCCTGCTACTACCACAGGCACCGTTCCTGCTCCTACCTCTGGCAACACATCGACCAGACCATACACCCCGGGTAAATTCGAACTACCCATGCTTGACGACGATGGCAACAACTACGAAATCTGGTCCAAGGCAGTCATGATCTCGCTACAAAGCTGCAGACTCTGGCATGTCGTCAATGGCACTGAAACCACTCCCAACGCGACTACTGACGCAGCCACTTACAATAAATGGTACCTCAAGGACCAAGACACCCAGCTTACCATTATCTCAGCACTCAAGAACATTGGACAACAGTGCATATATCCTTGCCAGACTGCGAAGGAAAGCTGGGACACTCTCAAAGCTAGGTACTCTGACGGCGGCAACAGGAGGCTTGCTTCCCTCCTGGAGCAGGTTCTCAAGGCAACGTTCATGGACTCTGAACCTTTACAGCCACAACTAGACAAGGTCATCTTCGCCAACCACCAGCTTGAGGCCACCAAGGTCATTATCCCTGACATCGTCATCACACACTACATTGCACTTCACCTCCCCGACTTGTATTCCACACTCCAAACCGTCCTCACCAGCTGCGATGCGACCAAAATGACCAGCAAATGGGTCATCAACCAAGTCGTCGCCAAGGAACATCATCACATCACAAAGTTTGAAGGCAACGCGAACGCCTACTTCGCTAAGGTCAACAAAAACAGAACGTGAGCCAATGGCAACTCTGACCGAAGCTCCTACAACCCCAGCAAGAAATGTTCTTATTGCGAAAGGAAGGGCCACAATGCATTGGAATGCCGGAAGAAGCAGAGGGAGGAGAACAACCAAACCAGTACGTCCAACACCTCTGGGACAACCAACTCCACAGCATCCCCCAGATCGACGACCTCTGGATCGATGACAGCGAAAGCCAATGTTGCAATTGTGGAAGACGATCTCATCGTCCTTATTGATCCTGCAGAGGACACGTGCATTCACGGCGCCTTCATGGCAATAGCTCAAGACAACGCTATCTGGCTCCACAAGCCCTCACCTCAGAGTGATCATACCGATCTCACCTCCGATGAAGACATCATCCCCAATGGCAATCATCGTGCTCTCACAGCACCGGCTCACATCAAGCCCATCGACCTAATAACGTTGACTCAACCATGCAACCTCGAACAGGCTCTTGCCGACAGCCTCCAGCAAACGTCGCAGCTTAACCAAATCCTCAAGGATTTCATGGGTCAAGTCGTCACCCAAATCGTGCAACGCACCATCAACCTCCACTCCCGTGGAAAGGGCGATTACATCGCCAGCGAGTTACACAACGCCTTCGACGGCATCACCACTCGCTCTGCATGCCAACACAAGGCACACAAACATCAAGGCATGGTACCCAACGTCGCCTATCGCAAAGGCCATCGACTTGGCCAGTCGACACGCAACGTCATACTCGACAAGGGGGTGCCCATGCACACGCACACCATTGAACTCAGCAACACTTCTTCAAAAAACAATGCTCACATCGCCGCAGACAACTTCGCCCAAGTCAAAGCCGCACCACACGCACGCTGCCCGGTCTGAGGGGGTGTGTTGGAGATTCACACTGTCCACATGGTATGGCACGGATATCACATGCAAGCAGACAACCTTGCGTTTCCTTGTGATTCTTGACATTGTCCTCACTTAGACAATTCCTTACTATATTGGTACTCTTACTCTGTACTTTGGCACCTGGAATCCATAAACAATGGTAGTATATAGTCTGTACTCTCACTGCACACAGTAATATTAAGCCCTTCATCGCGCTCCCACGCATCCCTCGCTTCACTTGGTTGGGCCCTCAGCTTTGTCAGTGTCGCTTCCCCTGTCTTCCACTTCCAATACTGCTTGCACCCATTTTGTGTTACAATCCTGGCCCTTACCCTAATTTTCCGCTATTTTCTACTCATTTATTTCGCGCTCTCGGTCACTCGTTCCCCACTCATTCCCTCACGCGCCGCTCGGACCGTCACCAAATCACCTGACAAGTCACCTGATGGATCACCTGACCATTCCGCAGTCGACTATCACATGCCATCATTCCGCAGTCCGCAGCATTCCGCAGTATCACCATTTAACCCTTTTTGAATTGCCAGCTCATGATGCTCCACTCTGCAGTCGCCAGCTCATGATAGAGTTATACTTAGAACTGCCACGTCATGATCTACCTTACTAAATATTTCCATATTTCTTTGTGACTCCTGTGACCTGTTACTTCTCATTTGTATATAAGTGCTTGTACTTTTAGCAGTTGGGCCCTAAGCCTAACTTGGTTTTCAATCCAAGACTTGTAGCTTCCACCCAGGACTCTAAGAGTCACCAGCCTGAAACCTCAGTTGCTTCAAAGTCCCTTGAAGCTCTCCCCTTTACTTCTATCAGAACACTCAGAAGTCGCCCTTATCATCAGGGACTTACTTATTATACTGTGTAGCCAACCGATACCACGCTACTCATATGATCATTGCCTCAGGAGGATACCCCACTGAGCAATCCCAGTCGTCGCCAAACCAAGCCACGCACGTCGCGTCTTTAAAGGCCCTTGGACCTTAACACAAGTTAGGCTTTCCTACCGAACTCTTGAAACACAGAGTTGTTACCACTGTGGCAACCGCATATACACTCAGCAACAAGTTCATACAAATCTTCAGAAGACAACAAGACGATCTCCCAGGGCATGTTAAAGTTAACGCATACTTCGAAGATCAAGGACCAGGACATCCCAACACCGGATACTACCTTGATACCCCAAGGAAACAACATGTGCCTATTGAATTCATCAAAGCCAACGACACCTACTACTGGGTCAAACTCATCTGGAGACAAGACGAGTGGCAAACCAATCAAAGAGGCATATACAACGACTCAGACGTCGGCTGGTGGATCATATCAGACCCTCAGCACCCAAACTACATCTTTTACAAGCAAGAGGCCAACGTCCCTCTCACTATTGCAGCAGTTACCACAGCACTTCAGCAGCTTTCTACCTGCCCCAATACCCCAGATCATCCAACCGCAATGGAAGGACAACAAGAAGACATTAACGTCACTACTGGCCAAGCACAGGCTGAAGCGCAGAGGATTAACATCATCAATCACTCTAATGGCGCACTCAAAGGAAACCCTCCATTCATATTCGATGGAGACAGGAACAAGACCCGCAAGTTCCTAATGAATTGGAAACTATGGGAACAAGTCAACAAAAACAACGATACCATAAGGAGACCCTTCTCCAGGATTGTCACCATGCTCAGCTACATGGACGGCACTCGAGTAGATGCCTGGAAGGAAGAACAACTCACAATAATCTCCAACGAAATAAAAGACGGAGCCCTAGAGACAGACGAAACCCTCTGGGACGAATTTCTCGAAAGATTCGAAAAAGCCTTCAGCAACCAGAACCGTCGATCCAAGGCTTACCAAGAATTATGCAAACTCAAGCAAGGAGATAGTCTTGACGACTTCTTTGCAAAATTCAAGCAACTTGCATACGAAGCAGACGTTCCCCTAGATGACAAGGGAACTATTGAAACTCTCAAACACGCCATGAAGCAAGGACTCACTAGTGCCATCATTAATTCCCCAAACTTCAACCCTACCACAAGTACTCCTTGGACTTTCAAAGAATGGGAAGAACAGGCCCACAAATCCCATCTCAAATGGAAGGCGGCAGCCAAGTTCACCCAAAAGCACCAGGGACTCTACCAAACATTCAAAATTTCCCCTAGGCAAAACAATCTAGGAAGAGGTGGTTATGGGAGGAACAACAACTGGAGAAATAGGAATGACTGACGTACCACCTCTCAAGGAGGATATCATATGGACATCGACACTACAGTCACCTTGGACATCAATGCCACTGCTGGTAGAGGACAACAGCACTCCAAAGCCAAGAAAGCGGAACTCATGAGAAGCAACTCGTGCTTCTACTGCGAAAAACAAGGACACCGAGCCAAGGACTGTCGCAAGAAACAAGCTGACCGCGGTAATTTCAGCGGTCCTCCTAAAGAAACCGTTCGAATGGGCAATGCACCCATCATGCCGGATTTCCAAAACCTGGATAGTGTCGGCGAATTCCTGAAAGACAACATGGACTCACTTGATGAAAATACCAAGCTGAGCATAATCGAAACGCTGATGCCGAAGGATTTTACTGAAGCCCAAAACTAGCTGCCTTAGTTAGGGCGTTCCAACTTGATAGTGTATTTGTAAACAAATCAAATTCAATACAAATAAAGGTTCCAATTTCACACTATCGAGGAACGGCAGAAGAAACAATCTTACTTGACACTGGGGCAACTGAAAACTTTATCGACCTTAGTACTGTCAACAAACTCCGGCTAGGAACAAAACGAATCCCTCAACGACCAGTCTACAACGTCGACGGAACCCTCAATCGAGCTGGAACTATCACTAGAGCTTGCGATCTACTGGTCATTCGGGGAAACAAAAAAGAGCGAACTAGGTTCTTCGTCACTAATCTAGGCAGAGACTGAATGCTCTTCGGTTATCCATGGTTCAGGAAGTTCAACCCAGATATCGACTGGGAGAGAAGCGAACTTAAGGGACCAAAAGTCAAAATCGAAACACTACTCTATGGCACCCTTCAAAAAGCAAAAACATGGCTCAAGAAGAAGAACCAAGAAAATGACGACCTCATCCTTGAGGCACAGACGTGTGCTCTATGGTTGGGAGTCACTCCTTCAGAAATGAAGGAAGGCCTGGTAGAGATTAACCGCACTCATACAGCAGTTGAAATGGCCCATAAGTACGCATCGGAACATGGGAAGGAGGAAGTCACCCTCCCAGAAGAATTCAAACGTCACACGGCACTATTTTCGGATGAAGAGGCAAACAAATTCCCGCCAACTTGAGGCGATGGAGACCACAAAATTGTACTCATGGACACTGCCCCTACCCGCTTCAATTGCAAAGTCTACCCGCTCTCAAGAGATAAGCAGGAAGCGGAAAACAAATTTATCGATGAAAATCTGGAAAAAAGCTACATCGCACCCTTGGACTCCCCCTACGGCTTCTCTACCTTCATGGTCCCTAAGAAAGACTCAAAGGAGAAGAGATATATCATTGACTATCACCCCCTCAATGCAGTCACCCGGAAGGACGTTACCCCACTACCCAATCTTAAACAGTGCATCGAAAACTTGCAAGGAATGGAACTATTCAGCAAGTTCGACATCTGCTGGGGTTACAACAACATACGTATACAGGAAGGCGATCAATGGAAAGCTGCATTCAAAACACATTGGGGACTATTCGAACCCAAAGTCATGTTCTTTGGGATGAGTAACTCACCAGCCAGCTTCCAGCGATTCATGAATGGTATTCTTGAAGAACTTTACGAACACTTCGAGAAGAAAGGCATACACAACATACGGCGCATCCTCCAGAACTACATGGATGATTGTGGTATAGGCACCCTCCTCAAGGACTTCAAGTTACACGTCGAAATCATTCACTTCCTATTCGACCTACTTGCACGTCATGGCCTACACCTCAAACTGTCAAAATCCATCTTTATGCAGCCGCAAATGGACTTTTTAGGCGTCCGGATCTCCAAGGAAGGAGCAACTGTTGACCCAGCCAAAGTAGCCGGACTCAGAGATTACCCACACGAACTCAAGGACAAACGACAAGTTTGCGGATTTTTAGGAGTCACCGGCTACCACTGCATGTTCTGCCCCAACTTCAGTATCATTGCTGCACCTCTTACAGCACTTACCGGAAAAGACGTACCCTTCGAATAGGGGCCCAAGCAAATTGAGGCCCAAGATAAACTAATCACCCTAATCACCAGCACACCTATCCTAGCCAGACCGGACCCGGACAGACAATTCGAACTTGAAACCGAAGCTTCGCAAGTCGGTACAGGAGCAATACTCTACCAACGGGATCCCCCTATCACCAAGCCAGACGGTACTCAGAAACCAGGACCACAATGACCGGTAGGATTCCATTCCCAGAAATTCACCCAAACTGAGCAGAACTACCCCATCTATGACCGCGAATTCCTCAGAGTCATGAGAGGACTCTGCTGCTGGTCCCACTTGCTCAAAGGAACAACCATCCCCGTCCTGGTATATACTGATCATGCAAACCTTAGGTACTACAGAGAGCCCTGCAAAATTGGGCCACGCATTGCTGGTTACTTACCAGAACGCAAGCAATATAACATCCTACTGGAGTACAAACCTGGGGCTACTAATCGAGCAGACGCACTATCTAGGCGACCCGACTATGAGGGACCAAACGAAATCAACGAGGATGTCACCGTATGGCTGGACCAATATTTCTGTGACCAGCATACTTCAATCTGTGTATTTGATATGGACAGCATAGGAGACAATTTGGACTCAAAAATCAAGCTAGCGCAATATCAACACCAGAAAATACTCAAGCAATGGGCACCAGTTCACAACTTATCCCTACTGGACGGCACTCACTGGTACCACGGAACGGCACTCATTGTTGTGGCAGACAACGACCTTAGGAGGGAAGTAACATCCCTTTTTCACGACCACAAAACCGCTGGACATGCCAGAATTACCAAAACCCTCCAACTGATCTCGCCCTACTACTGGTGGCCTGGAATGAAAATCTTCGTAACTGAATACATCAAAGGTTGCGCCACCTGCCAAATGACTAAAGTCAACACCCATCCTGCCCATCTTCCTATGTTCCCTATCACCCCGGCTGAAAATGCTTGACCTTTTGAGACTGTTGCTATGGACTTTATCACCAAGTTACCTCTATCAGGAGGATACGACACCATCCTAACAATCACCGACACAGATTGCTCAAAAGCATCTGTCTTTATTCCCTGCAACGAAACAATTGATTCTGAAGGAGTCACTCTACTCTACCTGAACAACGTCATCCCGCACTACGGCATACCCCACAAGATAATCTCGGACCGTGACGTCCACTTCGTATCCAAATTCTCGATGGAACTATGCCGCATCTTGAACATCCACCAGAATATCAGCACAGCTTATCACCCTCAGACAGATGGAGCCAGCGAACGCACTAACCAAACCCTTGAACAATATCTACGGGTCTTCTGTGGCACTCAGCAGAACAACTGGCACACTTGGTTACCGCTCGCTCAGTATACTAAGAACTCCTGGCCCTCCACTACAACAAAGAAAACACCATTTGACCTGCTTATCGGTTACACCCCGCAAGTTCACCAGCCAACTAGAAAGACAGACATTCCATCCCTTGAACAACGACTCTCATCCATCGAAGAAGCCAGGAAAGCCGCCCAAGAGGCACAACATAAAGCGCAAGAATCCTGGATCAAAGAACGACCATACCATTTGCCATTCCCTGTCAAATCCAAAGTCTGGTTAGAAGGAACAAACCTATGACTCCCAAGTAACATCACACCCAAGTTATCACCAAGGAGATACGGACCTTTCAAGGTAGTCTCCCAAGTATCAAAAGTCGCATACAAAATCAAATTACCCCCTACCTGGAAAATTCATGATGTCTTTCACGCCTCTCTGCTCACGCCATACAAAGAAACCGATCAACACGGACCCAACTTCCTGGAACTGCCACCTGATATCCTAGAAGGCAAACCGGAATGGGAAGTCGAGCAGATACTCAAAGAATGACTATTCGGTCATTGGAAGAAGAAGCAATACCTCGTACGCTGGAAAGGGTACTCACCAGCTCATGATTCCTGGGTTAACTCCGAGGATCTCCACGCATCGGATCTACTAGCGGACTTTGAAAGTCAAACCAACAGCATAAGAACCCTTGGAATCTCAGATGACATTCTCTATCCCCAACCACCATGTCCTCAATCCACCATGAACTCCCCAGCACAGGATTCGCCACCTCTACTATCTTCACCTTGGGCACCGATGATGGTGTCATCCTCATCTGCATGCATACCAACAACAACCAGCTCCACTTCTTTGGCACCTTCATCCGTTGTGGACACTTTGACATCACCTATCACTGGACCACCTGGCAACCAAGAGAAACTCTCAACGCCATCGACATCGACCACGAAGCCATCATGGTCCCAGTTGATAACAAAGACCCTGTCCTCAGGACCCACGTCAATTATGAAAGACTTCCATTTGCTCCCCATCCCCCTTGATATCAACCCCGACCCGCAACCCCCTTCAACATTGTCATCCCCGCTAGCACTACTAGCAAGAGTAGCAGGAATGAAACAGCCATTACCCCCACGGAAGCGGAAAACCTTCCACTTCACATCACCAATCCCGACCCCCCTACTCCCATCAAAGAAACAGAAGACGATAATCAGTCCGAACAGTACACCGACACCGGACTCCTCCCCTCAGACCACCTCCTCCACATCGCTCAAGAGGAAGCGTGAGGAATGTATTAAGACCATGGTCCGACTTAGCGACAAGTGGACCCTCCTCACTAATAAGTTCAAAAGTGATGCCGTTGCCAGAATATTCAGAAAGAAAGACAGCAACACTACCCTCTACCTTTACCATTTCCACCAATGACTCTATGACATGGTCACAAAAGAAATCCTCTTGGTAATCGCCAAAGAAAGGAACCTTCAAAAGTGAACCATCCTCCCCTTCGGCACCTTATCCCCTTATTATCACCTCTTAAAAGATCAAACCTTCCTCACCGAACTTCAATCGTTCCTCAAAGGTCATAAGAGGACAATGAGAAGCAGATCACCCTCACCAGTGTTCATACCCAGTCCAGGACCCTCAGGTGGAATAGGAAAATCAACTACTACAGTCATCCCAGAACCACCATCATCAGTCCCAGCCATCGCACCACCACCCCATGTCGGACCGATACCAATTATCCGACCTTTTGTTCATCCATCATTGTCTCTACCAAAGGAGGTTGTACCACTACCGCCAGTCGTGCCAAGAACACCATCGCCACCCATCATAGACCCATCTCCATTCATTCCGATACCAACTCCTATTAGCCCACCACCTGTGGAACCACCCTGTGCTGTATCGCCACCACTCCCATTGGTACCTTGGGGACAACATTGACGACAATACTTGTCAATGGAACAATACGAACCGCCACCCATAATTATTGACGATCCCATCAACATTCCATTACCCCAATCACTTACTCCGTCACCACCACTGAGGGAAGCAACACCCGTTATCCCAGCTCCTTGGAATAGGTCACCAACACCGGAAGAAATTCCATTGCCGCCAATTAGGAAGACCGCACCATCTTCATTGGATCTTATTCCCCTTCCATGGGACGTTCCCCCTTTTCCGAGAATCACGCTGCAGTCATCACCTCCAGTTGCATCATCATCACAACTTCTTCCTAAACCACAAGCACCACCTCCAGTCGTACCCCCCCCCAGAGTTTTCCCTCATCGTCTCAATGACACCTAGCCGAATCACCCCCTTACTACCCAAACACCCTCTTACTGAGGAATTACCGGCTAGTGAACCAACCCCACCTCAATGGAGAAGTACCCAAGTCGTTTCAGCTACAGGGAAATGAAAGGAACCCTCACCAGAAGAGGAATCACCACCCCCTGCTGTACCTCCACTCCATTGAGCACCATGACCTGCACCTATTCGCACCACTCCACTATTTGAAAAACACAAAGAGTTCACTCATAAAGGAGGACCACTTTGGAAAGAATCACAACCCTCATCTAGCACAGGAAAATGATGGGTATCACCATGACACGTCACAATGCCACTCAAGTGTGAGCATAGTGATCCGGTGACACAATGGTCAATGAGTCCTGAAGAACAGCCCACTCCCCCTGATTCCCCTAAGGATAAAAATCCTTCACCACCAGAGTCGCAACCTATTGCAATGTTAAAACGATCCCCAACTCCTAGTTCTTCAATCACGTCGACACCTTCTAGCTTCGGGCTTGGTGAACTTTATCAAACCCCAGTTCAAACTATCGTTGAACTTGAAGACAAATCCATGGAGGAAGGTGAAACAACTGATTCCAACTCATCAATGGAGGAAGGACAAATCGCAGATACGAGGCAGTCTACTCCTGACAGCATGGATATAGGGATACCTTGGGTACCCTCCAACTGGCTACAACCCTCTTCGCCTTGAGTCGTGTGGTAACAACTACTCTAGGAAGGGCGTCATGTTATGATCCTGGCCCTTACCCTAATTTTCCGCTATTTTCTACTCATTTATTTTGTGCTCTCGGTCACTCATTCCCCACTCATTCCCTCACGCGCCGCTCGGACCGTCACCAAATCACCTGACAAGTCACCTGATGGATCACCTGACCATTCCGCAGTCGACTATCACATGCCATCATTCCGCAGTCCGCAGCATTCCGCAGTATCACCATTTAACCCTTTTTGAATTGCCAGCTCATGATGCTCCACTCTGCAGTCGCCAGCTCATGATAGAGTTATACTTAGAACTGCCACGTCATGATCTACCTTACTAAATATTTCCATATTTCTTTGTGACTCCTGTGACCTGTTACTTCTCATTTGTATATAAGTGCTTGTACTTTTAGCAGTTGGGCCCTAAGCCTAACTTGGTTTTCAATCCAAGACTTGTAGCTTCCACCCAGGACTCTAAGAGTCACCAGCCTGAAACCTCAGTTGCTTCAAAGTCCCTTGAAGCTCTCCCCTTTACTTCTATCAGAACACTCAGAAGTCGCCCTTATCATCAGGGACTTACTTATTATACTGCGTAGCCAACTGATACCGTGCTACTCACATGATCATTGCCTCAGGAGGATACCCCACTGAGCAATCCCAGTCATCACCAAACCAAGCCACGCATGTCGCGTCTTTAAAGGCCCTTGGACCTTAACATTTTGCCTTGTCCAAGTCCCTCTTATGTCTCTTGAGTTGATGATTCTTGTCCTCAATTAAGGAGAGCGCCTGAGAGTGCCATTCCTTTTCGAGCTGTAATTCCTACAATGCATTGTAGTTTGATTGAACGGTGGTTAGCATGGCCTGGAGCAAACTACCCAACAGCGATATGTACAGGGAGATGTACCTGTTTGAGTTCATGTATCTGAGGATTATCCCCTAACCGAGGGGTTCTGACAGGGTGTTTTGCCTTGAATTGCACCAGGTTAGAGCAGAACAAGGAAGGTTTTGGTATCATTCTCACAGAGGGGTCATCAAGGAGACTGTGGCAGTCTTGTAACAACTTTGGCTTCAAATTTTGGACAATTCCAAGACCTGTATGATATGCTAATAAGATGCCATTTATTGGGAACATGAGCAACAGTTAGCTTACACTCAGAACAGCTTGTTATTGCATATTCTATGTCATTCACGGTCTCATCTAGGGTGAGGCGGTGAGCCAGTAGAAAAGGTGTTCTATCCATGGGAAAGCCCAACCTATCACATGGCACCATTCATCCACCTGCTCAGGTGTGGGATTATGATTACTCTGACTTGAGCCTGAAGGAATGGCCGACTTGAAAGGACCTATTAGTCTCAGCTGGGATCGCAGTTCAGGCTTTCAGCACTTGAGAAGAATAAAGGAAGTGTGTAGAATGTCACAAAGACAATGATGACAGGTGGTACTATATTGACATAAACGCCAATCTCCTGGTCATGTAGGCGAACACACCTATGGATCCTTTAGTATAGGATCTGGATTAGGGAGCTATGTTCAATACACCAAGTCACTGACCAACCTCTCAATCCCTAGGCCTGATGGCATGTTTCTTTGTCCCTGAGGCGATTTAACAGAAGTAGGTGCAAGGACTAACTTGAAGGGGATTTATCCAGCAAGAGTGAGGGGAGGAAATGTGGTCTAAGGGGAAGTTAGTGGTTGATCTAGAACATGATGTGTCTATGAAAATACCCACATGGCAATGAGTAGAATGGGGCCCAAGGGACATAAACAAGGGTAAAAAAGAGGCTAAATCATAGGACATTGCACAAGACAGAGAGCTCGCCCTGGCCTGGAAGCATTCTAACTTCACTTCCCCAGCCTTATCTCACTCCCTGTGCTCCTATAACTGCAACGGCAGTGGTTGCACTGCTCTATGGACTCTTTGTTAAGTTGGTATTCAGCCCCTTCGATAGGCAGCAGTTACTCAGCAACTCCACTTATTATAATGTTGTGGACTTTTCATCTCTTGAATAGTATGGCATCCTATCTCAGCAAGCACTCTTGATGCACTGCAGCCGTTCGATGAGTGCTGCAGTATGTTGGGGCGCCAGCTGCAGCCCAGTTTGCCTGCATTCGATGGTTCCGATGCCACAGTGCACCAACCACAGCTCACGTTCAACGACCACGATGCCACAGTGCATCAGCAGCTACCCTCTTTCATGGACTATGATGCCCAACTATCCCGGCCACTGATGGAGTTGATTGTTTGGAGACTACGATACATTATATATAAACATATGTAAAGCCTTACACGCATGTTCAAATTCATGGTACTCATCGGCCCTAAAATAATAACAAGTGTATGTGCGACCTTGTGTGCGACTCCGACAGACATCACTTGGAGAAATGCGATACAGGAGTGACTGCAGAGAACGCCATAAGAGAGGGAAAAGGTGCTAGTACACACTCGTTTGGGGCAGCAGGCCTTGGTCGATGCTATGCAGCGGACTTCGGTATCGTCCACTACATTCCCATCTCAGTGCCCATGAGCCATCGGTCTGTGAGGCAAGTCAATGAGACCCATGTGGAATCTGGTTGAAGCCCAGGAGTTCGCGTGTGGGGCTGTCAAGGATTGGGTTGTCCTCAAATGTAAAGGGGAGAGCACCTCCATAGATTTGGGGGAGATCCATGAGCTGGGGGAGAGTAGGACCAGGATCGGTGCCAAGGACATTGACTTCATTGCAGGTACTCTCATCAAACCAGGCCTTCTGGCATGGTGGCGGGACAGGACGGGATGTGTGACCTGGTGTTATCTGAAGAAGACAGGGCGGCGCACCTTGATCTGACTCCAGATGGTGGGAAGAAGGCAGGGGGTGTTGATGATGGCAATTTGGTGAATGGTTTCTGGATAATGGGCAGTGGCAAGCTCAGAGGCTTGCTGTAGATGGTGGCAGAGGGGCTACATCAAGCTGAGGGAGACACCACCAAGGTCAATGATCAACATTGATGCCATGCTGGGCGGTGGTGGCTGCAGTTGGGCTGGTGTGGGCTCACTCGACATTGATGAAGCTGTGGAAGAAGGCCAAGGTAGGGTGGAGCAGAAGGGAAGGCTGAAGAGTAGCATGAACTTGTGGAGGGCGACTCTGTTGAATATGTTGGCTTTGACATGGGGAGAGAATTCAAGAAACAGACAAGGGAGGATGCACATACATGCGCTGATAGCAGCAGTCCTCTGAGATGGTGTTGAGCTCCCTTTGGAGGGGCTGTATGAGCAAGGCGAGGTGGAAGGCATACACAAGTATGCCTTGCTACATGCCATCGCATTGGTCAAGCAAGGAAGGCAGGGCGTGGTATTGTTAAAGTTGGCATGTGGTAGTCCAAGGGCAATTTGTGGCCAGTCGGAAGGCAGGCTGATAGTGCCAGTTCAGTTGGCGAAGTTGAGCATGAGAGATAAAGTCGATGAGGGGGACCAGAATGAAGACAGAGTAAGGGCAAAAAAGGTCTTTTGAGTGGACTGGAAGGTGCACAAACGTTGGGAAAGATGCAGACACAAAAGGGTGATAATTTGAGGTATACTAGTAGGGTTTTTATACATGTTATCTACATTGTATAGTAAAGCACTTGCAAACAGAATAAAGGGGGTGCGATGGCGTCGGATATGGTGGATAAATGCTGTGTGTGGTTTGGGGGCACCGGTAAAACAAAATAGAAATGAAACTGATAATAAAACCACTCTTCTGGCTTATAGCCCCTATTCTTCTATTTCTCCAAGCAGTGGCAATATCAAGCATCGCTAACTTGTTCTTGCTTGGTCGTGCTGGGCTTGCTAGAATACAGCAGGGTGTACGTTAGGTGTGACGTGAGACATGTGGACTGATTATTGCTTGCCTCACCTTGTCCCGCCACCCCATCCAACACACTTTGAGGATTTGAGCTTGTCTGGGCAAGCATCTGGGTCATTTTTTTTTGGAAAGTGTTTGTATTTCTCAATAAGTAGCTATCAACTAAACTACCAAGAAAATGGCATGCTGGAGCCAGGCTTTTAGGCCCAGTGTGAGGAGAAAATGGGTTTAAGCACATCCTGGGTGGGATAGTGTGGGACTTGGGGCACCTACTAGTACCCACTAGAACCTCACACATGTTTGTCCATTTGTCTGGGAGTCCCCTTCTTTTTCTAGGATGTGGTCCCAGGTGTTCTCCACTAGCTTGATGAGCCTTTTTCTTTTGATCTTTTGTGCAAATATCTTGATGTCAGTGAGCCTTGTGATTATCGCACAAAGCTGTCTTGTTCTGATTTCTTGGTGGTTGTGTGATTATACCTGTATTACCCTCTCTTATCGCAGGACCCATATCAAGGAGGCCGACTCAGAGAGGACAAGCCCATTGGGCCATTGCATTGTGTGCGGCACAGGGGCACACGTGACAATGTGTGGCAGGAGCCTGGGCGCAACAGCCGGTTCCAGCCTGAGGGGCTATGCCCTTCAAGGCGGCCAGCCTCCCTCCATCGTGTCCACTTGTATGGCACCTCAAGTTTGCACCTGCTCAGTACTCAGTCGCCATGCCTTGCGTCCAACTCCATGTTTGCCCTTATTCAGGCTCCCTTGCGGCAGCACGTTGATTCACGCTCTCTCTTTCATAGTTGTGCCAGTGACTGGCCTGTCAAACCGTTCCTTCAACTAGACATATTACTGTAATGTAGGCTGTTTTCTGCACCCCAGATTAGCTCCACAGCATGCACTCATCATCATCATTGCTGCAGCCATGGTCTGTCACCACACATTGATGTCTCCTCACCCCTACCACGGGCTTGTCGTTCTATCATTGTGGCTGTAACAATAAAGGTGGCGGAAGGGCTGATGGCAGCATAGCTGTGGTGGCGATGGTAGCTGCAGCGACAATGGCAGCAGCAGCAGCAGTGACTGGGATGGTGGCAGAAGCAGCAATGGCAGCAGCATCAGGAACAGTGGCAGCAGGTGTCCGGATCTGCACTTCCATACCTGCCATCAGATTCATCGCGTGGCCCAGCCCATTGTCCTTTGAGCATACACACACATGTGCCCCTTGGGCAGGCTGGGAAAAAGGGGGTGAAATCTGTGGCGGCAGTAGCAACGGCGGCAGCACAGTAGTGCCAACTGCCATGATGGCTGTGATGGTAGCAGTGCATGGCAGTAACAACTGTGGTGGTGGCAATGACAGTGGCGGTGGCAGTGACAGCAGTAGCAGAAATGGTAGGGTGCAGATGGTGAAGTGTTTGTATGTTAGTGCATAGTCTTAGTAGTACAGCAACAGTACAGCGACAGCAAACTACCACTATCAACCGAACATGTCTAAGTAGAAACAGAAAAAGTCGATATATACCTATATGAAATCTCCATCACAAACTCCTTCACCTTTACTGGAGTGATCAGGGACTATCTGCCACTGGTTGCAGTCCCGGCGTTCATCGTAACTGGGCATCCAGATGGCCATACGTTCACCATTCATATGGCCTTTGAATGCTTTAGTCCAGATCCAGAATTCTCTGAGGGAAGTGGGGGGAAAGACAAGCCATCCTCGAACCATACTATCCTCTTGCTGGTGTTGGTGAACCAGTTTCAACATGTCATCCTCTAGCAGCAATTCCTCCTCCCAATGCTCCAGACTTCCCAGCCCATTCTTGCTCTCAGAAGTGATGGAACGTGAAGTTTGTATCAATAGTTGTTGTATATGCTGAAATGACAGCCAGCTGCCCTGCCATGTGTACGCATCATCCCATAGGGGTTTCGTGTCCTGTCTGTAAAGTCTCATTAGAATCATACATGTTATCACAAACCGATTGGCATACTCTGTCTGAGAACTTGCTCTCGGCAAGCCTCAAAGTGTTGAGTAAAGGCACGGCCATTGAAATGGCTTGGAGAAGATTTGGGGCCATGTGATCAAAGTCAAGGGGAAGGTAGTAAAGATGAGACAATGTCAGAATGCTGTGAAAATCGAAAAGGTCCTGTAGAGGGAATGTTGAATCTTGAGCAGTATGTTGAACAACTTGGAGGTTGTATAATGGGCTGGCTGGCATGACTGCAGAAAGGAGTGGCCGGACACAGCCCTTGGGACAAGTAAGCTGCTCTATATGTGGTAAATGGCAGCTGGCAAGAGGGCAAGCAACAGATGTAGTGGCAGTAGCCACATTGCAAGTATCCAATACCAGGTTTGTAATGGTAGGATGTCTTGCCAGAAAGGGCATGACGATGGCATGGGGAATATTCATTTCAAATATGTTGAGATTTGTGAATCTGAGCCCTTGAAGCACATGCGATGTAGGCTCGAAGGACAGTTGAAGTCACAAGGTAGTGAGGTTTGTCATATAATACCCAAGGAGGCACTGGATGACTATGAAAGCAGACAGTTTGCCACCCCGTCCAATCACTTCGACCATATCGATCGTTGCTGCGGTATCATATTCACACTTCACCAAGCAATGGCAATTTTGAGCATCCTGAACAGACCCTATTGTGGCTATGCCCTATTCATAGATGCTAAGCCGCAGTCACAATTGGCATACTGGTTCTCTTACAAGTTTGATTTCAAAAGTATGGGTATGTTTGGGATTTAGATTCCTCTGATGCAAGCGCATGGGGTGAGGTCTGTAGGGGTGAGGTTTGGAGGACATGGTGGGTTGTTGTCTCAAAGAGTAGGAGTGGTGAGGATGCTGAGGGATCAAGCTTTTGAGGAGGGCCGTCGTCAAAGGGTGGCTCTTTGAAGCCCCTCCCCTCCCAATCTCATCTAAGCGATTTGTCTTCATCAGCAATATGACCTGGACTAAGCAAATTAGGAACAAAAAGGCATGCATGTTTGTGTTGTCCATATATACCATGCCCATTGGGGCCAGGACAGAGTCATGAGAACACAAACCAGGGAAGTTGGGGGGACAAGAAAAGCGAGAAATGGTGATATCAATGGGCACGCAGTAAGGGATTTCAAGAATTCAAGACAGTTATATTCTGTGGCAATTCTGAAGTAGCTGAGGTGAGTTTACATGGACTGAGGTACCTACGAGTGTCTCATGCAAAATGACACACGATCATGCACCAGACGCAAGAGTTGAGAATGGCAAGAGCATTGGAAGGCAGCTTGGGGTCCAGATAAGGCCGTAGCGGGAAAGAAGAGGCCTTCCCATGGAGGACAAAGTGCCTAGGAGTGAGTGATATGACAGGATATGCCTTGCAAGATGAGCAAGAGAACAGGAGACACAATGGGCATGAGGCAGTGCTGGCAATGAGCTTGGTTGATATGCAAGGAATGAAATTATAATTAATGAAAGGTTGTAATACTGCTGCTGTGTCACAGTGGTTGTCTTTCAGACTCTTGCTCTTGCTGTAGCATCAACATTTTGAGTACATCCCTGCTTGCTGTTGAATGTTGAACACTGAGTGCCAAGCATCGAGTGCTTGTGCTCTCCTCCATGGTGTTGTGCACGTCCTCTGCAGCGTTTTGCACATGCTAAGCTGCCCTACATAAGATCCGAAAACTTTGGGCATTGCAGCAGCTGCAACACTCCCAGCTGCATGGATTTGCCTGCAGTCTCTATGTGGCGTGTGCTGCTCTTAAATTGTATCTTCAATAACTTGGAAGCAGCTGTTGGGGTACAGCATGGCGTGGATACCACTATTTCCTCTGCCATTGGTATACACTCGGACACTGAAAGTCCTCTGTCCAACTGTCCAAGTCCAACCCGATGATCATCGATGTGAGAATGCCTTACCTCTCCCTCGGGACCACTCCAGATCTGTACTTCCATGCCTGCTGTCAAGATCATTCACCCGATGCCTTGTGCCCTGTACTCGCATGGCCCAGTCTATTGTCCTAATGGTGCCAGCCTTTGATCTTCACATTACAGGTTTCACAGATCCAGAGGTATATACATGGAATAATCTGGATCAAGTTGGATCTTATGCTTTTTGATCATGACTCATGGGTGAGCTACAGTGGACACTCCACTCCACTCAGGCAACAGTGCCACTGTGACCGGGAAACTCCCTTTGACTGGGCCATCCATCATCGTCATCCTTTTCTGATATGTTCTTGAGAAAGCCTGCACTGAGGAGCTTCTATATCTTGGGAGCACAGCTCTGGAATGGGAGATAACGATTCAACCACAGGGGGTCCAGGCAATGCTGCATTGCTCACTTGCAAACATGACTGTCCCTCTGACCTACACATGGAGTGCTGGGGCTGTGAACTCAATCTTTCCATTGACGATGATTTGCACATGTGTTATACTGTTGCTAGACCAGCTTTCAATCAATCATGGACAAGTGTGAACACTGATGTCTTAAGGCCAGTCACAGTCCCTCTACCCTGTTTCCCTTTAGTGATGCACCTCCTTGCCCCACTAGTTTTTCGACCTTTGTGCCTCAGCAAGACTCAGAGGACATCTCAATGGTGGGATCAGAAGACCAGCCTCAGAAAATAATAAAGTTAAAGAGGATCAACCCAAGGTCCAGGGCTCAGAATAGAACCCTTTCTATGTTAGAAGAGCCTGAGGGTACATTGGTGGTATGTTATATATATGCGTCTGAATAATTGATCCAACTGAAGGTCTTTTGCATCGTATCAAGGATGAGGAGCAAGAGGTAGAAGGTCTAATTATGCCAGTGAATGATAAGGATGCAGACTCAGGGTCCCAACAACAATCAGCGCATCAGCCGCTGATGGCCATGGGTCCCCATGAGCCTGAACGACTAGTAGAAACAGAGGTATGCCTACCATAGCCTATAGTTTGAATTATAATGTCAGCATTGTAACTGACCCCATGCCCAGACCATGAGCGATCTCAGCACCGATAAGAACAGGGACCCTCATGCCTCTCAGATTCAAATGGGTGGAATGGCTCAATGTCAAGGTATGGCACACCAAGCAGAGCACACTCAGCCTCCTGACTCCAATCAACCACCTGGGACCGAGGTACATACAGAGATGATGTGATCTTCAAAGCTTGAATATTGAATTCTCACTAAATTTTGGCCAGTCCATAGACGACCAGAACCCCAGCGAGGGGGGTATAGAGGTGCAGGAAGAGGTCGAGAATCGTGATTTATTATCCCCATCTTCTAGTTCTCTGGTGATTTGGCCAGTTTCAGAGGGGGTTGTGGCTCCGGGAGATGTCACCTCAGGCTCTGCATCACTCAATCAACATGTAGAGGACTTGGTTGAAAATTTCCAGGGATTTTATTCAAAGTGGATTAATGACAATGTCAAAGAAGTGCGTTTTTATTTTCCATCTGACAATCTCTGATGTTGCTCACTTTTTTTTTTGAGCAAAGTGGTCTGAAAACACAGCTAAATATTGAGAAAGGGAGCTTGAAAGATCATGCAAAGTCCTTTGTGAACAATTCTCAATGTCACTTGAAATGATTTGGCTTGATATATATATTGCTGCTATGACAGAATTTAGAGATGCAACACGCATTGTTCATACTCCACTCAGCTTCAGCAAACTTATTCTGAGCAGTTTCATTTTCCAGTCAAATAGTTTGTGTGAGGTGGCAGAGACAAGTGACAAGCAAAAGTTGCTTTCAAAGTTGAACGCCAATCTTGCCAAACTGTGTGGCGAGATTCCACAGCTCTTTGAAAGGCTCACTGGGGAATATCCGACTGGTGAAGAGGCACTTCATCGCACAAAAAAGATTTCAGACAAGGTTTTTTCTGAATTAGCTGATGAAGAAATTAGTCATGTGTGTGGCGTCTTAGCTCATTACCTTGAACAACTGAGTTGACTTCTTTGTTTACCAGATACAAGGTGAATTTGAGGAGGGTGTGGAATGCGTAACTCAAGCAGAAGAAGGGAAAGCAGGCAGTATCCTAAAATTCAAATTGGGAGAGGTTCAGTTTGACCAAGAAAAGGTGGAACAACTCAAACAAGAGGCCATCAAGGCGAGTGATGCCCAATTTGTATGAATTCCTCAAGTCTTTTCTTTGTTTCCCTGACCAGTTGTCAGATTGAGAAGCTATCACAAACAGAATCAATGAAGGAAGGGGAAAAATGTACATGGTGGAAAGTGAGGTTAATTGTCTGTTTTTCTGGAAGAAATACTTACAACGTTCAGCAAACAAGTAATGCTGCCAGTGGCTCTGGCGTGCAGCAAGCTGCTCATGGATGAAAGGCCCGCAATGATAGCTACAGGAAGCATGTAATGCTGGAATTGGAGCAGCTGCCTCAGCAACTGCCACCACCACCTCAGGTATTGGAACCCCCGCATCTGCAGCAGGAGCAACCGTTGCCTCAACAACTGCTGCTGTGCCTATCTTAGCAGCTGCCACAACCTCTGCTTTAGCAGGAGCAGGATTCCATCTGGGCAAACAAGGTATTTCACCCAATGTCCTGTCTTTGAGGATATCACAACACATAACGCATAACTTCTGGTACTCTTCTACCATCAGAAAGATGCAGCCAACCATGACCACAAGGTATGCCAATTTAAGTGCTTTCTATGGGTGAATTGACACAGAATATCAGAGCTGTGCCCTACAGCATGAACAAAGACTTGGTTTAGGGCAGAGCTAAGTTCAAGCGATGGTTGGGAGCTCTGAAGTGAGTGCAATGGAGTCTTTCTTCTGGGCGGGTACTTAATAATTTGTGATAACTTTAGAAATTTGCATTATCACATAGGATTTTGGCTGATGTCAGTGCAAAATTGCAGAGGTTAAGTCAAGGAAACAGTGCCAAAGATGGCCAACAAGGTGTGGGATACACAAGAGGACAGGAGACAGAACCACAAGCGATGGAGGTGGACCAAGGCAATGGCCAAGAGTGTGTGGGAACGATGGAAAAACAGAGGATCAAACTGCAAGCTATAGAGGCGAACTAGCACAAGACTCAAGTCAGAAATGTTAGTCCTTTCTCTCTAGTATGCACTGGACATGCCAGTGAGATTGAACTTCGTAGGTGCATGAATTGGGGCACAATCAGGTGGCTCAAGAATTGCAGGATACAGAGATGGGTCAGCTCGAGAGTAATTCTTGTGATCAGGTCAGTCCATTCTTCTGGTTTGCATGTGGATGTGCAACAGATGAGCTCCCTAGATGCCAGTGCGCAACCTGGAGCTCGATCTGAACCTGGTATGTATTAACTTTGAACTCCGTTGTGCTTTCAAGTCCTAAAGTGATATATTATTTAAGTGTCCCGCACCTGCAGAAAGCACCAACATAGTAATGGGCAAAGAGCCACTGGGTCAGCAAGAGGTACAGTTGCTCAAAAAACCGTCCCAATGTTTTGCCATTTTGGAAAGAGTGACTTGGAATAAATCAAATAAATTATCAAATATTGTGAAAATAATGTATGTTATATTACATCATCTTGGCTTTCGGAAACATCCTGGATCATGTGATTTGGATCAGGAATGATGTAATAATAAGCGAAATAAAATGCCCTATCATTGGGACAGTTTTTTGACCCTCTATTATTTTCACAATATATCCTTTTTATTGACCTGAATCATTGTAAGATCAAGTACTGATCAGGTCCA
>Ga0307510_10002023_pt1 | contig 22891 bp, 19 predicted proteins | sample 12_EM_MG_FD_207224 | JGI IMG/M metagenome (GOLD analysis project Ga0307510, IMG submission 207224) | Populus trichocarpa ectomycorrhiza microbial communities from riparian zone in the Pacific Northwest, United States - 12_EM | ecosystem: Host-associated > Plants > Roots > Unclassified | place...
AACAATATTATCTTTATGGTCCGTAATGGATTCATAAATATTGATTAAAATGCGTAGGCAATTGCCTCGCTAAGATACAGACCTTGACGAAGCTGTAAAAAACTGCACAAGAGGATATTTATGTTTTTGCTAAAGCTTAAGAAAAGATAGAAAGATATATAGAAACTGGGCTAGCAGCAAGAACATGCATTTACAAAATAAGTCCCCTTTATGAATTTAAACAACCTTCTGATACTCGAATTAACATTAATAGCGACTTGTAGATAAAGATTTATAGCGAAAATGAATGTTTGTAAAAGCTGCTCTCATTATCCACCAGTAACCAATCTTCGGGAAGAGGTTGTCACAAGAAATGTTCGTTTTTGTAGAGTAGTTTTTGTTTTTTTAAATTTTTTTTATTTTTTTAAATTTATTTTTAACATCTACGTATTAAATTTTTTTAAAAAAATAATCAATCTTCAAGAACATGTCGTCATAAGAAATGTTAGGTTTTTCTAAAATACGATAGATATTGCTATTCAAAATGATTTTTATTTAGAAATTTATCTAGATAATATTTTTTTTTATTTTTTAAAATTTATTTATGAATTCAATATATAAAAAGATCTAAAAATATTTAAAAAATCAATTTAAAACTAAAAAAATTATAAGATTTATAAAAATATAATTTAACTATAATGACAAACAAAATCTGAGATTTGAGTTTTCAAGCGCAACAATTGACTTTAGGATATTTTTCGTATTCAAGGTTAGTTACACGGATCTCAATTACCTTTCTATCTCAATGTATTGTTTTATTGGGCTCTATGTCTATCAAAAACTTTTTACAAGTTTAAATTAATGACTTCGGTATCAGAAGAGCATTGAATTCACATGGTATATTCAGATTCGAATAAATGCAAGCTGTATTTGAACCATCAAAGCTTCAATATTTCAAGCAATGGAATATGGATTGCGTAATCAGCAGGCCCTATACGTGCCTAACCATCATAAATATAATTAAGTTGCGGTGCCTAACTCATCTAAAGTTGGAATTACAGAGTCTTTACCGTATTGGAGGGGTGAATTTGGCTAAATGATCGATACTGTATTTGCCCTGCTGAAGAAGAAGTAGAAGAAGAAGAAGAAGACGACGATGGATGCAAACACAGAAGTTAGTAGTTAATTAGCGGGCACCCAGTGACGAGATCCTAACAATTCCAAGTCTTTCTATTTGTTCCTTCAACCAGGAAAAAAAAAGTAATGCAAAACTTGGATAGTGTAATTAAAGTTATTTCAAAATTAGTCCTATTATGTTCTAAATTTGGTAACTTCTAGTTAAAAGAATTTTTCTAGTATTAAACTATCAATGGATGCCAAGCAGCATATTTGAAACTGAATCAATATAGTATATGACAGCATTGGTTCTATCAAGCATCTCTCCAATTAATCAGTCCATGCAAAGAGGCATGCTCGTAACTCTATGTTTTCTCAAAATAGAATTTTAAATAATATGGATCGGGTATCGATGGCTCCACAGGTTTAATTCAACGAATGGAACTTGTAGAATATTTAAAAAGTTATTTAGTTCAACCAATTTAAGAAAAAGGAAACCAAATAGAAAACAAAATGGAAAGATGTGGTATGAACACACACACACACACACACACACACACAACCCACTCATGATCATGGTCTATCGCAAGTACAATGGACAATTTCCTCAACTCAAATTAAATGATAAACAATTCTTACAGAAGAGTTGTCTTGTTAGCCATGAAGTGCCCACCACCATGCCTATACTGCCCCTGCACCGTCTCAAAAAGGAGCAGAAAACAGTGTCAGCATGAAATTCAGAAAGCAGCATGACATTTTTGGTACATAAGACTCTTGGTGGTTTAACGTAGATAGGCTAGCGTCATTCACCAAATTTCAAGCTATCCCGCACCTGCAATTAAAGCTGTGAAAAATCTCCCTGGTCAAAATAGAACATGGGCATAAACAGTCGGCGTGTGTGAGGGCATAGGACTCATTTCCCAACTGTTTGTCATAATGTAACTCTTATGTCAACCTTCATGAGGAGGAAGGCCGCCAGCAGGTTGTTTTGTTACCCGTCTTATCGAAGCAAAGCGTAATCTGTCCACACGGTGTCATGAACTGTCAAGAGCTATTTCAACAAATAGGACTTAGCCTTTTATCAATAGGATTCACCAGGTACCATTTACTTTAGTAGCATTTTTTCAGGCCCAGATCGCGACCTTAAGCAGCCATTTCCTCCCTCTAATTAATCACAGTAGCTTTGAACCAAGCAAGCTGCGCTGTCGCATAATAATAAACATTGTTGAGGTTGAGTCTTAGGCATTTAGCCCACAGGAAGGTTAATTAGCAAGTTTTTTTCCAAGGAAACACAACCACCACATAATATATAATAGGTAGTTTGGATAAGAAATAGAGATAATTTAATATGTTTAAATATTATAAAAAAAAAAACATAACGCTAATATTGACGCTATTTATATACAAGTTCAACTAGGTATGCCTGAATTCTTAAAGCAACATATAATTATTATCTAGCAATTCAACTAGGTATACAGCCAGACCCTAGTAGCTGCCACACTGGCTTAAAGAAAGATCATCCATCAGGGTACTACAACTGTTCAATTTGACGATAGCATTTGCATTTAAAATCACAACTTTGAAGCCCTTTTCTGCCTAACCCCATCGACAGAATGGTTCAGAAACATGGAATTCAAATTTACACGTTAAAACTCTACTTATGAAAAGCATACAATGATCCAAAAGCCCATATGCGTGAAAAGTGCATCAAAGTAAATCTCAGAACTCTGAACCACAAAATGAAGGAAAGTAGCTGAACTTCAACAAAAATCAGTAATGACCTGGTGATGCTTTCATCAAAGCAGCCTCTCACATTTGATCATCAGAGAAATTGACAGCAAGATCCCAATAGTAGGCAACACCAGCATCAGCAAAATATTTTCGGGCTGCAGCTTCAGTCACACAGTCATGTAAAGAAAACCTGTGGAAGCTAGGTTTGGCAACACTACCTTGCCACACCAGCATACATTTGTTCACAGGTTTCTCCTCATTGTCATCTCCTTCATCCTCATTAACAGCTTCAGCCCAGTTTATACGCCTAAGCATTAGCTTCCCATACCTTTTGATGGATTTGCTTCCCCCTTCAACCACCACCACACAAATTCCCTCTGTAATCACCGTGCACCCAGTCAAGCGGTTCTCGTGAGCATTGACATCAACTTTGAAGCGAGTTTTCTTGTCTGAGAGGTTGTTGATTCTGTAAATAGAAACAATAGTTTCCATGGTGTTCGGGTCATCAAAGAGTTTTCTCTCCTTCTTTTCACGGCGCTCAGCAGGAGTGAGCTTACGTGCAGTATTTCGATCAATATGAGCTTGTTCACGTTCAGCAGCTGCAGTACGAATTTGCTTTTCAAGTCTGGTGGGATCTTGTGTTGCTTCTGAGCCAAGAACTTTCATTAAATTGCTCATCTTAACCTTTGGTTTTGGAGGTTCAATCAAGCCTTGTCTAATCATCTCCTGTCTATCCTTTTCCCGAGCAAGTCGACGCTGTGTTCTGAGCTTCTTCTGCTCCTTCTTAGTTAGTTTCAAAGGTTGAGGTGGTGGAGGAGCTGGCTCAGCCGGGGGCTCAATAGGACGTGGGTGTTGCACATAGATAGTAATTTTATCCCTTTTCAATCTATGCTCAGTGATAAGAACATCATCATTTTCACCATAAGTCCCACCAGTCAGTAAAGGTGCATCCCTAAATTCAGCAACCAAAAACATATGAACTTCTTTCCAGATAAGTTGTATAAGATGAAATGGTATTAAGTACATAGAATAACAAAAGAAAAGTTCTCCAACTCTCTTCAATTAGGTTAATAATATAAAATTTACAAACATCCAAACAGATACAGATGGAACCCATGTCAAGCTTCACAAGAAGGACAAAGGAGCCTAGGATGTACTGGAACAGAGCCCCTGACATCCTCCTCTCTCTCTCTCTCTCTCTCTCTCTCTCTCTCGCAGCTAAAGGAAATGGTGAAGGATTCAAAGTTATCCACAATTCCTGAAAGTCCTGAACCCAGGTTAAAAAGCCACTCAGACCAACTCCGTGAATAAGTAGAACACAACTTTAAGATTCAGTTGTCGTTGCACCTCAAACATATCAACATCTTAGTAACTACACAAGCAGTTGCAAATTGTTCCTAGCATGAGAGTTAGCAAGACCCTTACATCTTAGTAAATACACAACCAGTAACAAGCACTTGTTCTTAAGATGAGATTTAGCAAGCAATGGTTCCAGTTAGATAGATCATGCGGACTCAAATTAGTAAGTAACATATGAAACAAATTCTGCAACGGAGTAACAACCATTGTTGTTATTGGTAAGAACCATATTATATAAAGAAAAGTAAAATGTCAACTTACCACCACTCTACATCAGGAATCGGATCCTTAGGCTTCACTTTGGTTATAACTCGCTCTGATACCTCTATCAAATTAGGATTTATATCCGGAGCTGCCTTCGCCTTTGCATGTAATGCTTGCCTTGCCTTCATATCCTTCTCTCTTTCTTCTCCAAATTGATTCTGGGAACAGAAAATAAAAACCATAAATATTTGCAAACAATTAAAAATAGCAATGAGGATTTAGCAAAAAGGTGTGAAGGTTGCAAGAATTACCCTCAGTTTCATTATTTCAGCTTCTTTTAACCACTTACCTTCCTCTACAAACTGGAAGGTCATTCGTTTGGGTCTCAAGAACTTATTCTTATTAATTCCCATTTTCACATCATAATAAGGGTTCGATTCAGGATCCACATCTAATTCAGGTTTAAGAATCTGGAATGCTTCCTTTTTCTGCTTGTTGATGTTGACCTGAAAAAGATCATATGTATCGCGTGACAGCCCTTCTCAGTCAAATATCACAGCTCCAACAAAATGAAACTAAATTAATAAAAAAGAAACTGTATAACTTATAAAAATTACCCAACCTTTAAGGTGCTAAGGTTGCTTGGTTTAGTCACATTCACCACATTTCCATGTTCATCTATTTCCCTACCAAGTGCATCCACACGAAGAACAGGGGTCTTAGTAGGCTTCTGTGGCACAGAGACTTCTGCTGGCAACTGGCCAGGGAACAAGTTTATAAGAGGAGCAAACTCAGGGTCCTGGCGAAATCCCATTTTAGCAGCAAGTTCCTGGGCACGCTTAACAGCTTCATAATTGGGTATGCTAGTAATATCGGGCAGAGGTGCCACACCAGTTGAAGGTGTCTTTATAGACACCATAGTGCTTGTAGATAAGGAGGATGAACTAGAAACTGCCCCAGTCGAAACAGCAGTAGTAGTGGTTGCTGATGGCAATACCCTTTGTGAGCTACCACCTGAACTTGTGTTATTACCCTTGCTCAACTACAAGAACAAACATAACCAGTTCATAAGTACTGGAATCACGGGAGGTAAAATGGTATAATATTAGAACATGACAAAGAGAGAGATGGCAAAACAGCAGCACATGCAAGGATATCATAGAAATTCTATGATGGGAACTTACCAGGGGTAGCTTCTTCAGCTTCTCTGACAGTTCCTTCTGCATTTGCAAGGCTTTCTTAGCTTTTGCTAATGCATCAAGTGATAGATTTCCACTTTTCCCAGCAGCTGAAGATGTCCCATCTGTACTAGATTTTCCAGGAACCGCATGAGATCTGGCAATACTAACTCCCTTATTTTCATTTGTGTTTGAAATTGAAGATACCTTGGTAGGAAGGGGGTGAACAGGTGCCACAGAGGTCTCAGGCTGATTGCTTGGAGTCTTAGTGAATGATTCCAGAGAAGCACCCTGCAGGTATGGAACAATAAACTTCACATGTCAGCATACAGGCTTGACAATAGGAGCACCTTAAGAAAGACCATAGCAAAAGTAAATTTGTTGGAAGGGTGGGTGGTGGACAACAAATAAGATGCTTTAAAAAGATATTAGGCTAATAATAAAATGAGAAAAATCATGCAAAACGCCACATCACACAAATAAATTTCAGAAGGTTCTGAATGGTGGGGAAATATACTATAACTTCTTCTGTAAAACCCCAGATTCTATGCATACAAGTTCTACTTGTACATTATACAAAATCTGAACTTGTATAATTAGGCGTAAAAGTAAATATCAGACACCACTAACCTTGCTTAGAGAGCAGTTAAGGTTAAAAAAGTTATATGCAAGGTTCACAGAGCACATCCTTTTAAAGCGGGTCACACATTCATTGCATAAAAATAGAAAATAAAAGCAGGTCTAACAGCAAAGAGATACAGAATTTTCTTTTCAACCTGCATCTAGAGTGATGGGAATACAGCATCCAGCACCAACTAAGAAAATCACCATTCCATTTCAAAAGTAGAGAACTTTTAGAAAACCATGGTTTGGAATCTCAGAATACAGTTCAAAAGGATCCTATTACTATTATAAAACTGGTTAAGACAGAGAGTCCATGTGCAGGAAGAAACACGCCCGCAAGGCAAAGAGTAAAGGGTAGAGAGTAGAAGGGACAATTGAGCAAGTGGACAAAAGAGGAACAACATTGAGTCCCTTTGCAGAATTCCTTAGGCATACAAATCCAAAAAATATGAGGATTGCACACCATAAAAGATCTTCAACAAAGGAAATGGATCTTCCAACAATGTGCCCATTGATCTATAAGGACTCCTTGTTAAATAACAAAATAAACTATAGAGTAAATCAGGAAAAAATATGAGGATTGCACACCATAAAAGATCTTCAACAAAGGAAATGGATCTTCCAACAATGTGCCCATTGATCTATAAGGACTCCTTGTTAAATAACAAAAAAAACTATAGAGTAAATCAGGAAAAAAACGCAAAACGGATTTCACATATAAGTAAAGACGATAAAAGAAAATACCATCTGTATGTAACTCGACCAAAATCAACAGAAAGAGAAGTTCCAAACCACCCAAACTACATGGCTCCATTGTCCCTTAAAGTTCCATTAACCATTAAGAGTCACCAAAATGCCTACAACATCAAGAACGACATGACTAGCAATGTAAAAGTGATGAAACAGCATTTCTCTGAAAGCAAATATTGCACCCAAAGGAAATAAAATTTCACTTACCAGCTTTCACTTTACACAACCTCTATATAAGAAAATTAAGAACATTACTTGCCAAACCACATATGCCACGAACACTCTACGTCTTCCATCATTTAGCACTAAAATTGACCTCTACTTTTCCTACAGAACCATGTAACTTGAAACATATAAATATCAACATGAGCCAAATAATCGCTAAATTTTCTATTTCTAACAAATCACAGATACTAATCATCTTACAATTAAAAAACCACAAATTATCCATTATAACACCTCCATTCTCATATTACCTACATAGAAACACACAATAACAGTCCCAGTCAATCATACATGAGACGTAACAAGAAATAAAATAGCTTATAGCTGTGACAAACATACACATAATAAGAAACACAGCAAAAGAAAAACCTGTACAAAAATCAGTAACCGCCATCATGCACACCATATTCAACTATAACAAGCCAGCAAAAGCAAGCATGGTACCGGAGATAACCCCACTCCCAGTCCACCTCCAAATCACACACAGACCACACAGGAAATTGCATAACCCAATTTTCTGCTTCAGGCATAAACTTAACAGAGCTATATCAAATACTGTGACGAACCACTAATCCCATCTCGCCGCTCCCCACCTTCATTATCCCGCATGTAATCCAAACACACAATAAAAATAGCTAATTAAACCAAACATGCGAGTACGTAAAGAGCATGACCCTACTCTCTATTCTTAATATATCACGACAGCCCATTTATCTGGAATAAACATCTACACTTAATAAGCCGCAAAACAGCAAACACACATCGAAAAAAGCAAACTAAAAAACAAAATCGAGTCGGAGAGAAAACTTACATTTGTAGTCTAAACACCACCGTTTTCTGTGGTGCTGCCCCTGCCGCCACCAAGTGGCTCATCATTGACTTCCTCCTTCACTCCAGCCTCACTCGAATCCACTCTCTTCACATTCTCAAAACTATTACCATTATCATTGTTGTCAGTCCTATTATCCTCTTCTTTCACTTTTTCACCAAATCTTCTTCTACTCCTCTTCTCCTTCTCAACAACAGCCCTATCCTCACTACCTCCTCTCTCCTTTCTTTTCTTTCTCTCCAAACAATCTTCATCTACAGTCTCTCTCTCTCTTCTCGCGTTTTCTCTCTCTACTCCCTTCTCTCTCCTCTCTCGCATCATACGACCTCTCTCTCTCCTCACGCCTCGATGAGGAAGACGATTTGTGATCGTGAGATCTCTCTCGCCTATCCACACTCTCTTCTCGTTCGTGAGATCTTTCGCGCTTTGTATCATCGCGCCTGGATGATTTGTGATGCTCGCGTTGGTGAGATTCTCTCTCTGATCCGTGGTGGTGAGAATCGGAGGAGTCTCGATGCTTATCGTCTCTTGATCGGTGTTTGTGGTGGTCACGATCACGGTCGTCACGGGTGTGTATGAAGGAGCGGTCCATTGTAATCTAGGGTTTTGTTAATTGCTATCTGATTTTGTTGCTCTCTGTCTCACACTCTCTTTTTCTTTATCTCGGAGAGATTAAGATTTTCGTGAAGGTAGTGATGGAACGGCTAGGATTATTGTATTTGTATCTATTTATTTATTTTATGAATTCGTAATTTCGTAGAGAAATGAATGGGAGAACTAGGAATATTTAAAAAAACCGGTTCATCGCTAACATTTGAATTGTCCGACTCAATTCACTTGTCAAAATCGAATAATACCGGTATTAATTATAGATTATTTGAAATGATGAATTTTTTGAAATCCCATGTTGTAAAAAAAAGACATGCAATAAAAACAACAAATAAAATTAAAAAAAATAGTAAGAATTGTGCTAGAAGAGTGGTTGTTAGCGTTGTAAAAAAAGGCTATATTTTTATATAAAAAATAACAAAATCAACTTGAGTGGTATTTAATTGGATACCTTCCTAGAAAAATTATAATAATTTAATTTTAATGAGTTTAAATAAAAAAATAATAATAAAAGCATTCACAAATAAAGCTGGTTTTGAAATAGAAAAATACCAATAAAAGCATTCACAAATAGAATTAAATTTGTGATCATGGTTGAGTTTGCTTGTAAAAAATAAATAATACATTATTTGTTTGTCTAAGTTTCAATAATTAAAGATGTGGTTAAAAATTCAGTCAAGTGTTTTTCAAATAAAAATAAATATTTTTCAAATTAGTACCATGTAAAAACACATGATAAACACTATTAAAGTATATAGAAATCAATTTCTCAACTTGAAATAGCACTAAACTGTAAAAAACACACAAAATCAAATAGAAAAATAATATTATTTTCAAGACTTGGTCAATCAATAATTTTTTCTTTTTTTTTCATTTTTCTAACAACTTTTTCTTTTTTTAAAAAATAAAAAATAAGCAAAATAAAATTATAGACCAAAACTAAACAGACAGTAAAAGAATGGAAAAAAAAGTTGGACCAGAAAGTGTCTGATGCGAATTCAATGCTGGTCACAAAGTTTTTACTTGTTTTTTAGTTTGTATTTTTTTTAATTGTCTTTTAAACACAAATTAAAACTATATCTTATTAGATGTTTGTAAGTTTGTAAGGAAATACAATAAAAAAATACTTTTTAAATATTTTTTATTTTAACATATATTTTTTAAATATCAAGATATCAAAATTATAAAAAACAACTAAAAAAATATCAATTTTAATTTTTTTTAAAATAACTTTAAAAAATTAAAAAATATAGTCAAACCACTCCCATACTAACATAATTCGACCCAAAAAAAGTTATAAAGCATGACAAAAACCTCTAAACTTACATACTACCTAAAGATATAATACCCTGCTATCTGGCTCTGCAGTGGCATCCTTCGCCTTGCTCGGAGTAACCCAATGATCATCAGATGATGAAGCAGCTGTCTTTGTTATGCACCGAGGTTATGTCATATGCTCATGCTCATGCTCATTTCCTCTCTTTCTTCATAGAATTATGTCGTGGGAAGGAAGTGCTTCTGGGCATGTCAAGCTACTTTTTCTGGTAATGACCACATTTCTTGAGATGCTTTTCCAATCACCTTTACCAAAGCTACTCAATCCAATCCAAAACAACATGTTACAAAGCCAGTTACAAATATCAGTAGATGACAGTTTAAACATTTAATGGATATGATGAAAGCACATAACATTCACTCATCCATTTCCATCACAACCCACTATTCTCTCTAGAGATCTCTGGGGTTCACCTTCCCTGCCCCATAAGGAGATCGTCTCATTGAGAAGATTCATTTCTCTGATCTTTCCTACTGAGTACTAACTCTGTCCAAAACATCTTCTCTACATCACGGTAACAATACCCTTAAAATCTCAAATTTCTAACAGGCCTACAAACATTTACGCCACCTGAAAAAAACACACCATAGAATTGCATCCTAGCTAGGAAATGAAGGAAAATTAGAAAACTTGCATCCTAGAAAGGAAAAGGATCTTCTACTGCAATAGCCAATAATTACACTGAAAACATCTCTTATAACACGATTAATAGAAGAAAGAAGAGAGAGGGAGAGAAGGAAATGGAATAGCCATATTGTTCCCCAAAACTAATTAAATAGCTCGTCGAAATTATAATCGAAACATACAAAATTGCCCAGCTAAAATAATCTTCTAGTATTTCAAATTGAAGTGATGATATAAAGGTATAGCATCCATTTTCTAAACAGTATAGACATACACTATGAAAGTGCCGCACAAGCCACGTTGACATTCTGTGTACTAGGGTGCGTAGTGGTAGCTTTCACCAAGGAATTAAAGTGAGAGAGAACATGTACTCTATCCTGAAATATTCTAGATAACATTGCAGTTATTGCATCTGAACTGTAGAGGAATCATATTTAACAGCGAAGTGAATATCATATACACCTCTAAGAAGTTAAAAAATCAGTTTTTATTAATACAACATGTGTACTGTAAAGATGAAGTCAAAGAACAAACCAGGTGCGGTAGCTCAATGCTTCAGATGATGTGAAGATACCTCCACTCAGAAAGGTAGAGAACTGATTGCTTTCTTGCTGTACAAGGTGCCACGATTGCCCCGTTACTCGTTGTTAAGAGTGGATAAAAGGATTATATTATACATATGTTAGCATGGAGCAATAAACCTTGTCTGGTGGAAGTAGATGCGACTCAAAGGAGGTCATCAATTGGTCAGGCATTAGAAATTTGATGAAGACGTACGGATCTCTTGATGAAGCACAGACCTGGCCCTGCGGAAGGTATCCATTGTTTGGTGAATAATGAATGCCTGTGAGTGTACAGTGACATATTCATAGGTTTAAGTCTTTAGCATGTGTTTTGAACTCTAGTGAGGTGATTTGGAAGGATCAAATACCTTTTGATGGTGAACTTCCAATTGTTGATTGAGAACAATGGTACGATACATAATGCATCAACGAAACCAATGGTGGTTTGCGTGTAACATCATCAGATTCAGCAACCTGTCGCTTAGGACTGCAGTCTGTCCTCTTTTCAAGAACAACAACTTCAAGTCTGGTAATACCCGGAACCAAGAAAATGATAACACCATCAATGCCCAAAGGTCAGAACATGGCTGCAAAGCGAAGCAGCTTAACTAATGTTCCAAATAGAGATCAGACACGAAGTAACATGGAAAGTGTAACAAAAAGATCATTGATTTCAAGTTAACTAAGACAAAATATGGAGAAAACAAGTAAAACAAGGAAAACCATCTTGGAAAAAGGAGGGGAAGGAAGAAAAACTTGTTGCCTTGGTGATTATTAATTTGAGAAATGAGAACTCTAAAATTGTTGCAAGACAAAACTTATTAAGTATCTTCTCTCTGCCCTAGGAAAAAGAAATTGGAATTCAAGTTCAAAAGCATGAAGCTGTGTGGCTGTAATGGACTGGTTGTTGCCTTGAAATTCAGAAACCCTTACAATCCAACTGCCAATGAAGGAGATCAAGAATCCTTTTAATCTCATAAAATTATTGGTTTGATTCTACTGGACCAAGAACCAATCTTGTAAAACCCTGACCCACCCCTCCACACACACAAATTAACTGAATAACCAAAACTTCTACAGCTTGAATTGTAGGAGACTACGGTAGATAATAATGTTCCATCAATAACATAAATGGTATTAAAAGAAAACGAGGATACAGAAAATATCATCTAGTGAGACAAAAGAATTGGGCTGGCTACTCATGGCTGGCTCAAACTGCAATCCAATTGACCAAAATCTTTCAAATTCACCAGGCATAGTGTGTATGGAAAGACTGAGATCTGCCCCTTAATTATTTGCCTGTCTTTCTTTCTTCTATAAATCAATTCCACCCTTTTGTCTTCGGGATGATAACTGAGCATAGCACCCCGAGTCCCAAAGAAGATAACTTCAGAAGTTGGATGCAAAGCAAAGGGCCTCAAAGCTGAAATTTTACCAAATCTGGCAATAGTAATCCTATCCAGCCGATGCACGTGTTTTCCCAAATAATCAACATTGAAATTGTGAATCAGAGTCCATCTGTCATTCTTGCAACGATCCTTAAGCAACCAAAAGTAAAATGCAGTTCCAACAAGATCGGAATAACATAAATGGCGCCTCGATAGCCTAATGCATCCATTGTTATTGGGAGCAAGTCTCTCCTTCTCTGGAAGCTCAATGGCACGAGAATTTCCTCTGTTAAGATCAAAACATAAAGTCGTTTTAAGTCAATCTGTTTTGAGGCAGATTCACGGTACAACACTCCATCCAAGTAAATACAATGCTTGGCCAATTTAGACTTCTTAGATCCATATCCAAAAGGGGTTTCTTGGATAGTCCAACTGCTAGTCTCTGATGAGAACACGCGCAATCTTTGGGGGGGGCTTGGGCTCTGAATAATCAAAGCAAACAACTTTGTAGTGAGGTGATTTGAAAGGATCAAATGCCAGGGCTGCAGAACATATGTTTTCGAGCATAAAATCTCTAGGAATCGCCACACACTGTTTTGTCACAGGATTGCAAACATAGTACTGTGAAATAGAACCCTCAACAAACAAAAGCAAACAATTGCAACAATCAAGGAAATCATCCCGGGCAGGTTCAAAAGGCAACAACGAAGAATAGGACTTGACAAATTCATGTGGTTCCGGTGCAACTGCTGGAGTCATGGCGCAGGGGATATAATCAATGTATGTTTTCCCGCTTCTGACCCTCAACGCATGGTAAATAAAGCCACGAAGAGGTGAAGAGTCTGAGATTTTTGGAACACAAGCATCAGTAATCAGATTGTTCCAACATTTGCAAACACTTTTAAGCATAGTTATTAAACCCGACTCGAGAGTTGACCCGGTTAAAGAACCGGGTCCCGGGTTTTATGGATCAACATTTGCAAACAAGCATTGGCTTTCTGGTAAGGATCTTCAGGCAACAAAGGAGTTTGCTTCCATGTCTCTTCAATGTATTCCAGAATGACTAGTGATTCACAGATGGCCTTACCCAGCTCTCTCTCCTTCGACCAGCTATTAGCAGCAACCAAAGATAGCAGCGTTCCTCATTCTCTCTTCCTCTCCGCTGCTAACAGCAGCTCATTGTAGAGAAGATGAAGAAATAAAAAGGGAAGCCGAAGGACAAAAATCATATTTGAAGAAAAAAACCAGGTTTCGCCCGGGTTCGCTCGGGTCATGGGTTGACCCTCCGGGTCGATCGGGTTTTTCCGGGTTATTGCACCGACCGGTTACTTATGAAACCTGGACCGGTCCAATCATCGGGTCAGCCGGGGTCCCGGTTCAACCCGCCGGTCCGGTCCGAGTTTAACAACTATGCTTTTAAGTCTAATGAGATGCTTGCGATCAGTAACCCGACAGAGGATGTCAACCAGCACATCATCTGGTAAACTTGAACAAAGAAAACTAGCACAGCTGCAGTTCTTGCTCTCACCTGCTTTTCCATCTAAAGAGGTAGCCATCAGTCCCCCTCTGCAAAGGGAAAACAAAAAGGAAGAAGAAATTAGCCCCGTGACTACTCTTACCGTTTCTAACTTATCAGATGCAATTTGGGAATCCATCCTCTTCAGAAATAATTAACATAGTCCTCCTCTTTGCCAAATATATATATATGGTAACTTGTTTCAGAGATTTAAATTAGGGTTTTCATGATTGAAAACAAAAAATGCTGAAAATCACTAAATTAAAAACACTAACATTACCTAACATGGAAAATAAAACAGCAGAATTAATTAAATATACAAAACGATGGTAGAGATAAATAGTTTTCTAAATTAATTAAAGAAACCAAAACCTGATCAGCAGAAAAGAAAACAATAGATAACTCATTGCACTTAATCAATTTGACAAGCAAAGGGAAAACAAGAGGAAAAGAAGAGAAATTAGCCACATCCTGTTTCTGACTTATCAGATGCAATTTGAGAATCCATCCTCTTCAAAAACAATTAACACCGCAAAAAGCCCTCCTCTTTTCCAGAAAAAAAACCAAAAGTATAACTTTTGAGATCAGAAGGTGATAACTTATTTCAGAGATTTAAAATAGGTTTTTCATTCATGATTGAAAACAAAAGCGTGCTGAAAATCACAAAACGATAAACACGATTTTATTAGTAAATAACATTCCCTAACATGGCAAAAACAGCAGAATTAATCGTTTATACAAATCGGCCTGTATAATTAAGGAGATTAATAAAATAAAATGATAACTTATTTTGCCAAAAAAACAAGTTAGGGTTTTCATGTCTACAATCTTGTTTAAACTGTTTTTGAATGCCACCACTGACCACCCCATCTATAGTATTGCTTAGAGATGCTCCGATTACTGGGCCTTCATTTGGGCTCAATTAAAAAAATTAATTATCAGATTTTTGGAACTATCTCGGATATTTTTTTAAAAAATGGAAATAGAAAATTCAGATAATTTTTTAAAATAATCTCATAGAAAATAGGATAAAGGTTTAATTTTTTTTTAAAAAAAAAACCTGAATTTTTCACAACTTAATAAAAAATGACAATAAATTGATTCATAAATTCATAGATAATTTGTTGCTGGATTAGGAAAGAAATAGAATCTATTGGGTTCAGAAGATATTCGAATTATTTTAATCACTATTCAATTTTAGAAGATATTCGAATTATTAGAATGTATTGGGTTCAGAAGATATTTCATGGCATGGAAAGCATGATTGGTTTATTAACTATAGAAATTAATACTTCTTAATAAACCAACTTCCTAATACTTTTTTTTTTATTTAGATTTGAATGTACTATATATAAAAAAAAAACTTAGCAATATATTTTAATCACTATTCAATTTTCAATGGTTTTAAAATGATATTGTAGATTTTTATGATGATGTTACTACTTTTTTTAATTGCTATGTACCTACTATAAAAACAATCTCATTGATATTTAATTAAGAAAATACTCTTAAAATTTTATTTTAATATCATGATGGGTTTTAATTTGTTTACAAAAATAATATTTGCAGTTAAAAATGCACTTTTTCACCAAAACAATTTGAGAGATGCATTGATAAAAAAAAAAGTTTAGATTGAAGAAATATATTTTTCTATTTATTTTAAACAATTTGAATATCTAAAGAAAACCTCTATTTCTATTGTCATTGTCTTTTATTATAAAAAAATATGATGTTATTTTTAAAAATATCGTTACTTTTTTATGTTTATATTACTAATTGCTTTATAGATTATTATGTATTAATCTGATATATAGAATGTCTATGCTAGTTAATTTGCTCACTAATTAATATTGAATAAAAATAGAATACATACGTATAATTTTTATATTTTCCATCATGAATTGTTTATATATATTTTTTCAAAATCACTGTTCTCATCTTTTATGCTACTGTGGATAGATGTTTGATTTATGTATTTTTAATTGAAGTTCGCTTTCACGGTTATGGTGAGTTTTTGGCTCAAGAACAATATATAATCCAATAAAAACTTATTCAAAATGATTTTCTTAATTTGTAAAGTAACAGCGACAGTCCACGTATTTAATATGGTTTTGTAAACTTATTCAAAACCATATTTTCTCGATTGATCGCTTTACAAAATGTAAAGTAACAGCGACAGTCCACGTATATTGTTCAAAGGAATCTCTCGAGGGCCATGCACATGCACGAAACATGACTGACGATACGACCCGCCAAATCCTTTTCAACGTGAGGAGGCATTAATGGTCCCAAACAAGTTGTTGAATATTCCGACTTTCCATGATTTTTTCTTCTCTCTGAGAAAAGTCTCGGTAATTATGGTTGTTTTTTTAAATATTTTTTATTTTTAAAATATATTATTTTATTTTTTAAAATTTATTTTTCACATTATTAGTATATTAAAATAATCTGAAAATATAAAAAAATCAATTTGAAGTAGAAAAAAATAAAAAATTTTAATTTTTTTTAAAAAGACTTTTAAAACGTAAAAATAGGATCTTTTTTTCCTGGCTTAAGTTTTACGAATCATAAACATGCAAGAAGTATGAGAGACTTTTGTGATTTCATTTTGAAAAAGGAAGGTGGGAAAGGCAGACAAAGAATTATGGATATACTCAAGTAAAGGCCAAAGGGCAGCAGGGCCCCAAACATTAATCATGACCGTTACCCAATAAAATCACCACCACACTCAACTTCCTGATGACGGTAGGTTGTAGATACCCTAATTCTAGTCCTACCTCATGGGATCTATCCCTTCTGTCCCCACAACTTTTTTTTTTTAAAAAAAGATTTTAAAGCCATAAACAGCTTTATAGCCGTTGAGGATGAAATCCACTCCGTCTTTGTCAAAGAGAACAAAAAGGTGAAAAATTTGTCTCAATCCCTGCCCTAATCTTGTCACCTAAACCTTCTTTACTCGGTTTCAAATCTTCTTCTGCTTTCTTCTCCACATCAAATCTTGAATACCCAAGTCTAGAGGGGCTGAAAAGATGAAAGGAATAATGAAAGGGAAGTTGATGAAGAAGCTGTTGTCAATGAAGCCAACAGGGTACTTGAAGGAAACTAGAGTTCTCCACGTGAATGCAGCAGATGGGTTCATTGAGACATTGATAACGAAGCCTAGTCTCGAAGCTCAGGCTCAGGCTGAAACACCAGAGTTTGTGGTACCCAAAGAAGTGGAAAAAGAAAAGGTTAAAGATTGTAGCTTTGTTGCTGATCAAGAACCTGATGTTATTGATGTAAATGAGCTTATGAAAGATCTTGAAGAAGAGAAAGAGGGGGAGGGGGAGGAAATGGAAATGGAGGTTGATGAAGACAAGGAAAATGTTAGGCCAGTAGTGAAGGCAAGAGTGGGTCTTTTTGGGGTTAAAGATAAGGTGGAGTCAAAAGGGTCTCAATTTAGGCAAATCCCTTTGTCAGAGATTGATATCTCGTCTTTCCAGCGACCGGATTTGAATTCTGATGGCCTTTTTTACCCGAATTTATTGACTGCCTTTGAAAAAGCAGCGAAAGAGCACATGGGAGTGAGTGAAGAAGAGAGAAGAGAAAGTATTGACGGGGAGAATCTTGAAAGAATAAGGGAAGCAGAAACACAGGCAAGAACTCAGCAAGAAAATCTTGAAAAGAGCCGAGAAGCAGAGAGGAATCTTGAAGACAAGGAAGAAGAGCCACCCCTAAAAGCTCGTCGAATCGAAGACGATGATGATACAGGTGACCCTATATTAGGCTTCCCAGAGAAGTGTCCACCAGGAGGCAGTGACTCAGTAATTCTCTACACAACAACACTTAGAGGGATAAGAAAAACTTTTGAGGATTGTAACAGCATTCGCTTTCTTTTAGAGAGTTTTCAGGTACTTTTTTTTGAGAGAGATGTGTCAATGCACATGGAGTTTAAGGAGGAGTTATGGAGGATTTTGGATGCCAAGGTGAACCCTCCAAGGCTTTTTATCAAGGGGAGATATATAGGAGGATCTGAGGAGGTTTTGGGTTTGCATGAGCAAGGCTGGTTTAGAGTGCTCTTTGAAGGGATCCCAATTGACAGATTCATCGGCTCACCATGTGAAGGATGTGCTGGTGTTAGGTTTGTTCTCTGTTTCAATTGCAGTGGCAGCCATAAGGTTGTCGCCGAAAATGGGTTGTCAAATATATGCCAGGATTGTAATGAGAATGGTCTGATAACCTGTCCCCTTTGCTGTTGAAGATAATTGTATTGAATTTGTCCCTTGTGTATCACTTAAATATTTTTTTCATCATCTTTCAAGGCTTGTTTGGAGGATTCTTTCCTAGACTTTTTGTAATGCCCGTGGAAGAATATGGAATCTTTGGGTGTTTTAATGTACTAGTTTGTGAATTGGAATCAGTTTTTCCATATTCACCCCTGTAAAATAAAAAGAGAATACGCATATTATACCTTTCTAAGAAGCTTATAATCATTTTCTTGTCAGCATTCTTTGTGAAACATGGGTATCTTGATGAACTACTATAGTAGCAACTGAGCCATTTAGATGTCATAAGCATAAAAGTTTTTGAGTTTATTTCTCACCCCATTTTCAAGCATCAAAACCAAGTTGTCAAGAAAAGCAGCTCCATGAGTTAACACTTTGATGATGTGCCAAGACTGTTCTTTAGATCATGATCATCAAGTGAAATGGATCTTTAGGATTACATCCATTACATAACCTGGCAAAAAACTCTGCACTTTATATTGAGAAAGAGATAAAGGTCAAACTAATATTCTTCCCGCCTAGCATTCAAAGCATATATCAGATTGGTGCTCTTGGCCATATATTAAATGCCTCCCAAGCTTTTTCAACGGGCCAGATAGGAAAGGCATGATGCACCGTATGCAAGCCAACTCTAGGTAATTAAGACTTCTCACATGCTCATGTCCTGCGCTCTCTCTTCAATTATCTGACAAAGACATGTAAGAGCTCACACAACACACATCAAATGCACCATCCAAAACGCCAGCAGCAACAAAGGACAGTTTCCACGACCAGAACCATGTGGAATACGCACAAATTCCAGCATTCAGCATCTAACGCCAGCACACACCCTCCAAAATCTCTCAAGCACTACCAATTCGGTGCTCAGTTGTTTCACCACCATTTTCTGTCCACATGCCTTTACCCGAACTGATGCCACAAATTTTGACACCAACTGCAACATAGCAATAGCCTTGGGACTGACTTGAAATTCACTTCCAAGATGAACCTTACACTGTTAGCTTCTCAACTATTCCAAAGACTACTCTTTCCTCGAGCTTTTAAGAGGAAGCATTATGAGCCTGGAGACGTATTTAATTAAATGGTGTTGAAAGTTGCATCAGTTCACAGTTGAAGAAAGATATCCTATAACATAATCTAACAGATAAGAACACCAAGTAAACACAGGCAGGCAGGCAGGTAGCAAGAGAACTTGACAAGTCCTTTGCTTGTGCATCTGACACAATGTTATATAAATCCAAAAATCAGCACTTCCAGAAACTGGAAAAGCAATATGTCTTGTATTATAAATGTCGGCTGAAAATAAATATGAAGTAATGCTGGTAAAAGTAGCCCTGCCCTTGACCAAGCCAAAAGTTTTCATCTTAGCATTCCTTCAAACAATGCGAAATTCTCATTCAGCAATGCAGCACTAGCTGGACTTTATTATTAAACTACAAAAACCTTCACCCAAAGGAAAAGAAGGTAAATGAAATGTGCACCTCAATAGTTCACAGTCTTGCGTTTATTCCATTCCAGTTTGATGGGTCTCCAAGAGATGAAGCAGAACTTCCTTCACCCCCAATGCCTTTTGATGGTGCACTTCCACTGGTTGATTGAGAACAAAGGTACGATACTGACTGCAGCCATGAAACTAATGTTGGCTTGCGTGTAACATCATCAGATTCAGCAACCTGTGCATATAACTCATTTAGAACCACATTCTGTCCTTCTTTTGGTAACTCAACAAGTAGCTGCGCCAACAACTTCATCAAGTCTGGCAGTACCTGAAACCAAGAAAACGATAACATCATCAATGCCCAAAGGTCAGAACATGGATGCACAGCGAAGCACACTACTTAATTTAACAAATGTTCTAAATTGATATCGGACACAAAGAACATGGAAAGTGTAATGAAAAGACCACCACTTACTTGTATATCAACAAGGGAAATAAGCCGTAAAAGCAATTCTAAGATTTTCTTACAAGGCTCTGATTCCCCTTCCCAATTTTTCCACATATCAGGCTTTTGGGTGGCAATATCAGCGCAGAGCTTGCTTGCTTTTTCAACGAGACTGTTGATACAATAAAATGTGGCTGGACTTCCAGCAGGAAGATTTCGAACCAAGGCTGCAACTCCAGAAGCCATACCCTCAAAAGGAGTGATACCAGGAAATCCCTACATTCATACAAAAGGAAAAATCTAGAGCCTTGGTTTTCTTTAACAACGAAATCATGTTCATGTTTAACCAATTTGGTGTTTATCTGCTTAACATACTGCTAAAGATCTCTGCATGTAGTAGAAAACAAGTTGCTCCTTCAGTAATGATCTTTCATTCTCATTAGAGTCCTTCCCCGAGGATATGAATGCGGCAAACATAGAATGTGAAGCTCGAGCTACTTTTCCATTTGGATGTCCCATATATCTAATCGCAATTGTAATAAGGAACACACTACATAAGAAACGAGCTCCCTAATGAATCTAATTAGTTGTTAAATGTAGGATACAAGAACATTGTTGGAGCAACAACTCTGCTAAAAACAGATCCAGGCAAACGTTCAATGCAAGTCGGAATAACCCGCAGGTAAAACAAAATGCGGGCGGTCTGCACTTCATCCTTGAACCATATGTAGTCCACTTTCTGCTGGAATTCTACAAAGACATTAAGAGAAAATTGCAAATCTTGTGAACAAGCAACAATGTTTTGAGTGAAATGAGTAGAACCATTATGAGACCTAATTTATCATGTTAAAAGATTGAAATGAAAATTCAAAGAACACATACCTTGAGGATTTGTCAGATCAACATAAGTGGGCATAGACTCTACAAATGAGACACATGCAGTCTCATTCTCCTGTGCACTCACAACAACCCCTCGTATTGTATCCATATATTCTGACAAACGCATACGCCGGAAATACTCTAAACAGGAGAATGAAACTAGTATCAAGACAGATGTCTCCATCTGACTTTCAGTTGAGAATTTTGAATTCAGTTTCTGCTTTGTAACAGCCAATGCAAACACCACGACCATAAGGAAAGCAGACTCAGCAATTTTCTCTACATCTTCAAGCAACTCATCTGCTTTCCCATGTAGCAAGAAAGCCACCTTCCGATGCCCTGAGTAGAGTTCTTGGCAGAATCGCCATATCATATTTTCCACTATCATCTTGTTCTCGTCGTCTGCTGAAATGTATTGACTGCAGAAAACACTGCTAATTGCCCCTGCTTCCTTAAAAGTGACACTGCTTAGATGTTCTTTAATCTTGCCAGGCTCAAGTCCCCCTGAACTTCCATGTGTTGACTCAAGAATCCTTGCATGTAGACGCCGCAAAGGAAATATCTCAGTTAATAATGCTGAAGCAAGGGATAGAAGCAGAGGAGGCCGGGAAGACACTGAAACACTTCGAGCCAAAGCTAATGAAATGCACTGAAGCAATATACTGGTTGCATAATCATCACCTGAATTATCATAGTCTCTACTTTTAGAAATAAAATATTGTGCCACTGACTCAATCCTATTTTCTGCAGAAATCCTTAGGCTGGAAAGGATCTGCAATCCCTGTTGACTTGGTGCAGATCTATTCAATGCTCTCAGAACACCAGCAGCAGCCATGACAACAGCAAATGGAACATGGTCTTTCCTCGAAGTGTCTAAAGTCTCTTTAGAAAATATTTGCAATTTATCTTGTGAACGGGACTTGATGAAACTAGACATTACCCATTCAACCAAATGTAAAATCATGAGCCCATGAGAAACACTACCAGGCGGTCCATCTTCCCTTCCCCAGATCCCCAGCAATGCATTCAAAGTTCTAGCATAATAAACAATCACAGAAGAACATAGAGCATACCCAATACCTGCAAGAACATCTGGAATGAGCCCACCAAATGGACTAACCAGTCTGTACTCATCCTCCAATAACCTACAGAGCAACTCCAAGCAGACTGTTTTAGAGGATTCTGAAACAGAAGGCACAGAAGAAAAGGCACCCAGTAGCAGTACACCCTCTGAGAAAAACTCAGGGCTCTTCTTAGAACCCAATTCAGTAGCTAAAAGGTGAGACAGTGTCTCCACAGCCGAATCAATGAGTGCAGAAGACGGTCTAAAGGACTTTCTGACCCAGATATAAAGAAGCCGGAGAAGGAGAGGATATGCCTCAAGAGGAATGACGAGGTTTGTGGAGGATAAAATTGAAACTAGAAGCTTCGCTTGGGGTTCAGCGACATGAAGGGATGTGCGAGCATCAAGAAGAATTTTCAAAGACTGAAAGTGATGGGGCTCAAATGATTGGTGTTGATGGCAGTCTCTAAGCTCAGCCCATGCTTGAATGATGGCACGGGCAGACGATGAAGAAGATTGGTCTGCAGAAGTGTTGCTGCTGCTACCACTACTGATCCTCAGCCATTCTTCAAGGAAAAGTGTATTAGCCTGTCTAGCCATCTTACTATTCCAAACTGCAAAAACCAGTTAAGTAACCCTTATTCAGATACACAAACCAAAGTCAACACCCTTTTGACATTGCCTATCTATATATCTATGCAAAAACAACAGGGCGTTAAGTTAACCTATATCCATCAAAACCCTGTTTAAGACATGTGAAAATGGCCACA